>Ga0315291_10001360_pt1 | contig 32652 bp, 26 predicted proteins | sample YL17G12_20_MG_FD_203070 | JGI IMG/M metagenome (GOLD analysis project Ga0315291, IMG submission 203070) | Sediment microbial communities from Yellowstone Lake, YNP, Wyoming, USA - YL17G12_20 | ecosystem: Environmental > Aquatic > Freshwater > Lake > Sediment | place: USA: Wyoming | collected...
GGGGGGGGGGGGGGGGGGGGGGGGGGGGGGGGGGGGGGGCAGCGCGGCGTCGCCGGACGGGGCGCGCTGACCGCCGCCACCTCCTCCTCTCCCCTCTTAGGTTCAACCGGGAGGGCGATCTCCTGTTCTCCTGCGCCAAGGTGGGCGGCGGAGGAGCGGGTGGCGCGCAATGCGGCGCGGCGCCGGCGGCCCGTGCGCGCTGCTGGCGGCCGCCGATCGGGGCCCGTGCCGCTCGGCGGTCCGCGCTCGCGATCCAGCGGCGGGCCGGGCGGGCGGCGCGGCGACTGCAGCGACGGGCGGCGCCTGGCGGCCGCGGCCGACACCCCCCCTCCGTCTCCCTCCACAGGACCATCACCCGACCGCCTGGTGGACCGAGGACGGCAAGCGCCTCGGCAACTACATCGGCCACAACGGCGCCGTGTCCACGTGCGACGTGTCCCGTGCGTGGAGAGGAGGGAGAGCGAGGAGGGAGGCGCGGCCGCGCGCGCCGCGACCACCCACCCGCTCCCCGTTCCCTTCAGTCGACACCCGCCTGCTCCTCACGGGCTCGGCCGACTCGTCCGCCAAGCTATGGGACGTCAAGACGGGCGCCTGCCTGCACACGTGGCAGTACGACGCGCCGTGCAAGGCCGTCGCGTTTGCGCTCGGCGATTCCATGTGCGCGACGTCGACCGACCCTTTCTTGAGCACGGAACCCGCCATCCGCATCTACAGGCTCAACACGGACGAGCCGGGGGCGGGGCAGGACAGTGAGCCGACCGTCACGCTGACGGGGTTCAAGGGGCGCACCAACCGCGTCGTTTTCCACGACGCCAACAAGACGCTCCTGTCCGCGGGCGAGGACGGGTGCGTGCGGCGGTGGTGCGTGGCGACGGGGGAGCTGCTGCAGGAAGCCAAAATCCACGACGGGCCCATCTCCGACCTCCACCTCTCGCCCGACGGCACCCATTTCGCGACGGCCTCGCTCGACACCAAAGCGAAGCTGGTCGACGCGCTCAATTTTGAGGTTTTGAAGACGTATCCGACGGGGACGAACGCGAACGCCGTCGCCCTCTCCCCCATCTTCCACCACGTCCTCGTCGGCGGCGGCCAGGAGGCGTCCCAAGTGACGACCACGAGCGCGCGCGCGGGCAAATTCGAGTCGCGCTTCTTCCACCGCGTCTTCTGCGACGAGGTGGGCACCGTGCGCGGCCATTTTGGCCCGATCAACGCGGTCGCCTTCTCCCCCGACGGCCGCGCGTTTGCGACGGGGGGCGAGGACGGCTATGTGCGGCTGCACCATTTCGACTCCGACTACTTCAAGCTCGGCGCCAAAGAGCAGTGAGGCGGGAGGGGTGGGGGCGCGCGCGACGGGGCGCGCGCGGCGCGCGCGGTCTGGCGTCGGTGGCGTGCGGGTGGTGCAGAAGAGGGGGCGCGCGCGCGCGCGTGCAACATTGATTTCGCTCTCGTTCGGGTGGCGCCGGTCGCCCGCGCCTCGCTTCTCTCTCTTCACTCCTCGATCCCTTCCACGACGCCGACCGCGACCGTGCGCCCGCCCTCGCGCAGCGCGACCCGCCCCATGGCCGGGACGTTGACGTGGAGCTCCAGGGGGAGCGGGTGGCGGGGGAGGACGGCGACGCGCGCGGCCTGGCCGCGCGCGACGACGCGCGGGCGCGCGCGCGTCGTGCCCCCGCTCGCTTTGTCCACCAACGCCAGCAACTCCGCCACCGTCGCCTCCCCCACCCACGCGGCCGCGTGCAGGGTGACGGCCGCGCCGGGGAGGAGGGCGGCGGCGCCGTCGGGGACGACGACGCGCGCGGCGAAGCGGCGCGCGAGCGGCGCTGGCCACGCCGCGGGGCAGAGCACGGCGCCCTTGCCCACGGCCCCGGGCGGCAGGCCGGCGACCGCGACCTCGGCCCAGTCGCCCGCGGCCGCGGCGGGCGCGGGGTCGAGGCCGCGCGCGGCGACGGCGACGACGCGGCCTTCGGGGGTGTTGGCAGCGCCGACCACCACCACCGCGTCGCCGGGCGCGACCGCGCCGGCCTCGATACGACCGGTGAGAAGCGTGCTGTTGCGGGGGCCGGGGGCGACGTCGGCGACGGGCATGCGCAAAGGGAGGCCCGTCGCGCGCGGCGGCTCGGGAATCGCCGCGAGCGCCCCCAGCACCGTCGGCCCCCCCCACCAGCCCGCCAGCCGGGCGTCGTCCGGCGGGGAGACCACGTTCTGGCCGGCCGGGGCGCACGCGGGGACGTATGAGACGGCATCGCTGGCAAAGCCGAGGCCAGCGAGAAAGGGGGTGAGCGCCGCCTTGACAGCTTCAAACCTATCTTCCCGGTACTCGCACGTGTCGAGCTTGGTGACGGCGACGACCAGGTGGCGCACGCCCAGCGCGCGCGCGAGGGCGGCGTGCTCGCGCGTCTGGCCCGCGCGCGGCGGGGCGGCGCCAGGCGCGGCGCCGCCACCCCCAAACCCCGCCTCAAACCCGCCCTCCGACCCGTCGACCACCAACATGGCCGCGTCCGCCGTCGCAGCGCCGGCCGCGGCTTCCGGCACAAAGTCGCGGTGGCCCGGCGCGTCGACCAGGGCGACGCCGCGGCCCGAAGGCGGCGCGACGAGCCGCGCGCGCGCGACGCGCGTGGTCACGCCCCGCGCGCGCTCGCCTTCCGTCGCGTCCAAAAGCCACGCCCAGCCAAAGGACGCGCGCCCGGCGGCCGCCGCGGCGCGTCGCACTTTCTCCGCGTCGCGCGGCGCGACGGCGCCAGACTCGGCGAGCAAGCGGCCGGCCAGCGTGGATTTGCCGGCGTCCACGTGGCCCAGGACCGCGACCGCGAGGTCAGGGGCGCTGGAGACAGCGGCGAGGGCGGCCAGGGCGGTCGTTAGGGAGGGGGAGTGGGAGTAGTCGGAAAGCGGCCGCCGCGGCGCCGTCTCCCTTATCACCAGCCCGGCCAGCGCTTCGTCCGCCGCGTCCGCGCCTCGGCGACTGGCAATCGGGTCGTCGTCCGGGGATGGCCCTTCAAAACCCGGGGCTCGCGGCCTCGGCGGCGGCACGGCCGCCGCCGCTGCGAGCGCGCGGCCGGCAGCCGTGGCGCCGCCCTGGGACAGGCCGCCCGGGAGCTTGGGCGGCGGATCGCACAAGCCTTGCGCGAGCTTGGACGCGCCCGCGGCGGCGGCGGGCGCTTTGGGCGGCTGCGGCTGCGGCTTCTTTTTCGGGGGAGGCGGCTGGAGAGGTGGGTTTGGGCGTGAGTAAGGCGCCCGCCCCGCCAGGCGGCCCAGACCTCACCCCACACCCCTCCCTGTACATTTTGTTTGGCCTTGGCCGCGACGACCGCGCCCCCGCCGCCGCCGTCGTACGCGTCCCAGCCGTCGTCGTCGCCCCCGTCGTCCCAATCATCGTCGTCGTCGTAGGCTGCGGAGGCGCCGCCCTTGCGGGACGCCATGTTGGGCGGCCGGGTGGGATGGGGCGAGAGTGGGGCTGGCGCGCGGTCGGCGACGACGGCCCCACTCTCCGCGCCACGCCTCGGCGCCGCTCCCGCGGCCGGTCGACGACTCGCGCCCGCCCTCGCGAGCCCCCCGTGAGAGGCCAGTCCCCTCCCTTCGCCATGGCGACGCCCGCGGCGCGCCGCCGGCGCCGCCTCGCCCTCGGCGCCGCTGCCGCGCTGGCTGGCGGCTACGCCGCGTACCGGTGGTACGCGGGCGACAGGTGAGAGAGAGGAGGGGGGAGGAGAGGGCGGCGGGGGCGGCATGGCGCCAGCGAGGCTGCCGCCGACCCCTCCTCCGTTTCCAGCACCCCCGACTCGGACGCCGACGAGGATGTCACCCCTCCTCTCTCGACCCTGGCCCGGTGGCGGGCCGGCGCGGCGGCGTACGCGCGCGCGGCGGCCGCGTCGCGCGACGCGGTGCTCGCCCTCGCCTCGCTCGCGGGCGGCGCCGCGGCCGACGCCGCGGAATTTGTCGAGGGGCGTGGCGATGGCGATGTGCCAGCCCGGCTGCGGCGGCTGGCCACGCTGGCGGCGGCGCCGGTAAGAAAAGGAGGAAGGGGGAAGGGGGCGTCTCGGGGGCGCCGCCCGCCTCGGACCCATTCCCACGCGCGCCACACACCCTCACTTTCTCCTTCAGGAGGTCGCCACCGCGGCCGCGTCGCTCGCCGCCGCCGCGACCGCCGGCGCGCTCGCCGCGGTCACGCCCTCGGCCTCGGACGCCGGTCCGTCGCTGTCCTTTTCACCCTCATCCCAAGCCGGCGCCGCCGCGGTCGCCGGAGCGGCCGCGGCGGCGGGCGTTGGGGCCTATTTGGACGGGATGGGGTACTCGGCGCGCCCGCCCCTCCCCCGCGACGCGTCCGCCCCTGGGCGGCTGTCCAATGTTGGCGGAGGTGGTGGTGGTGGTGGTGGTGGCGGCACCGTGGTCGCCCACCCTTCCTCTCGCCCGTCGGCCTCCCCGTCGGCGTCTGCCGACCCGCTCCTCGCCGCCCTGGCCGCCTGCCTCGCCTGGGCCTCCTCCCCCGACGGCGCCGCCGCCGTCGCGCGTGTGTCTTCGTCCGCGTCGTCGTCCGCGGTGGGCGCCTGGCTCGACCGCGGCGGGGGCGGCTCCGCGTGGGCGCACGCTGTCGGCGCGCTGACCGCGCCGGCCAACGTGGGCGGCGCGGAACGCCTGTTTCGTGCGTACGCGGGCGAGACCGTGGACGCCTACTTTGCGGGGCTGCGCCGCGACCGGCGCGCGGCGCGCGAGAGGGGGCGCGCGAGCGTGTGCGGGGGGGGTGGCGCCGCGGCTGCCAGCGCCGACGACTCGCCCTTGGCGGGCGCGGGCGAGACGCCGCCCCGCGGACTGTCGCTCAACGGCGCTGGCGGCGCCTCTGCGACGCCGTCCCCCGCCCACCTCCCGCGCGCCCCCTCCCCCGACGACCTCTCGTGGGCCTCCGAACTCGCCCGCGTCGCGCGCGACCCCGACGCGCGCTCCCTCACGCTCTCCATCGTCGCGTCCGCGTCGTCCGCGTCGGCGGCGGCGGCGTGCGCGGCGGTCGCGCGCGGTGCACGCGCCGCGCTCGCCCCGGTGGAGGGCAAGGCGCGGGCTGTGGTCGCATCTCGCGAGGCCCTGCTCTCGGTCACCGTTGCCATCGTCGCCATGCTGCTGATGGCGGTCGCGGCGGTGCGCGCGGTGGTGCGGTGAAGGAGAGAAAGAGGGAGGAAGGAGGGTGGTGGCTCAAATGCTTTCCCGTTTAGGTTGCAACCGCGACGCACAAACATGCAGCGCGTGCACCCCCTCTCACGCGCAGCCGCGGGCGGCCCACCAGACGAGGGCGACCTGCGCTGCGGCCAGCCCGAGCAGGACATAGTTGTCCCCGCCCCGCCGCCCCCTGCCCGCGTCCGCGACGGCGACCCGCTTCAGGGTGCGCACCAGGAAGACGGCGGCGGCGGCGCCGAGCGCGGCGACCGCCGCGTCGGCCGCTGCACGCGGCCCGGCGCCGCCGCCCGCGGCGCGGCTCCCGAGCCTCGCCGCGCAGCCGGCCGCGCCGTGGGCGAGTGGGTAGCCCGCGGCGGCCACCAGGTCGGCCAGGGGCAGGCCCGAACCCAGGCGCAGCACCGTCGCCGCGCCGCGCAGGACGGCGGCGTGGAGGCCCCACGCCGTGAATGCGCCCGAGGCCGCGCCAGACAGGGCGTCGGGCGTGAAGGAAGAAGCCGCGGCTGTGCCCACGCCGCGGAGGAGCGCCAGGGTCAGGGCAGCCATCAACGGCACGTACGCGTCGGCCGCCGCGACGTCGCGGCACGGCGGCGCGGGCCGGGTTCCCCCCCCCGGGCACGCCTCCAGGAGCCGGGTGTAGGTCCACCGCTTGGACCAGGGGGTGAGGAGCATGAGCAGTTTCGTGCCGACGGAGCGCGGCGTGACGTCGAGGCAGGCCAACCCTCTCCCGCCGCGCGCCGGCGCCAGCGCGCCAAACCGCGCACTGGCCCACGCCGTCCCTTTTTCCAAATACCCGGCCGAACCGCCCTGGAGCGCGGACGCGGCTAGGCCCGCGACAAACGGGTCGCCGCCGAGCGCGGCGCCCAGGGCGGACGCGGCGGCGGCGGCGGCCGGGTGCTGCTGGGCGGCGGCGGCGTAGTGCTGCGCATGGGGAGGAGGCTGGGGAGGCTGGGAGGTCGTCGCCGGGGCGCGCGCGCGATGGTCGACGCGCCCTTTCCCTCTCCCTCCCTCACCTGGCCGTAGCCGCCGCCTCCGTACTGGCCCGTGGGCGCTCCCCACGATTGCGCGGGAGGCGGTGGGCCCCACCCGCCGCCCGGCGCGGACGGCGGCGGCGCGCCCGCCGGGTCGGGCGGTCCCCAGCCGCCCGACGCGCCCGCCTGCTGAGGCGGGGGGGGCGCCCAGCCGCCGCCCGCGGGCGGTTGGTTCCACTGCGCCATGAGGGAGGCGGTGTGTGGCGGGCGATGGCCGCACGCCGGTGCACACGCACACCGCCGCCTCGCGCGCCCTCCACCCTCCCCCGCCGCATCGCCCGCGATCATGGCGCCCTCGTTCGCCCCCGTGGAGGCCAAGATGCGGGCCAAAGGGCTGTCGGACGCAGCGATCGACGCGTTCCGGCACAACTTTGACGCCCTGGCGCGCGGCGACACGGGCCTGGTGAGGGGGGAGAGGGAGGTGGGGGGCTGTGGGCGGCGGCGGCGGCGGCGGGCGCGGCGCCGCGCGCGCCGCGCCTCCCCGCGGCGCGAGCGCTCGCCTCGACCCTCCTCCCACCCGTGGTGCAGGTCAGCGAGGCCGACATCGAGCCCGTCGAGTCCCTGCCCCACCTGGCCGACCTGCAGCAGGCGGCGTTGCCGGCGGCGGAGCTCAAGGTCGGGAGGAGGGGAGAAGGTGGGGAGGGGGCGGTCGTCGCTCTCTTGGCGCCCGCGCCGACCCCCAAAACCTCTCCTCCCACCCCTTTTCCTCAGGCTTTGCTCGCCAAGACGGCCGTGCTCAAGCTCAACGGCGGCCTGGGCACGTCCATGGGGCTGGAAAAAGCGAAATCGCTGCTGCCGGTCAAGGGCGGCAAATCGTTCCTGGACCTCATCGCGGAGCAGGTCAATAGGGAGAGCGGGGCTGTGTGGGGTGTTGGGGAGGTGGTTGGCGTGCGTAGGCTGGCGCGGGGAGCGCGCGCGCGCCGCCCTCACCTCCCTCACCCCTCCTCCCACTCTCAGATCAAGCACACACGGACCGCGACCGGGTCGCACGTCCGCTTCATCCTCATGGACTCCTTTTCCACCTCGGCCGACACGCGCGCCGCGCTCGCGGCGACCCACCCGGAACTCATCGACCCGGCCACCCCGGACTGGGAACTGCTCCAGAACGCGTCGCCCAAGCTGGATGCGACCACGCTGGAACCGGTTGCTTTCCCGGCCGACCCGGAGCTCGAGTGGTGCCCTCCGGGGCATGGGGACATCTATGCCGCCCTCTCCGGCTCCGGCATGCTGGACCGCCTCATCGGTGAGGAGGAGGGGTGGGAAAGCGTGTGGGAGCGGGGGGGGGAGAATGCGGGAGCAATGCCCGCGCCGCCGCGCCGACCCTTCCCCCCCCTCCCCTCCTCGCCCGCCTCCCTCAGCCGACGGCGTCGTCCACCTCTTCGTCTCCAACTCGGACAACCTGGGCGCCACCCTGGACACGACCCTGCTGGCGCACGCGGCGGCGTCGGGCGCGGGGTTCGTCATGGAGGTCGCCGAGCGCACCGACGCGGACAAAAAGGGGGGGCACCTCGCGCTCGTCAAGGGGGGCGGCCTGACGCTGCGCGAGTCGGCGCAGTGCGCGGACGGGGACAAGGCCGCGTTTGAAGACGTGTCCAAGTGAGGGGGGCGGGAGGCGGCGGGAGGGAGGGGCGTGGGCGGCCGTTTTGGCGCGCGGGCCCCCCCCCCCCCGCCGCTACCCCTCCCCCCCGCCAGGCACCGCTTCTTCAACACCAACAACCTTTGGCTGCACCTGCCCAAGCTGAAAGCGGCGCTGGAAGCGGCGGGCGGCGCCCTCGCGCTGCCCCTGATCAAGAACAAGAAAACGGTCAACCCCCGGGACGCGGCCACGCCGGCCGTCTACCAACTGGAGACGGCCATGGGCGCCGCGGTGGCGCTCTTCCCGGACGCGGGGGCCGTCGTGGTGCCGCGGTCGCGGTTTGCGCCGGTGAAAACGACGGGCGACCTCCTCCTCGTCCGCTCGGACGCGTACGCCGTCGCGCCCGACGCGACGCTGGCGCCCACCAAACCGCCCCCCGCGGCCGTGACGCTCGACGGCGCGTACAAGCTCGTCGACGCGCTCGACGCCCTGATCCCGTCCCCTCCCTCGCTCGTCGGCTGCCGCTCGCTGCGGGTGCGGGGCGCGGTCAAGTTCGCCGAGGGGGTGGTGCTCGAGGGGGACGTGCTCGTGGCCAACGACGCGGGCGGCGCGCCGCCGACGCTCGTCCGCGGAACGTACCGCGACTCGGTCATCGTGCTCCCGCCCGCCCCCGCGCGCGCCCCGGCCGGGGACGGCGTGCCGGCGGCCGCGGTGGCTTGAAGGGGGGGGGGAGGGGTGGTTGGCGGCGGTGGCGCGTGTGGAGAGGCTCCGCCCTCTCACTCCCCGCGCCGCTCCGATGAGGACGCCCACCGCCCCGCCCCGCGACCCGCTGCCGTCCCCGCCCGCGCCCACGCCGCGCGCGTCTCGACGCGCGAGCGCGGCGGCGGCGCTGGCGCGGCTGCCGCCGGTGGAAGGGTGCGAAAGCGGCGCCGGCGTCGGCGGCGATGCGCGCGGCCCCGCCGCCCGCCCGCGCCGCCCGCCGACCTCTCACCCCCCTCAAACTCGTCCAGCAAAATGGGTGCCCCCACCCGGCGCAGCGCCAAGGGCGGCTGGACCCCGGAAGAGGTGGGAGGGGGGTGTTGGCGGCGGTGCATCGCCGAATGTTGTTTGGGGGCGCGCGCCGCGCGCAGGGCGGCCGCCGCCGCGCGCCACCGGCGAGCGGTCCGGGCGACCGCGGCTCGGCCATCGGGAAGGGGCGAGGCGCCAATCGGGGCGCGGCGGCCCCGGAGGCGGCGCGCCCCACGGCGCCGCGGCGGTCGCCGGTCGCGCGAAGCGTCGCCGACAGTTATGCACACGCCGCCCCTCCCCCTGTCCCTCCCCAGGACGAGGTGCTGCGCCGCGCGGTCGCCCTGCACGGCGGCAAATGCTGGAAGCAGATCGGTGAGGGAGGGAGGGGTGGGAGAAGGGGGCGTGGAGGCGGCTCGGCCGCGCGCGGCCCCGCCTGTCCGCCGCCAACCCTCCCGTCTCTCCTTTTTCCTCCTCAGCCGACTACTTTGAGGACCGGTCGGACGTGCAGTGCCTGCACCGCTGGCAAAAGGTGCGCGGGGGGGGGCGGGGAGGGGGGATGGTGAGGGAAGGACGCGCTCGTGCCAGCGCGAGCGCGGGCGCCGCCGCGGTGCCGCCTTGCCTCACCCACCCTCCCATTCGTGCGCGCAGGTTCTCAACCCCGAGCTCGTCAAAGGCCAGTGGACCCCCGAGGAGGACGCGTCCATCCTCGCCCTCGTCGCGCGCCACGGCCCGACGCGGTGGTCGTCCGTCGCGGCGCACCTCCCCGGCCGCATCGGCAAGCAGTGCCGGGAGCGGTGGCACAACCACTTGAACCCCTCCATTCGGCGGTGCGGGTGGACGGCGGAGGAGGACGCGACGCTGATCGCGGCGCACGCGCGGCACGGCAACGCGTGGGCGACGATTGCCCGCTCCCTCCCGGGCCGCACCGACAACGCGATCAAGAATCATTGGAACTCGACGCTGCGGCGGCGGGTGGAGGGCGGCGGGGCGGCGGCGGCGGCGGCGGCTGGCGGCGGCGTGCGCGGGTCGCTCGTGTCGGCGTCGGCCGCCACCGCCGGCGCTCCTCCAAAGAAGTCGCGCTCCGGCCGGCGCCGGTCCGGCACGCGCCCCCCAAAACGCCCCGCCCCCGTCGCCACCCTCCCGTCGCCGGGCGCGGCGGGCGGCGCGTGGGTGCTCGGCGGCGGCGCGCTCGCCGGCCTGGGCGGCCTGCCCGCGTTTGACGCGGCCGCCGCGAGGCCGCCGCCGAGGCCGGCGTCGGCGGGCGCGCGGCGCATGGCGCCGGGGTCGGTGACGATGGTCGGGGACGCGGCGGCCAAGCGCGCGCGCACCGAGTCGCCCCAGGGCTGGAGTGCGGGCGGCGGCGCCGGCGACGCGCACGCCCACGGCCTGGGCAACGGCGACGACGAGCCGGCCGGCCTGGACGAGGCGACACTGGCCGCGCTCGCCGCGCTCGACTCGCCGGGGGGTGAGGCGTTGGCGCCGGCCGGCCGGGGCCCTGCTCCTCCTCCCGCCGCCAAGCGCAAGTCGCGGTCGGGTCTGCGCAAGCTCAAGCGGCCGTCGTCGGCCGCGTCGACCGCGGCGGCCGAGGCCGCGGCGGCCGCGGCGGCGGTTGCCGCCGCCGCAGCGGCCTCCCTCGCCCTCCCGCCCGCCTCCCTGCCGCCCGTCGTCAACGTCGACGGCACCGCGACCACGCCCTTGCTCGTGGGCGGCACGCGCCCGCATGCTGCGCCTGGCTCGGGGTGCCCGCCGAGCGTGCCGCCGACCGGGGGCGGCCTGCTGCCCGAGACCGCGCTCCCGCCGCGCGCCACGCCCGCGTTGCTGGCGCGGCGCGCGCGCCCCGCGTCGGCAGCGACCGCGCCGCCGTCGACGGGCGGCGCGGAGCGCGCTGCGGCGGCGGCCGCTGCGGCGGCGGCGGCACCCGCGCGCGTCGCCGCCGACGACGCTTCCGGTGAGGGCCTCGCCCGCCCCCTCTTTGGCGAGTCGCCCCCCGCGACCGCGACCCGCAGCGCCCGCCGCGCGTCCTCCGCGCGCGCGACGCCGGGCGGCGACCCGCTCGCCCCGCTCATGCTCCTCTCCCCCCCCGCGTCGGCCATCGCACGCGCCCTGGGCGGCGGCGCCACGCCCGCGTCCATGGGGGGCATGGATTTGATGGCTCTGCTGGGCGGCGGCGAGTCGGTGGCGCCGGCGTCGGCGCCGCCGACAGGCGCGCGCGCGCGCCGCGCCGCGGCGACGCCCGCCGGCGGCGCCCTGTTCAGCCCCAGCATGTTCATTGCTTGATGCCGGAGTGGTGCGCGCGGGAGGCCGCGCCTGCACCGACCCCTAAACCTTCCCAGAGGCGGCACCCTGTGCCAGCCCCCTCCCCCTTCTTTCCACCACCACACTTGCCGGCCCCGATTGATCGCCCGCCCCGACAGAGACACTGGTGTAAGCTTGACAGCGGCCACACCAGGGCACGGAGGCGGGAGGGCGCAAAAGGAGCGAGGGGTTGGGCGCTCACCCGCCGCCATAACTCCGCCACCCCAACCCCGCGCACACGCCGCCCGCGCCCCGCACGGCCAGGACAAAGGCGTAGTGGTCCAGGAGGAGGCGCCACTCCTCCACCTCGTCCAGCCGCGCCGCCGCCTCTGCGCGCCGCCTCCCCCCCGGCTCGACACACCCCGCCCACGCGGCCGCCATGCTGATGGCCGCCGCCCTATCCCACCCGGCCTCCTTCCACCGGGCTTCATGGTCGGCCAGGGTGCGGGTCGCCGCGAGGCCGAGCAGCGGAGACCCACGCGCGGCGACGTTTGAGACCATCTGCCGGCCAAACGGGTCGTCCGGGCGCACCGGCTCAAAGACGAGGACCGCGGCGTCGGCCAGGTGGGTGGCCAGGGCGAAGGCAAGGGCTGCGGAGGCCGTTGGAGGGAGGTACACGAGAACACACTCGGCGAGGATCAGGGTGGGGGCCGCCCGGTCGATGCCCGCCCCATCCAGCGCGGCCAGCACGGCCGCTGACGACCGCAGGTCGATGGGCAGCACGGAGTAGGCCGATGTCGAGATCGAGGCGGCCCGCGGGGGCAGCGCGCCGCCGACCGCGGCGGCGAGGCGGGCATCGCCCCGAACCGTGGCCGCTTTGCGGGACACGACGTCGGGGAGGTCGAGCTCCACGTAGCGAGCGGGGCCGCGGTTGGCGGCCTGGGGTGGAGAGAGGAAAGGGAGGGGGTCGTTTTTGTTTTGTTTTGTTGTGGTGGTCGCCGCTGCTACGCCTCCACCATCCCTCCCCATCCACCGCCAGCACCCCCACCTGCAACCGGAACCAGGTGGTGTCATACCCCGCGCCCAGGGAGACTATTTGAGCGGGCTTGGCCCCTCTCTCCTTTACCGCCGTCGCGGCCAGGGCCAGGAAGTCGTCCACCGCCTGCGCAAACATGGCGTGCCGTACGTAGTGTCCTGGGGAGGGGGGGGCGGGCGGGGCGCGTGTGGGGAAAGGGCGTTGGCGCAACCCTCAAAACGTCGCCCACCACCCCACCAATCACCCCTCACCCAAATTGATCAGCGGCGGCCGCTTGGCGGGCCGCCGCACAAACGGGGGGAGCCAGGCGTCGTCGAAGAGGCCGGCAGACACCGCGGCGAGTTTGGAGGTCGCGGCGTCGTCGTTGGTGGCGGCGACGGCGGCGTCGTCGGAGAAAGGCGGGGGGGGAGGGAGTGGCTGGGCATCCCGCCGGGGCGGCGGCGGAGGCGGCGAGGCCATTCGGCCCGCGGCGGGGTGAGTGCGTCGGGCAGAGGCCAGCCCCTGTCACACGAGCGCGCATTGCGCCGCGTCCGCCGCCCGGATGGATGGCGACACCCCTCCTCCCCCCATGACCGTCAAGCAGCGGGCCGCGCTGCTAAGCGAGCGCGCTGCGCGCGACGCGCCCGCGTCGCGGCAGCATTCCCTGGGCAACCGGCTGCCGCCGCCGCGGGCTGAATGGCGTGTTGAGCCTAGTTTTCGGCGACGCGCGCAGGAGGCCGGAGTGGGCGTCGAGCGCGGCGGGGCCAACGCCGTCGACAGCTCGTGCGCCGCGCCGCCGCCCACGCCCGACCGCCCGGCCGCGGGCGACGCCCGCACGCGCGAGAGACGCGCGTCGCCTGCGCTGCGGGCGCAGGAGGAGGAGCCGGCTCCGACGGCGCCTGCGCGCCTTGACTCGGCCGACGCTGACGTCGACCCTGCCCCCTCCTCTGGCGGGACGCTCCTCTTCTGGATACTCATCATCGCCACCCCTCTGCTCGTCGCCCTCGCCCTGGCCGGTGCGCGCCCCGCGGCGCCTCCGCTCGCGCAGTGGGTACCGCTCGCGCCGGCGCCGCCCCCGCTCGCGCGCGCGTGGGCGCCGCCGCTGCCGCCGCCGCCGCCGGCCGCCAAGGTCGTTGTGGTGGACGTGGAGCCGGTGGAAGCGGAGGCCGAGATCGAGGACGAGCCTGAGGGCTCGGACGGCGACGAGGCCGACCCCGGCGACGCCGCCTTTGGCGCCGCCGAGCCCGACGCTCCCTCTCTTCTCGACGCCCCTCCCGCCCCTGAACCTGCGGGCCTGCCCGAGCCCGCGTCCGGTTCCTGGGCCGGCCCCGCGGTCGTCGCCGTGGTCGCCGCCCTGGCCGCCTTGGCGGCGGCCGCCCCCTGGCTCGTTGCGCACCGGCTGGCGGCGATGCCGCCGACGCCGCGCGCGCCGGCGTCGGTCGGGTCGGCGACCGGCCCGCCGCTGCGGGCGCGCGCGCTCTCGCCGCACGTCGCTGCCATCGGCGAGGAGAGCGAGGGCGACTCCGGGGCGAGCTCGCCGCACCCGCACCGGTCGCGGAGAGGAGGGGGCGGGGGATGATGGGGGTTGGTGGGTCGTTTTTGGTGTGTTGCTGTCTCGCCCGTCCCTTTGTCCCTCCCCTTTCTCTCTCCTCCCCTTTACCAAATCAATTGGCCGCCTTGCCCTTGCGGGGCGCGTTGCCGCCGAGCGCTACGTTGGCGGCCAGGGCGAGCGCGACCGCCGCAACAGCGGCCGGCCCCGCGCGCGCGGCGAGCGGCGCCGCCGCGGACCGCGGCCACAGACCGCCCGCCACCGCCGCGCACGCGGCCGCGGAAGCGAGCGTGAGCGGCGCCGACGGCGCGCCGCGGCGCCAGCGGGAGAGGGACGCGACCGCGGCGGCGAGCAGGGAAGCGCCCAGCGCGACCACCGCCGCGCCCGCCGCTGCCGCCCCCGTCGCGGCCGCAATCGCGCCGGCAATGACCTGGATGGCGCCCACGGGGAGGAGGAGGCAGAAATCATGCAGGGGGGCGTGGCGGGGGGCGGGCGGGGCGGCGCCGGACGACGCCTGAGAGAGAGGGTTGAAGACGCCGGTCAGCCGCTGGCGCCCGCCATCAACACCAGGCGCCGTCCGTCAACCACCGCCACCGCGCGCGCACGCGCCTGGGCGCGGGCGAGCGGTGCACGCGCGCGGCGCGGCGGCGCGAGCGGCGTCGAGCGCGCGCCTCGCGCCGCCGCAGCCGTCAAACGGCTTGGGGCATTCGGGCGCGTGTTTGACCGCATCGGCGCGATCGAACGGGGGCCGGCCGCGGCGTGGGCCGCGAGCATGGGCGCGCGGAGCCGGCGGCTGGTGGCTCTGTGTAGGCGCGCAGCGGGCGGTGTGAACACCAGCGTCCGATCACCGGAACGCTATGGGTCCCGCGCGCCGCAGGCGGGCGGGCGGCGGAGCAGTGACGACGCTCGCGCCGCCGCGTACTCTTTCGTGGCGACGCGCCGGCCCCCCCCCCCCCCCGCCGCCGCCATGGCCGACGGCCACCTGCACCGCGGCGCGCACCACCCCGCCACCGGCACGCTCACGCCCTCGCTCTTGATCGCGGTGGCCACCATTGCCAGGTGGGAGGAGGGAGGAGGGGTGGAGGCGTCGCGACCGCCCTCTCACGGGGGGCTGGCGTGCATGCGGTGCTTTAGGGTGGCGGAGGAGCGCCTCCGCGGCTCGCGACTGGCGCCGCGGGCGCGCGCGTGCGCGCATTCCGCGCCCGCGCGCTGGGCCGCGCCCGCGCGGCGCGCCAGCCGCCCTGGCTGGCTTCAGCGCATGCGCCCGGCAATGCCGGGCCGGGCAGCAGCCGTCACGGAGCCACAACCACCGCCCGTCTCACGGTCTGCCACGCGCGCCCACCCCGTTTCTTCCCGCTCCTCGCAGCTGGGCCTACTTCTTCCTCTTCGGCCACATCCGCGACCTTTTCCGCAACATGCTGCCGTCGACCCGGGTGAGGAGTGGAGGGGGTAAAGGAGGGTTTAGAGGGCGAGTTAAAAAAAGCGCGTGCGACTCGACGCCCCCCTCCCCTCCCTCTCCTCGTTAGCGCAAGCTCCCGCCCGGCGTCGCCCCCATCCGCCAAGACTATGAAGATTTCTACACGCGCCGCATGTTCTACCGCATCCACGACTGTTGGAACAGGCCTTTGGCGGGTCCCCCGGATGCGTATGTCGACGTCGTCGACCGCACGCCGCCCCGCGGCCAAGCCCCGCTCGCCCTCACCGGCACCACGACCCGCTGCCTCAACCTGGGGTCGTACAACTACCTCGGCTTTGCCGCCGCGGACGAGTACTGCACGCCGCGGGTCTTGGCGACTTTAGACTCCGACGGGTGGTCGCCGTGCGCGGCGCGCCCCGACGGCGGCACGTCCCCCGTCCTCGCCCAGCTGGAAAAGGAGGTCGCGTCCTTCCTGGGCGTGGAGGCGGCCGTCGTCTTTGGCATGGGTTTTGCGACCAACTCGGCCGTCCTCCCCGCGCTCGCCGGCCCGGGCTCCCTGATCGTCTCCGACGCCCTCAACCACGCGTCCATCGTCGCCGGCGTGCGCGGCTCCGGCGCCTCGGTCGCCGTCTTCGCGCACAACGACATGGAGTCGCTCGAGGCCGTCCTCCGGTCGTCGATCGCGCGCGGGCGCCCGCGCACTCGCAGGCCTTGGTCCAAGGTCCTGGTCGTCGTGGAAGGCGTCTACTCCATGGAAGGCGAGCTGGCGCCGTTGCTGGACATCGTGGCGCTCTGCAAGCGGTGCGCGGAGAGAGGAGAGGGGGGGGAGAGGTTTGCGGTCGCCGCGCGCGCCTCGCCCACCCTGTCTTCCCTCCCCACCCCCCTCCGACCGCGCAGCTACAAGGCCTACCTCTACCTCGACGAAGCCCACTCCATCGGTGCCCTGGGCGCCACCGGGCGCGGCGTGTGCGAGGAGACGGGGGTCGGCACGAAAGACGTCGACGTCTTGATGGGGACCTTCACCAAGTCGTTTGGCTCGTGCGGCGGCTACATCGCCGGCAGCGCCGCGCTCGTCGACCACGTCAAGCACACGTCGCCCGCCCACTTGCAGGCCACCGCCATGGCGCCGCCCGCGGTGCAGCAGGTGCTGTCCGCGCTGCGCGTCATCGCGGGCGCCGACGGGTCTGCGCGCGGCGCGGCCAAACTGGCCGCCCTGCGCGACAACGCCAACTACATGCGGTCCCGGCTGATGAGCATGGGAGTGAACGTGCTGGGCGACTGGAACTCGCCGGTGATGGTAGGAGGGAGGGGGGAGGAGGGGTTGGGGGTGCCGCGGTCGCCGTCCGCACTCGCCCGCCAACCATCCCACCCTCCACGTCTAGCCCATCATGCTCTTCCAACCCGGCAAGATTGCGGCCACCTCGCGCGAGTGCCTCGCCCGCGGCCTGGCCATGGTCGTCGTCGGCTTCCCAGCGACGCCGCTGCTGACCGCGCGCGCGCGCGTGTGCGTGTCGGCCGCGCACACGCGCGCGGATTTGGATTATGCGCTGGACGTCATCGACGAGGTGGCGGGGCTGTGCCTGTTGCGGTACGGGAAGAGGCGCGCGGCGCCTGCGCGGTCGGGCGGGCCGGCGGTCAAAGAGGCCGCGCTCGTCGGGTGAGGGCGGCCGTTGGCGGGGCTCCCACGTCCCCCGTTTTACTTTTGTTTGGGTGTCAACACTGGGCCGCGAGCGGTCACCCCCTCCTCCCTCTCCCCTCACGCGGCCGCGACCCCCGCGCGCGCCCTTGCCAGCTCCGCCTCCAGCGCCGCCACGCGCGCCTCCAGGGCCGCCTCCCGGTCGCCCGCGGCGGCCGCCAGGGCGGCGTCGACGCGCGGCGGGGGGGCGGGGAGGCCGAGGGAGGCGGCGGCGGACGCAAAGGCCGCCTCCAGGTCGGCCAACAAGTCGCGCCCGTCCTCGACGCCCGCGGAAATGCGCACCAAATCGTCCGGCAGCCCTCTCGCCGCGCGCGCGGCGGCGGGGATGGAGGCGTGCGACATGAAGCAGGGGAGCGAGATTTGGGACGCGACGGACCCAAACGAGACTGCCACGTTGAACAGCGTCGCCGCTTCCACGACCGCCTTGGACAGCGCCACATCGCCCGTGGTGAACGACAGGAGGGCGCCGGGCGAGGTCGCTTGGGACGCGTGCACGGACGCGCCGGGGTGCCGCGCGAGGCCCGGCCAGTTGAGGGTGGCGACCAGCGGGTGCCCGTCCAGGAACGCGGCGATCGCGGCCGCGTTGCGGGCCGACTCCCGCAGCCTCAGATCCATGGTCTTGACGCCGCGCAGACAGAGCCAGGCGTCGAGGGGGGCGAGGCCGGCGCCTTCCGCGTTTTGGTAGAACGCGAGGCGCTCGCCGACGGACGCGTCGGCCGCCGCCAACAAGCCGGCCGTCACGTCCGAGTGCCCCCCCACAAACTTGGTCGCGGACGTCATGGAGATGTCGGCACCGAGGGCCAGGGGGCGCTGGTGCGCGGCGGTGAGGATCGAGTTGTCGACGATCGTGAGAACCCCGGCCGCTTTCGCCGCCGCCGCGAGCGCCTTGATGTCGGCGATGCGCATGCGCGGGTTGGTGGGCGATTCCAAGAACAGCAAGGACGTGCGGCCGGGCTGCAACGCGGCGGTCGTGGCCGCGACGTCGGAGCTGTCGACGAACGTGACCTCGACGCCGCACTCGGGCGCGACCTGCGTCAGCAGCCGGCTCGTCCCCCCGTACAGGTCATCCCCCGCGACGACATGCGACCCCGCCGGCGCCAGGCGGAGGCAGGCGGCGAGGGCGGCCATGCCGGACGTAAAGGCCAGGCCGCGCGCGCCGCCCTCGGCGGCGGCGAACTGGCTCTCGAGCTGGGCGCGCGTCGGGTTGGACGTGCGCGTGTAGTCGTACGGGCCGCACTCGGTGGCCGACGGCTGGCCGAACGTGGCGGTCTGGAAGGGAGGGAGGGGGCGTCGGCACGCGCGCGGCGCCCGTGCGTCCGCCCGCATTGCCCCCTCCCCCCGCATACCTGGTACAGCGGCGTGCTCAGCGCTTGGTACGGGTCGTCCACCACTTTGGCGGGGTGCAGCTGGGCGGTGGAGAAGGCCCACGACGGAGACGGCGCTGCGCGCGCGGCGCCGGCGCGCGGTGGCGCCCGCATGGTGGGGCGGCGGGCCGCAGGCGCGCGGCAGGGCGGCGTCGTGCGCGCGGCCATCGCCGTGGCCGGCGTGGGAGTGGCAGGCCGGGCCGGCGACGGCAGCGCCACTCCCCCGGCGGCCGCCGGCGACCCCCCGGCGCGATGCGGCGACCCATCGCGGTCACACTAGTCGGGGTCTTGGCGCTGGCACTGTCCCGGGCGTCGCGCACGCCGCCGCCCTCGCCAGCGTCGCATTTGTTCGCCGCGCCCGCCGCCTCAACCGCCCTCGAATCCACGCACGCGCCATTGGGCCATGTCGGGATTGGCCTGTGGGGCAGGAGGGGCGCGGAGGCCTTCTGGGCTGGTCGCGACCATGAGGGGGCGTCGACGGCGCCCTGGCCCTCCGTCGGCCACCCCACCGCGCCCAGCACGCTCCCACCTTTGCTTCCTCTGACGCGATCGACTGTGGCGACGCTTCTTCTCGCCGCCGTTGCCCTGGCCGTCGCCGCTGCCGGCGGCATCGGCGGCGGCGGCGTCCTCGTCCCCCTGTACCTCCTCGCCCTGCGCGCGCCGCCGCGCGACGCGGTGGCATTATCGAATGCAACAATCCTGGGCGGCGCCCTCGCCTCCCTTGCATTCAACGCGCGCCGCCGCACCGCCGCCGGTTCTCCCGTCATCGACTGGGACGTCGTGCTGGCCATGGAGCCGACGACGGTCTGTGGAGCTGTTGCCGGCGCAATAGCAAACAAAGTTGTGCCTGGATGGCTCACGACGGCGGCCCTCACGCTTCTTCTCGCCGCGATGACGGTCAAGCTTGCGGGCCGGGCTCGAGGGCTGCACAGCGAGGAGAACGGCGCACGGCTGGACGAACATCAGAGCCTGCTAGCGGCCGAGGGCGGCACGAACGACGCCCGGCGGGAAGCAGGGCAAGGACTGCGCGCGGCCGAGGGCGGCGCGACGGTGCCGAAACCGCCCGCCGAGCCGCGCCCCCTGGCCGGCGTCCCCGACGCGCCACCGGCTGCCACCTTGCCCGTGGCCAAAGTCTCCGCTTTGGCCGGCCTGTGCGCCATCGTCGCGGCGTCAGATGGGGCGAAAGGGGCGGTGCGCTGCGGGTCGCCCCTCTACTGGGCCGCGTCCCTAGCCGTCCTCCCGCCCGCGCTCTGGCTGGCTTGGCGCACGCGGAATCGGTTGCTGGCCGAAGCGGCGGGCGAAGGCGGCGGCTCGTCCCCTTGTGGCCACGTGCGGTGGACCCCCCGCACCACCGCGCTCTTCCCCGCGCTCTCCACCCTGGCCGGCGCCGTCGCGGGCCTCTTTGGCGTGGGCGGCGGCATCATCAAAGCTCCCCTCATGCTGGAGCTGGGCGTGCCGCCGGACGTCGCGGCGGCGACGTCAGGTCAGGGGGGGGGGAAGGAAGAGGGACGACGGCGCGCGCGCGCGCTCCCCGCTTCGCCCACCCTAACCCCCCCCCCTCTCTCAGTCACCATGATCCTGTTCACGTCAGCCTCTGCTTCCGTCGTCTACCTCTCCTTTGGCATGCCGCGCGACTACGCAGCGGCCCTCTTTACGCTCGGCGTCGTGTCGACCGCGGCGGGCCAAGCCATCCTGGGCGCCGCCACCGACCGGGCCGGCCGCCGGTTTGCGATTGTGGCCGCCATGGCGGCCTTCATGGCGGCGTCGGTGGTCGCGGTCGGGTACGAGAGCGCGCTGTTGGTTGCTCGCACGGCAAAAAATCACTCGTGGCGGGCCCACGGCCACCTGTGCCCTCCCGCGGGGCCCTAATGTTTCATTCAGGGGGGTGTAGCATCCGTTTTGGGGTGTTTGTGGCACCAGTCGGCGTCGAGGCGGGTGTGCGGCGGGGCGGCCGCGCCGGCGACGCGGGCAGCCTCTCACACCTCGACCGCGGCCGCGGCTCGCCCCCTCTTGCCGGTGCATGATGCGGCTTGCGCCGCCGCTCCCGGCCAGCGCGAGCGCGGGCGCGCCGGCGCCGGCATTGGGCGGCCGAACGTGCCGCCCTCGCGCCGTGGCTGCCCGCGCCGTCCACGACCTCTCACGACGCTCCCTGCTACTCACGTCGACCGCGCTCGCCCCTGCGCTGGCCGCCCGCGCCGACCCCGACGCCGACCCCGGCGCGGTCGCCGCGGCGCGCTTTGCCGCCGACCTCGAGAGGCGCGTGACCCAGTTCCGCCTTCCCAACGGCATGGCGTTCATCGTCCTGGAGCGCGGCCCCGCGCCCGTCGTGTCGGTGGTGACGCACGCCGCGGTGGGGGCCTATGATGAGCCGGCGGGACTGACGGGCATCGCCCACCTCCTCGAACACATGGCGTTCAAGGGCACGACGAGGTTGGGCGGTGCAGGGGATCCAGCTATGGAAGCCGCTTTGCTGGCGGCCGAGGACGACGCGTTTTACGAGCTGCGCGCGCTGAAATCAACCCCGGCCACCTCCCGCCCCGCCCTCGCCGCCGCCACCGCCCGCCTGGACGCGGCCGCCGCGGCCGCCGCCACGTCCTCCACCCCCAACGCGTACGGGTCCCGCCTGGCGGACGCGGGCGCGGTCGGGCTCAACGCGACCACGTCGCACGACGCGACCCGCTATTTCTGTTCCCTCCCCTCCAACGCTTTGGAACTCTGGTTTGCTCTCGAAGCCGACCGCTTTCGTGACCCCGTGTTCCGGGGCCTGCACTCGGAGAAGCGGGTGGTGGCGGAAGAGCGCCGCTCGCGCGTCGACGGCGCGCCGCTCGGCGCGTTTCAGCAGCGGTTCCTGCGGGGAGCTCTGGCCAACAACTATGGCCGCCCCGTCATCGGCCTGCCGGACGACGTGGAGCGCGTGGGTCGGCGGGAGCTGGCGTCGTTCTTCGGCGAGCGGTACGGTCCGGCCTCCCTCACCGTCGCCGTCGTGGGCGACGCGCCCCCGGCCCGGGTGCGGACCCTGGCCGAAAAGTATTTCGGGTCGTGGGAGCCCGGCGTCCCGCCCCCTCGTCGCTCGGTCGGCTCGTCCGCGGCGACCGCGCGGCCCGCCCCGCCCCCGCCGCGGCTCGAGTCGGCCGAGCGCGGCGGCCCCGTCGTCCTGCAAGCATATTATAGGCCCGCGTCGGACGCGCCCGACGCGGCCGCCGTGGACGCGGCGTGCGAGGTTTTGAGCGGCGGGCGGTCCTCCCGTCTCCACGCCGCCCTCGTCCGCGCCGGCCTCGCCCTCGCCGCCGGCGCCGCGCCCGCCCTGCCCGGCGACCTGCGCCCGTGCGCCGTGCTGCTGCAGGCGGTGCCGGCGCCCGGGGTGGCCATGGAGAGGGTCGACGCCGCGCTCGCGGGCGCGGCGCGCGCGCTCGCCGCCGACGGCCCGACGGACGCCGAACTCGCCCGCCTCAAAAAGGCCGCCCGCGCCGGCCTGTACGGCGCGGTGCGGTCGAACGCTGCTCTCGCCTCCCTGCTCGCCGGCACCGCGAGCGAGCGCGGCGACTGGACAGCGCTGCTGGCGGACGCGGCGGCGGTCGACGCGCTCACCGCGGCCGGCGTCGAGAGCGCCGCGGGCGCTGTCTTCGCCGCGGACGCCAACTGCGCGGCCGCGTGGGCGCTGCCGGCGGCCGAGGTGACGGGGTTGGGTGACGCCTTTATAGCGTGAGGGAGGGCGGGAGAGGGGGCGGGAGAGGAGGACGGCGGAAACGGTTCTGTTCAGTCTGATTCGCTCCAGTCGCTCCCTGCTCCCTCCCCACCACCCTCCCCCTCCCCCGCATCCAAATATTTAAACTGCAGCGCCGCCAGCAGGTCGTCTCCCCCCCAGTCGAGCTCGGCGACGCCGATCGGCAGCGCGACGCCGCCGCCCGCCGCGCCCGGCGCGTAGCCGCCTGCGCGGTCGCACAGCGCGGCGCACCGCGCAACGCAGGCTTCGTCCTCGATGGCCAGGGGGGTGAAGGAGAGGAGGGCGTAGTCGTCCACGACGTCGCACAGGAGGGACGTGAGGCGCGCGTGGCGCGCGGCAAACGCGGGCGCGCCGCCGGACCGCGCGGCGACCGCGGCCGCCAGCCGCCGCAGCCCAAACGGGCGCGCGTAGAAGGCCAGGTCAAAGTCCAGGCCGCTGCCGAGGGCGTGGTTGCGGAGGAGGTCGACCTTTGTGAGCGCCGCGACGTGCGGGAGGCCGAGCGCGAGCTGCGCGGTGAGCGCGGTCAGGCACCCGCCCAGAAACTTGCCCGCGTCGGCGCACAGGTGGGAGTCGAGGAGCATGACGGAGACGAGGGACAGGTGCAGGCGGGAGTGCAGGGCGGCGAGGACGGTGTGCAGGGGGGAGCCGGGGGCCGTGAGCTCGGCCTGCCCCGGCGTGTCGAAGATGACGTAGCGCCCTCCCCCGTCCCCACCCCCCACCAGCGGCGCGACAGCGTCGATCAACCAGTCCACGTTCTCGGCCAGGTGGTCGACGCAGAAGAGGAGGCCGCCGTTGGGGCCGAGCGCGTGCGCGGCCATTACCGCCGACAGGTCAACGAGGTCGCGCACGTCGACCGCAAAGGGCGCGTCCTCCTCCCCCGCCGGCGGATCCGCGGCCGGGTCCAGGTTGACGACCGCCACGGGGCGGCCGGCGAGGGCGAGGTAGTGCGCCATGCCGCGGCAGTACGTGGTCTAAGGCGGGGACAGGGGGAGAGGGGGGTGGGGTCGCCGCACGCGAGCCAGCCAGCGCCTCCACCGCCACCATCACCGCGCCCGCTGCACCTTGCCGGCGCCCGGGGGGCCGACGACGACTTGGCCAAACGGCATCGCGGCGGCGGCGCGCGCGCGGCAGCGCGGCGGCGCGGGCCGCGGCCGGCGGCGCCCGTGCGTGGAGCGCGGCGGCGCGGGGAGGGCGCGCCGGGCGCGAGCGGGGCTGGCGGGGTGGTGTGCGCTGCACTCGCGCCGACGCCGGCTCCCTCGTCTCGTCTCTCTCTAGCCTCGCCCGCCCCGCAGCGCGGCCGCCGCGTCGGCAGCGGCGCCCTCCCCGCCCACACCGGCAAACGTGACCGAGCGGCCGCCGCCCAGGTCGACGGCGACGACGCGGCCGGTTGCCGCCGCGCCGACGACCCGGCTTAGCGGCAACACCGCCACCGCGCCCCCCCCGCCGTCCTCGACAAAGTACGCGTTGGTCGCCGTGACGTGAAGCGCGCCGGGCAGGGACCGGGGGCGCGGGGGGAGCAGGTCGTGAGCGGTCGGCGCGACCTCGTCATCCAGCGAGCACCGCCACGCGCCCAGAATGGCGCCACCGTCCGGCGGACTAAACGGCACATTGGCCCGGGCCACCGCGCGCGCCGCCGCGGCGGCAGCGTCGGCCGCCGTCGCGGCCGCCCCCGCGGCCGTCGCCGCCGCGCCCGCCGCCGCGCCCGCCGCCGACCGCAGCAGGCCCGCCGTCGCCGCACCGCCGTCGCCGGCCGCGACGGCGGCGAGGAGGGAGCGCGCCGCGTCGAGAGCGGTCTCCACCCCGGCGTACAGCGGGTCGACGCCCGCCGCCGTCGCGGTACCGCGCCAGGAGACGTCGCCGTCGCCAGCAGCGCCGGGGGGGGCGGTGGAGGGGGGGAGGCCGGACATGGACGCCGGTCGATGGTGTGGTGTTGTTTCTCTCGCCGCACGCCATACCGCCGCTGGGACGCCATGGCCGGCCAGGCCAAGCTCACCGCGTTCTTTACGTCCATCCCGCCGATCTCGCCGCCGCCGCGGGCGGGCGGCGCCGGCGCGGTGCCGGGATGCGCGGCGCCCCCAAAAACGGCTCGGCCTGCGCCGCTCCCCGCCGGCGAGCTGGACGAGGGCGATGGCAGGACACGCTCGCCGGCGCCCGAGCCGTCGCCGGCCGCGCCTTCGCCCGAACCGTCGCAGTCGTCCGCCTCCCCTTCTCCTCCGCCCCTCCTCACTGACGACGGCGCCGCATACGAAGCCGAGCGCGACGCCCGCATCGCGGCCAACGCGGCCCGGCTGGCGGCGCTGGGCGTGGTGCGCACAGCGGCCGCGCTTTCTCGCGCGCCGCCCCGGCGCCGCCCGGCGGCCAAGCGGGCCAAGCCGGCGCCCGCGCCGGAGCACGAGCGGCGTCGGTCGACGCGAGGCAAAGGAGGGGGCGCGAGCGGCGACGGCGGCGGCGACCCGGGCTCTGCCTCCGCCCCCCCTCCCCCGCGGTCGCCGTCGCCGCCCCCCACCGACTACGACGGCGACGTCGTGCTGCGCTACGTGCTGGCCGCGGGCGATGCTGGGGGTGGAGGCGCCGGCGGCGGGGCCCCCGTGCCTCGCCCCGCCTCGTTCCGCCGAGCGGCGCTCGCGCTCGCCGCGCCGCCCCTGGCCCGCGCCTACAGCGTCGCGTCCTCCGGCTCCCTGCTCGCCGCCGGCGGCAAGGACGGCGTCGTGTGCGTGTGGGGCGTGGCCGGCCTGGGGCCCGGGTGCGCGGGCGGGAGCGGCGACGAGTCCGACGGGGACGGCGCCCCGGCCCTCCGCCCGCCGCTGGCGGCCGCCAAGCTGCACCGCTCCTGGGTGGCGGACGTCGCGCTGCTGGGCACCACCACCAGCAACCCGCTCCTGCTAACGGCGGCCAACGACGGGTCGACCGCGGTCTGGCAGCTCTCCGCGTTCGCCGCCGGCGGCGCCCCCCGCCGCCTCGGCGGCGACCCCGCCCCCCACGGCGGCTCCGGCATATTTTCCCTGGACGCGGGCCCGGGCGGCGTGGCGACGGCGGCCAAGGACGGGTCCCTGCGCGTCGCCGCGCTCGACCCGGCGTCCGGGGCCCTCATCCTCACCTCGGCCTGGCCCGACGCGCACGCCGGCGTGGCCAAGTGCGTGCGCTGGTGCCGGGACGGGGGGGGGGGCACCCTGCTGGCCAGCACGGGCAACGACGGCGCGGTGCGCGTCTGGGACGCGCGCGCGCCGCCCTCCTCCCCCGCCGCCTCCATCGTCGGCGCCCTCCCGTCCGCCGGCCACGTCGTGCGCTGGCAGCCGGGGTCGGGCACCGTGCTCCTGGCCGCTGGCGCGGGGCCGGACACGCCGCTGTTTGACCTGCGGTCCACGGCCGCCCCGCGCGCGCTCCTGCGCGCGCGGGCGGGCGCGCCGCGCGCGGCGTCCATATACCAGCCCGCGTTTGTGGGGGCGGCAGGGGACGCTGTGGCCATCGGGCTGCCCAAGGGCGGCGAGCTCTCGGTCTTCGACGCGGCGACCGGCACCGCGCGCTCGCGCGGCGACGCGGGGCACGACGTCGCCACCCTCGCCCCGGGGCCGGGCGGGCTGCTCGTCGCGGCGGGGTCGCGCCGGCTGCACCTGTTTGCGCCGGTCGCGTGAGAGGGAGAGGGGAGGTGGGGGACGGGGTTTCGTGGTTTGGGGCAAGTGTCACCGCCGTTCAGAGCGCGCCCCCGCTTCCCTCCCCTCCCTCCCCCCTCACAAGTGCGTCAGGCCGTGGTGCGCCGCCTCGCCCGGCAGCGCGGCCGCGAGGGCGGCGGTGGTGGTGCCGGGGGCGGCCCCGAAGTCGACACACCACCCGGGCCCCTCGAGCCGCGCCAGCGGGCGCACGCCCGCCACGGCCGACGTCAGGAACGCTTCCGACCACGAGGAGCGGGCGGTGGGGTCGGGCGGGGCGAGGTCGACGGGGATGGACAGGCGCGCCGCGGCGGCCAGCACCGCGCGCCGCGTCACGCCGTCCAACACGCCGTCGCCCGCCGCCGCCGTCTGCAGCACGCCCTCGCCCGTCACAACAAACACGTTGGTGACCAAGCCTTCCAGCAGGCGGCCGCGGCCGTCGGCCAGCAGCCCGTCGGCCGCGCCCGCCGGCAGCCGCGCCTCGAGCGGCGCGCGGGCCGCCACCCACGCGCTGTCCTTGGCGTCGGGGCGGGGGCGCGGGGGGCCCACGACGGCGGCGACGGAAGGAGGTGGGGGGGGGGAGGCGGGGGTCCAGGCGAGGGCCACGACGTCGACCGGCAGGAGGAGGTCGTCGTTCGCGCCTCCGCCTCGCCCCGCCGCCGGCTCGTGCATCAGGATGACGGCGGCCACGTCTCGTCCGATTGCTTCTTCACCCAGCCCTGCCACCGCCGCGCGCAGCGACGGCAGCACCGCCTCGCCGACGAGCGACGCGAGCGGCAGGGGCACCCCCGCCTCGCGCTCGTCATGCCACGCCCGGAACGAGGGCAGGGCGTCGGTGGTGCCCGCCAGGACGACGAGCGAGTGGGCGAGGCGCTCGCAGTGGGCCTGCCACCAGGGCACCGCGCGCGCCGCCGTCACCGACAGCGCCGTGTACGCCCCGCGCGGCGCGCCGGCCAGCAGGGCTTTGACGGACGGGGGCGGGGCGGACGCTGTGTCCAGGGCGCCGTCGCGGGCGAGCGCGGTGGCGGGCATCGCGCCGCGGCCGGCTCTGCGGCGGGGTCACTCTCCGCGCGACGCCATGCTGCCTGCCGCGTGCCGCGCCGCGGCGCGCCTGGCCGGGGGCGGTCCCCGCCGCTGGGCGTCGTCGACGGCGGTGCGCGTGGCGTCGATGGGAGGGCGGTTGGCGGTGGCGGTGGCGGGCGCCGCGGCCGACCCCCTCCCCCCCTCTTCAGCCTGGCGTCCCGCTCATCGTCGCCGGCGCTCGCCTCGACTCGGCCACGACCCACTGGATCGACGTGCACGACCCCGCGACGCAGGCGGTCGTCGCGCGCACGCCGCGTGCGACGCCGTCGGAGTTTGCGGCCGCCGTCGCGGCGGCCAAGGCTGCGTTCCCCGCCTGGCGCGACACCCCCCTCCCCACCCGCCAGCGCGTCATGTTGAAACTGCAAGCGCTTATTCGGGCGCACGAAGGCGACCTGGCGGCCGCCATCACGCGGGAGCAGGGCAAGACTCTCGCCGACGCGCGCGGCGACGTTTTCCGCGGCCTGGAAGTCGTCGAGTACGCGGCCGGCCTCGCGCCCGCGCTCATGGGGGACGTTTTGGAAAACGTCGCCTCTGGCGTGGACTGCCACACGCTGCGCCAGCCGCTCGGCGTGTGCGCGGGCATCTGCCCGTTCAACTTCCCGGCGATGGTCCCGCTCTGGATGTTTCCGGTCGCCGTGACGGCCGGCAACACGTTTGTGCTCAAGCCCAGCGAGCGGGTGCCGACCGCGGGGGTCATGCTAGCCGAGCTGGCGGCCGAGGCGGGGCTGCCTAAGTGAGAGAAAGAGGGGAGAGAGAGGGTGGTGTCTAGAGCGGTCGCCACGCCCGCTCCCACCCCCGTCCACTCTCGCCAGGGGCGTGCTCAACGTGGTGCACGGCGGGAACGAGACGGTCAACGCCATCTGCGACCACCCCGACATTTCCGCCGTCGCCTTCGTCGGGTCTGACGCGGGCGGCCGCCACGTGCACGCCCGCGCGTCCGCGGCCGGCAAACGTGTCCAGGCCAACATGGGCGCCAAGAATCATGCAGTCGTCATGCCGGACGCGCCCCGCGAGGCGACCCTCGCCGCGCTCGCGGGCGCCGCGTTCGGCGCGGCGGGGCAGCGCTGCATGGCGATTTCGGCCGCCGTCTTTGTCGGGGGGGTTGCACCCTGGGTCGATGACCTCGCCGCCAAGGCGCGTGAGCTGGCGCTGGGGGCGGGAGGGGAGGCAGGGACCGACGTCGGGCCGCTCATCTCGCCGGCTGCGACCGCGCGCGCGGTCCGCCTCGTCGACGCCGCCGAAGCCGCCGGGGCCAAGGTGGTGGTGGACGGGCGGCACGCCACTGTCCCTGGTCACCCCAAAGGCAACTGGTTTGGGCCGACGCTGGTGACGGGGGTGTCTCCAAAGATGGACGCGTACGCTGAAGAGGTCTTTGCCCCCGCCCTCGTCACCCTGGACGCCCCCACCCTCGACGCTGCCATCGCCCTCGTCAACGCCAACCCGCACGGCAACGGGTGTGCGATCTTTACGCGCGACGGCGGCGCCGCGCGCGAGTTTGTTCGCAGGGTCGACGTCGGCATGGTCGGCGTCAACGTTCCGATCCCCGTCCCCCTCCCTTTTTTCTCGTTCACCGGGTGGCGGGGGTCCTTCGCGGGCGACCTGCACATGTACGGCAAGGCGGGCGTTGACTTTTACACGCGGCCGAAGACGGTGACGTCCGCGTGGCGCTGGGGGGGGGACGCCGCGCCGGGGGCGCGCGCGCCGGGGCTCGACGGGGTCGGGGCTTCGACGCCCGCGGCGTGAGAGGGAGAGAGCGAGCGAGGGAGAGGGAAGGAGTGGTGCGTTCGGGGTGCAACGAAAAGAAAACGGAGAATCACGCCACCCTGCCCCTGAACGCCCCTTGTTCGACGGCCGCCACCAGAAACGCGGCCGCGGCCGCCTCCCGCCTCAGGCCCTCGACGCCGCCGGGCGCGGCGTGGCCGACGCCGCGCGCGTCGAGCAAGACGGCCGCGCCGCCTGGCCCCCGCGCCGCGCGCAGGCGGGCGGCCCACGTCGCGGCGGACGTCGCGGGCGCGCGTGGGTCGAGGGACGAGGCCTGGATGAGGACGGGCGGGCCGGAGGGGGCGGCAGCCGCGACGGCCGGCTCTTCGAGCATCGCCGTTGGGCACACCGCCCTCAAATCGTCGCCCGCCGCCCCCCACTCGCCCGCTTCCCCGGGGGACGCGTCCGCGGTGGGCGCCAGAAAGGGGACGCGCAGCGCGACCGCGGCGAGCGACGACGGCGCGTCGGCGAGCAAGCGCCCGACAAGGAGCGCGCCCGCCGACTCGGCGGCGAGCGCAACGGCAGGGCCGGACCGGTCCGTGGCCCAGTCGAGCGCTGCGCGCGCGTCGGCCGCGGCCGCGGCGCGGCGCGCGCCGCGGCCGGCCGCGTGCCAAGCGCGCCCTTTCTCCCCGCCACCTCGCACGTGGGCCAGAGCAATCGTCCACCCGCGCAGCGCGAGGGTGAGGTGCAGCGGGTTGAAGTCGGGGTCCAGGGGGAGGCCGTAGGATCCGTACAGAGAGACGAGCGTCGGCCCTCCGCGCCCCGCCGCGCGCCCCAGCACCGTGACCGGCACGCCGTCGCCCACCGTCTCGTCCCACACGGACAGGCCCATGGCGGCAGCGGCAGATGTGGCGGCGGCGGCTGCGTCGTCGGCGTCGCGGTGTCCGCGCGGCGCGCGCTCGAGCGACCCCGACTCGAGGCACAGGTCGAACGCCGCGCCCGGCGCCAGCGGTGACGACAGCGTGAGCCGGGCGTGGGTCGCGCGGAAGTCGGCGTTGGCGCCGCCGCGCACGCAGCGCGCGCCGGGCGGCAACCGGATCGTCGCCGGCGCGCGCCGCCCCGGCCGCACGAGCGACACCGCCGCCCGCCCTCCACTCGTGCGCTCGTGCACCAGCACGCCCCGGTCGAACACGTCGATGTCCGTGATCGCTGCGCCCGGCCGCCGGGGCAGCAGGGGCGCCCACGCGGCGGGCGGCGCGCCGCGCGGCGCGCGCGCGAGCCACCACTCGACCCCGTCGCTCCCCGCCGGCACCGCCGCTCCCTCGCCGTCCGCGCTGTTGGTGAGCACGAGCATGCCGCCGAGCAAGGGCGCGTGCTCCACGTAGCACTCGAGGCCGGGAAGGGGCGGGGCGACGAGGGTGGGGGTCGAGAGGGCCGCTCCCTCGCCCGCCAAATCCACGGTGCGCACCGCGGCTCGGTCGGGCGCGGCCGACGTGAGCGTCAGTAGGCGCCCGTCTTTGGACTTGGCCAGGGCGAGGACGAGGGCGGGGTCGGCCTCTGAGAAGACCGGCGCGTCGACGCCCGCGCGCCGCCGCAGCGCGGCCGCGGGGCGGCCCGCGCCGTCTTGGCGCACAAACCACAGGTCCCCGGTCGGGCCCCACTCGGCGGCCGTGGCGCCGGGAACACGGTCGACGATTGTTTGCGCGGCGCCCGCCTCGACGACAGCAACGCTCCAGTCGTCGCCGCCCGCGTCCAGGGCGACGGCCGCCCTCCCGCCGTCGGGCGACAGGCGCACGTTGCCCAGGGCGACCGCCCCGGTGGTGCGCTGCAGGCGGGCGGCGTCGAGAACGAGGCGGGGCGGCCGTCGCGCGCTTCCGGCGCCCTTAACCGGCCGGCGCAGCAGCCGCAGGCCTCCGCCCGGCCCCGCCTCCGACCAGTACAGCCAGGCGCCGACCCGCTCCGGCGCGGTCGCGTCGGCGCGGGGGAGGAAGGCCGACGCGGTCGCCGCCAGGTCGGCCGCCAGCCCCCGCCACGGGGCCAGCGCTGCCGCGGCGGCCGACGACTCGTCCGCCGACGACCTGGACGCCAGCGCGCGCGCTGAGAGGCGCGCCGGCGCCGATGCCGCGCTGCCCATCGCCGGCGCCCGCGCGCGCCCCTCACGGCGGCGCCATCAGCGCCGTGAGTAGTGCGTGTGTTTGCAGGTGGGTAAAGAACAAGGCGCGGCGACCGCGGCGCGCGCGTGCGTGTGCGCGCGCCGTCGCTTGCCGCAAAAGTAATGGGTACGGGACTCTCTCCGCCCTCGCTCGCTGCCGCGGGGCCGCGCGGCGCTCCATGGCGTCGATGGGAGGCGGGCGCGGCGGGCGGCAGCCGCCCGCCGCGCCCGCCGCCTTCACGAGCGGTCGGCCGCTTTGGCCACGCCTCTCAACGCGGCCGGCCCTCCAGCACCCACATCGAGCGCCCCCGAATCAAGGGACGGCCGCGCGCGCGGCGCGGCGGGCGACGCCCGGCCGCGGCCGCCCGCGTCGACGGCGCGCTTGTCGGCGGGGTATGTAAAGTGGGCCCCCGTGTAGGCGAGCGCGCACGCGGCCCACGGGAGCGCGGTCGTCAGCAGCAGGGCGCGCGAGAGGGCCTCGGCTTTGGGCAGGTCGATGGCGGGGTCGCCGGTGGGGGCGGCGTGGGAATCGAAACCGAAGACGCGCATCGCGACCAGAGAGACGACCGGCCCGCCCGCCAGCGCGGCCACCGCCATCTCGAACGACCGGTCAAACGCGTAGACCAGGTTGCGGGATGCGGCAGGAACGATTTCCGCGAAGATGGGGTTGTTGCACGCGGGGGCCGGCCAGGCGTTGAGGAGGCCGCCGATGACGAAGACGACCACGTAGGCCGCCACGGCATTCACCGCGCCGGCGCGGGGCAGGCCGCGCAGCATCAGGGCGGTCGCCAGCGCTCCAAGCAGCACGGACGCCTGCGCGACGGCGACGCGGCCGTGCCGCGGCGAGCACCGCGCGGCGGCGTCGCCCAGCCACCCGCCCAACAGGCCGCCCAGCGCGTGCGCGCCCATGCCAGCGGAGACGGCCACGGACGCCCACGCGGGCGGCATCCCGAGCAATTGAAGGTAGAGCGTTTGAAACGCGAGCGCGGCCATCGGCACGTTGCCGACGACGCCCTGCGCCACGATGATTGCGAATGTGGGCACCCGCAGCACGGCCCACAACTCTTTCCAAAAGGATTTGTCGCGGTGGCGGGATGCGACATCCCCCGGGGGCGGCGCGAGGCGGAGCGAGCCCGGGATCGCGCGCGGGTCGGCCGACGCGGCGAGGTTGACGACCCCGATCGCGGCCGCCGCCACGCCCAGGAGCAGCATGGCAAAGCGCCACCCGTCCCAGCCAAAGGGGCGGGCGGCGCCCACGTTGGTGGCGTAGAGGCCGCCGAGCGCGGCGCCGAGCGCGGACGTCAAGTGCAGCGTCCCGAACGCCGTCCCGCGGTCGGCCTCGGCGTGCAGGTCGGCGGTCAGCGACTGCACGTTGGGGATGACGAGGCAGAGGCCGAAGCCGGTGACGGCCCAGTAGGCGATGCCTTGCGCCAGGGTCGTCGCAAACGCGAAGCCGGCCATCGTCGCGGCCCACACGCCGCAGCCCACGCTGATCACCGCCACCCGGTTGCACGTGTGGCCCGCGTAGCCCCCCAAAGGACTCAGCAGCGCCTGCGTCAGCGCCCGGGCCATGGTCAGGTACGAGAGTTGGAGGAGGTCGGCGCCGAACGACGCGGCGACGTACGAGTAGACCGCCGGGAGGATGACTTCGTCCGTGCGCTCAAACGCCATGGCCAGGTTCATCATGACCATGGTCGCGGTCTTGCGGCGGAAAGGGCGGGGGCGGCTGGAGGGGGGGGGAGGGGGTCGGCGGCGGCGGCAGCGGTTTTCGCGAAATTGGCGGCCCGACACCGGGCCTCGATCCCGCAGATGGCGCCGGCGATGAGGGGGGCGCCGGCGGGACCGCGCCCGGCCCCGGCGCTGCGAGCGCGCGTGATGCCGCGCGGCGCCCTCCCACCCCCTCATCCCCTCCCCTCCCCTAACCCACCCGTCCCGCATCGACGACGCTTGGCTGCCGTCCGCCGACGGACTGCGCGACCGCGGGCGCAGGGGCATGCCCGATGGCGCGCGCTGCAGCGCGGGGGAGCCGCCGTCGTCCGACGGCTCGGCCCCGGTCGACGGCAGGGTGCCGGGCGCCAGCATGAGCTCGACCTCGGCGACAGCGGGGGGGGGGGGGCGCGGCGGCGGCGGCGGCGCCAAACCGGCAGGCGGGGGAGGAGGGAGAGGAGGCTCGGTCGGGGGCGCGCCCTGCCGCGCCAGACGAGTTCAAATGGCGGCGGCGGGCGCGGGGGGGGGGGGCCGGCCGCGGCGGCCCGCGGGCCGAGTGGCGGGGGCGGCGCCCCCGCGCTCGCTTCCCACAC
>Ga0315291_10001361_pt1 | contig 32651 bp, 25 predicted proteins | sample YL17G12_20_MG_FD_203070 | JGI IMG/M metagenome (GOLD analysis project Ga0315291, IMG submission 203070) | Sediment microbial communities from Yellowstone Lake, YNP, Wyoming, USA - YL17G12_20 | ecosystem: Environmental > Aquatic > Freshwater > Lake > Sediment | place: USA: Wyoming | collected...
CCGCCCCGCTGGAAGATTCAGTGGATGGCATTCTTGAAAAAGCGCCACAGCTGGTATTCTTTCTTGGTAGTCTTGATATATTTGATTTCGCCTGCCGCGCCCTTGAGCGATTTCTCACCCTTCATCCGGAGGAATCCGTCACTCTCCTGCAGAATCTATATCTGGACGCCACCTCGCCGCTCGGACAATATGCCTTTGAAAAGCTCCTTGAAAGAAAAGAGTTTCAGGCGGCAAGTGATGCGGCACACAAACTCCTTGAACACTTTGACCGCAGTCCGGAAACATATGCATGGACGGTGCGCCAGATATTGAAAAGAAAATGGCCGGATGTTGACCTTATGCTCTCTGACTTTACCCTTATGGACGATGCGCTGAACCAACTGGAACGTGTCCGGCAGAAATATGTCACCGGCTCATATGACGCAAGGGAAAATCGCCGTCTTCAATCCCTCCTTCGCGCCATCTTCACCGAGGACAAGTTTGCCAATATCGCATCCGTCATCCCCAGACTATCTCCAACGGAGGCAAAGAGATTTCACAATTCCATCCTGACAAGCCCCGCCTTTATCTCAAGCGTCAAGGATAACATTGACAATGTCTTCCGGAAGATTCGCAAGGATATCTTTGAGGAAGAAAATGTGGACAACGCACCCAAGATGCATTACTGCACAGCCGAAAATCTCAAGGAAAAACAGGATGAACTCCGCCGCATAAAAACTATTGATATTCCACGCGCCACCAAGGAGATTGAAGTCGCAAGGGGACATGGCGACCTTACGGAAAATGCCGAATATGACGCCGCAAGGGAGCATCAGGCATTCCTTTTTCAACAAATGGAGGCACTGCAGGACTTGTTAGCCCGCGCACGCATCATCGACCCACACAATGTTCAGACAGCTCAAATCAGCATCGGGACGCGCTTTACCCTGAAAAACATCGACACTGGCAATTTTGAGACACACACTTTACTCGGGATGTGGGAGTCAAGCCCCGATTCCGGCATCCTCTCCTATCTATCCCCCCTGGGACAGGTCCTCCTTGGCAAGAAGGTGGGAGAAACCCTGGAACTGGAGCTCCCCGGAGGTGGTCGTGCCAGATTTGAAGTCATTTCAATAGAAAACGCCTTTAAAAAGTAAAAGTGTGAAATATGGGTGTGAGGCGAGAAAAGAATATGCATAGAGCGGATTTACACTCCCTTCTCTTACCCAGAGGGTCTTTATTTAAGATTGCTCCCTCCATCTTATCAGCGGATTTCTGCACCCTTGAGAAGGACATCAAAAAAGTCCTCAGGGCAGGATGCACAATTATCCATCTGGATGTCATGGATGGTCATTTTGTTCCCAACCTCACCTTTGGACCGCCTCTCATCCGGTGTGTCAGAAAACATTTCCCCAAAATCTTTCTGGATGCCCACCTCATGATTGAAAACCCCCGTGAATTACTTGAAGATTTTGTCGAGTCGGGAGCCAATTTGCTCACCGTGCACACGGAGGTATGCCGCGATGTTCGCAGGGCGGTTCAGCGCATTCATGATGCGGGACTTTTTGCCGGACTCTCCATCAAACCGAAGACATCCATCAAGGCTTTACAACCCGCCTTGAATGAGGCTGACCTTATTCTTATCATGAGTGTAGAGCCGGGGTATGGGGGGCAGAAGATTATTCCTCATGCTTTAAACAAGGTTCGCGACTTGCGGCTTTTGCGGGAGCGGGAGGGATATTCCTATGTGATTGAGATTGATGGCGGGATAGAGCCGGCGACCGCCCCTCTGGCGCTGGCGGCAGGGGCGGAGATTTTTGTGGTGGGTTCCGCCATTTTCAGGGATGAAAAGGTAACACAGAATATTCGCGCCCTTGAGAGGAGTCTTGAAGATGCCTCATGACTCCCTGAAGCAAACTGAGCATTCTCACATTCTTTTAAGACTTCAGTTAGTCGCCGTTCTCCTGTTTCTTTTCTGGCTCCTTGCTTATGGCACCATCATTTATCCCAAATACTTCCATTTCGGGTTTCTGGGGCTTTGTCTGGCGGGCATGCTTTTTCTACTGGGTCCTTTCGTTGGTTTCTTTTTATATTTTCCCACCACATTTTTTCTCTTAGGCATCCCCCTGCCCGGACTGCCATTTTCACTTAACCAGGTGATGGGCGTTTTGTTTGTCCTTTCATGGTTGAACTGGTTTTTCCGGGGCAGGGTGCAATTCCCCCGAGGATGGCTGGTTTTCTGGATGACTGTCTTGTTTATTTATTTCATTATCAACGCCCTTGCGGCTGAGAATTTCAAGGAGGGTGTAAATCATCTACGCTATCTTGCAATATACTTTTTCATTGCCCTGGCTTTGGCATCTATCCTCCAGCGGAAGAAAAATTACCACACAATATTCGTGATTATCATGCTCTTCACCATGGCGAGCGCCTTTCTTGGCGCATTTGAGCTTACCACAGGCATGGATATCCTGACGAAATCTGAATCAAAGTGGATGGGACGTATTCGCATCAACGGCGCCGCCCCGAACTCTATTGTGTATGCCTACCAGCTCCTTTTTGCCTTTCCATTTGGATATTACCTGTTTTGTGAGTCAAAATCCTTTGGGGGGCGTTTTCTGGCGCTTGGATGTTCCATCTTCCTCACCATTATTGCCCTTTTCACATTCAACCGGCAGACCATATTGTTAGTGAGTTTGACTTACATCCTTGCCGCCGTTTTATTCAAAAACAGATATTCCAAAATATTTCTCTTCCTTGTGATAACACTGGGATTTCTGCTCAGTCCTGTCATTATAAATCAGATATGGAAACGACTTCAGACCATTGGTTCCTTAGGACGCGACCGTTCATTGGCGCTACGCATTGATGGAATCAAGGTGGGGAGGGAGATTATCCGACGCCATCCGCTCATGGGAATTGGGCTCGGGGCTTATTCCAAAGTCTGGTCAAAATATATCCCTATGGGCAAGACCCGCACGATTCACTATTACAAGTCTGAGAAGAGATATCCGGACATGGGATACAACCAGCTTTTGTGCGAGGGCGGCCTGATTGGATTCTTTCTTGGGGTTTCTTTTTATTTCCTCCTCCTTTTTTACCTGTTAAGGGCAAGAAAAGCGGCTCAAATATCCGGACAGCGCGATGTGACCAATCTCTTCAATGCCCTTCTTATGGGACATATCATCTTCCTCCTTTCCAGCGCCATCCAGGACACCTTTCTTTACGTCAGCACATGGATTATGTTTGGAATCATTCTCTCCACTCTTGGGATGAATTTCTCCGGTGGGGAAGGAAAAGAACGGGATGTCAGTGATGGGGCTGTCGCACTCCCGCAAGGGGCTTCTTAAAATTACCGTCCCTTGAGTATCCCATCAACGACATCATTTATTCTCTTCTGGAAGATTTCCATGGAATATTCACGTCGCGCCCGTTCCAGCGCCGCCGTGCCAAGGCGTTCGCGCCTTTCCGGGTTATGCAGGAGAGTCAGGAGCGCCTCTGCAATGGCTTCGGGGGATTCTGGCGGAACAATAACTCCTGCCTCCGGCGCATCAAGCATCTCACGCACGTATCCCACATCCGTCGCCACAATTGCCCTTCCCGCTGCCATAGCCTCCAGGACGGTCAGGGGCATGGATTCTGTCCGGGAAGGCTGGACAAATATCTCCACATGGCGGAAAAAGGACGGCAGGTTGTTACAATAACCCGCAAAATGGACACGCCCCCTCAACTCTGGAGAGTCGGCAAGGTTGTCAAGCCGCTGGATGTATCCCTTTTCGCCCTGTGACCTGTCGCCAACAATCACCGCCTTCACATCGGGGAATTCCCGCACCACCCTCTTCATCGCCATCAGGAAGATATCAATCCCCTTGATGTAATACAGAAAAGAGACGGTGGCGATTATGCGGTCACCGGGCTTGTAATCAAATCGTTGGGGGAAATCCGGGTCATGGGTAATTTGATGCTCTTCAAGGAGACGCACACCATTAGGGATGACATTCCAGGGCGTCTTTTTGAGCGACGATTTGAAGAATTCCACATTAGTCGGCGAAGCGAAGATGATGAAATCCGAAAGATGGGTGATGATTGCACGCCTGATTTTATTGCCAAGACACCGGGAGAGATTTTCATGGATGTGCCAGATGCATTTCATCCCGACTCCAGGGAGCGCCGCACCAGCATAAAATGACAGAGTGGAATTGAGATAAACAAGGTCATATTTCCCCCTTTTTACCTCGCGCCTTAGCCGAAACATGAAACACAGCCTGCTGAGAAAAAGTTTGAACCTTGCTGAAAGAGATGCGGTCTCCGCAAAACCCATTTGAGGATTGGGGATGATTTTGACCCTGTAACACTTCCTTGCGGCATCTGCGGCAATCCCGCCCTCAGCAGGAAAACATAATGTCAGGTCGTATTTATCCGGTGAAAGACTGTCTGCAACATCGAGTAGGACCTTCGGCGCCCCCGACCTCTCCGATGAATGGGAGACTATCAAGAGCTTATGTCGTTTTATGGAATTTATCATCCGATGAAGTCCAGCATAAAGGAGATAATGAGACTATTTATATTGACATGCCTCAAGGATTCAAATGAATTCAAAACATTAATTTCATTCCATCATTCAGACTTCTCCTTACGAAATGGGCATGGTATTTTTCAACAGGAGAATTTTCTTTTTTCTCACAATTGTTATCCTGTTTATTGTTATTCTCCGCAGGCAGACCAGACTGCCTGCCGCCAAGATTTGTATTTGACAGGATGGTTACCCCTTTTTTAAGGTCTATATGTTTATTTCACATAAGGACAATAAAGCACCTGAGGTGGTATTATGACATGGTTTCGCAAGCGGAAATACACCATTCTTAACCCGGAGCCTGCGGAGAGAAAGGTGGAAATTCCTGACGGACTCTGGCACAAGTGTCCCGAATGCCTGAATATTGTCCTCGCCAATGATTATGAAAAAAACCTGAGGGTCTGCCAGAAATGCGGTTTTCATGACCAACTTAACGCCAGGGAACGCATTAACTGCACCTTTGACCCGGGCTCATTCATTGAGGATGACAAAGATATCAAGCCTGCCGACCCTTTGAATTTCTTTGATTCAAAACAATACACAGAGCGACTGGCTATATATCAAAAAAAGACAGGGCTGAATGACGCTATAATCACGGGTGTTGCCTCCTGTGGGGGTTATCGGGTTGCCGCAGGGGTTATGGAATTCGAATTCATCGGCGGCAGCATGGGTTCTGTCGTGGGGGAGAAGGTGACAAGACTCCTTGAGCTTGCCATGGAAAAGCGTTTCCCAGTCATTATTATCTCATCCTCAGGCGGCGCACGCATGCAGGAAGGGATTCTCTCCCTCATGCAGATGGCAAAGACATCAATGGTGATAGCCCGCCTGAATGATAAGCGAATACCTTATATCAGCATACTGACCCATCCCACCACGGCTGGCGTTATGGCAAGTTTCGCCTCACTTGGAGATATTGTTATTGCCGAACCCAATGCGCTGATTGGCTTTGCCGGACCCCGGGTTATCCAGCAAACCATTAATCAGATACTTCCCCAAGGCTTCCAGCGCTCCGAATTTGTAAGGGACCATGGTTTTATTGATATCGTTGTGGAGAGAAAGGACATGAGAAAGGTCATTATTAATCTTTTATCCTTTTTTGCACCATGGGCATACAATGGGGAAAAGGAGGAAAAAAAGCAAGAATCCACTTGATTTTTTTCGTTATTCCCATGCACATTCAACACAAAAGCGAACAGTAAAGGAGGTCAGGAGTTTTTATGGCACATGTTACAATGAAAAATGTGACCAAGATATTTCCGGGGAATGTAATTGCCGTCAATAATATCTCTCTGGATATCAAGGACAAAGAGTTCCTTGTTATCGTTGGTCCTTCAGGTTGTGGCAAGACCACCGCCCTTCGCATGATTGCCGGTCTGGAAGAGATAAGCAGTGGAGACATTTATATTGGCGAAAAGCTCGTGAATGATGTCCCGCCCAAGGACCGTGACATTGCCATGGTCTTCCAGAATTATGCCCTTTATCCCCACATGACGGTTCGCAATAATATGGCGTTTGGTCTGAAACTCCGCAAATATCCCAGGGCTGAGATTGACAAACGCGTCCGGGACACGGCGGAAATCCTGGGAATATCCGAACTCCTTGACCGCAAACCCAAGGCGCTTTCCGGCGGACAGCGCCAACGGGTGGCAGTGGGACGCGCCATTGTCCGCAAACCCCATGTCTTCCTTTTTGATGAGCCGCTTTCAAACCTTGATGCCAAACTGCGCGTCCAGATGCGCACTGAGATTTCCAAGCTCCATGCCCGTCTCCAGGCAACTATGATTTATGTGACGCATGACCAGATTGAAGCCATGACGATGGGTGACCGCATTGTTGTCTTGAAAGATGGCATAATCCAGCAGACGGACGACCCCATCACATTATATGACTGTCCACAGAATAAGTTTGTGGCGGGGTTTATCGGGAGTCCCCCGATGAATTTTGTGAACGGCAAGATTGTCCAGGAAGCGGACGGGCTTTACTTTGATGAGGACAATTTCAAGGTGAAAATACCAGCACAATTCAAAGAGGCTCTGGCGCCATATATCGGGAAGCAAATCATCTTCGGCACGCGACCGGAACACCTCTATCAACCGCAGAGCGAACTGCGCGAGCAACCGGGAATGGCGCCAATCAAGGCAAAGGTGGAGATAATTGAACCAATGGGCGCAGAGATTTATGTCTATCTGACAACGGGGAAAACCCCCTTCATTGCGCGCCTTGACCCACATACAAAGGTCGAAGTGGATGAAATGATGGAACTGATTGTCGACATGGAAAAGTCCCATTTCTTTGACAAGGACACGGAAAAGACGATTGTTTGAAAACAGGTAATTTTGAGGTTATGTCTTGAATAGTCCGAGGGCGATTTTCCAGGAAAGTCGCCCTTTTATTTTGTCCAGAAGAATTTTGGCGGTCTCGCGACCGCCGCATGAAAGACGCATCTGCACTGCCGCTTCATACGGGTCGGCAGGTTGGAATCTGACATGGGGAAGCGCCCTCAGGGATGCATGAAATCTCTGCTGGCGCTTTTTGAGGTCGGATATCCCGGGCTGAGGTTTTGCGGCAAATGGTGTCCCCGGTTTGGGCACAAAAAATGAAACTGCCACAATAATCTCTCCAATGTGACCCCTCTTCCTGCCTTCCTCCACCAGTATTCTCTGTATCTTTCTGACCAATTCCGCGGACGCCTCAATTTCCCCCGCCCCTTCCCCGGGTAAACCAAGGATGAAATAAAGTTTAAGATTTAAAATCCCCGCCCTCAACCCCCTTGCGACCGCATTCAGTATTTCATCATTGGTCATGGATTTCGCAAGAGCGTTGCGGAATTCATCAGAGCCGGTCTCCGGTGCGAGGGTCAGGGTGCGCTGACCGCTCTGGATAAGGATTCCTATGACCGGGTCTGAAAGATGGTCGGCTCGCAGGGAAGAGAAGGAGATGTTTAGACGCTCACGCATTGCATATTCACAGATTTTATCCAGTTCAGGATGGGCTGTAACCGCTGAGGAGATTAAACCGAACCGGCTTGTCATTGAGCCCTTATCCTGCATGGCTTGAGTGATAGATTCAAAACGGTGAAATCGGAATGGTTTCTGATTGTGACCGATGTAACAAAAGGCGCAATTGTATGGACACCCTCGCGTCATCTCTAAAAGACAGGTGTCGGGAAACTCAGTCTCAGGGGTCAAAAATACGCTTGAAATGGGGGGTTTAACCAGGTCATGGCACATCGCCCGGCGCGGGATTTTTGAGATTTCATCATCATGCCCATCACCGGGGACGAAAAATCCCGTATCACCCCGGAGTGTTTGAAGAATCTCTTGCTTCTTCCCCTTTGTCCCGATAAATGTATCAAGGAGTACAGGTAGTGTTAGTTCGCCATCACCCAGAACCATAATATCCATGAAATCGTAAAGCGGCAGGGGGTTCATCGTGACAGCAACGCCACCGGCACAGATTATAGGATGGGCTTCCGTCCTGTCCTTTCTCAGCGGAGGAATGCCTGCACAATGAAGCATCTCCAAACAGTTGGCAAAGTCAAGCTCATAAGGGATGGGAAAAAGGATGATGTTAAATCTGTTCAGCGGCTGGCGACTTTCAAGGGAGACTGTCTGAAAGTCGTAAAAGAAGCGTTCACCCAGAAAATCGGGGCGCGAATTGACAGTCTGATAGAGGAAGTGCAGCCCGAGGTTGGAAGCCCCCAGACGATATATGTTGGGGAAGCAGATGGCGGCAGAGGGGAGTGAACCAAAGACCTTGTAAATCGTGCCGCGCTCTTTTGTCAGGAGACGTCCAATTGCAGAGCGCTGGCTATGGGAAGTCATCGTGATGATTCCATACACATTCTATGGGGCATCGAAGGGGCTTGATACCGGCGATTTATTTATTTTCGTTCACCTGTACGGTAATGCCGCTGAGAAGCGCATTTGTCCATTGCTCATCCGAGAGAAGCTCCTGCCCCAGGGATGAAACAGAGGTATTGGGGAATCTGGCGCCTTTGGCATGGACAAAGAAGATATTTGTCTTTTCTGCCGGAGCAATTGCCCTGAAACGGATTCTTGCAAACTCTCCCGAAGGCATGGGCGAGTCCTGGGATGTTCCCATCCTGTATTCAATCCTGCCAAGATAGTTATCGGCATCATTGCGGAGATGGTAATCAAAGGGAAACTTCCTGCGGGCAAAACCATCCTGAATATTCGTCCCCAGAGTTATCCAGTTGCCTTTATCCCAGTCCACAACCCTCAGAACATCACGGTCAAATCTCATGTAAAGGGCGAGACAATCGAAGGACTCTGCATCGGGATTTGAAAGGATGATGGAGACATCAAACGTTTCTCCAATAGTTATAGTTTTTTTATCGCATTTAAAGTGTAGCATAATGTGCTGAGGGGGTTTTTCAGAGAGATGTTTTCTGACAAGATTTTCCAGCGATGGGTCGACCTGTATTTTTTCCTCGCCCTTCTTGTCGGAAGAGTTAATGGTGACGCCGGTAGGGATGACACCATCCATCGGCATTGCGGGGATTCCCAGAATATCCTTGCCTTTTGCCTTGAGGGCTGTCTCGCCATTGGCAAGGTCAAACCCGATTTCCGTGAAATCCGTTGTCTTGAGGGCTTTCCAGACGATGCGGAGGATGTTCAGCCCATCAAGAACCTGCGGGGTTTTAAACGTGCATTCATACTTTATCTCCCCCCTCTCATTATCTGCCCGATAAAGAGCGGGAGTTTTCAGGAGAGGGGCGATTTCACTATCATTGACGAGGATAGGTATGATAAAACGGGCATCGTATGTGATTTTGATGCGCATCTCTTCAATTCCCTGACGCTCCGTGTTCAGGATTTGCAGGTCGGTAAGAACTTTATCTCCCATCTTTACTGTGACGTCAAATGGGTAAAAATGGAGGATAGTGCTTGCCATGATGTTGCTGGCAGGGGCTGAAATAGAGAGCGATTCAGCGCCCTCACGAGGGGACTCCCTGGATGGTCGTCCTTCACGGGGTGGCAACATTTGTTTTTTTTGCAGGGCTTCAGCCGCCTCCCTTGCCTTCTGATGCGCCTCTTCGAGCTGTCGTCTGCGTTCCTCTTCCTTCTCCTTGGTGCGTTGTTCCAATATCAGCTGGACACGTTTCTGGTGCCTCAGGATGCGCTCATCGCGGGGAAGATTCCGGTCATCCTTCAGCTCATCAGGAATCACAACTTCCTGTGCTCTTGCAATGCCCCCTAAAAGTGACATCAGGTAAAAGATGCCCCAGAGGAAAAGACAATTTTTAATCACCGATTTCATAAAACCATTCTGCCACTTTGAGAATTTGAGATTCTTAAGGGATTATCTCTCTCTAACTTCCCGAGATTTTTGCTTGTTTTCCATCCGGACTTCCTTCTGCGACTTATCAACGATGTGTTTGACAATGACTTTGGTTCTTGGGGTAATTTCTTCTTTTGTGCCGGCAAAGGAGACTGATTCAATATAATAATAGTAAACCTTGCCGATTTCAAGAGGCTGGTCCACATACACATATTCCTGCGGTGTGCCGGTGGTTTCCGCAACGTGGACAATCTCTTTATTGATTTTTATATATGTACCATCCTTGGACTCGCCCCGGTAAACATTAAAACCGTAATAACCCCGTTCGGGCTCACTTCTCCAGTAGAGGACGATTTCCCCCGTCATCCTGGAGGTGTCTTTTTTTGAACCGGCTTTTCCCTGCAGTATGGAGCAGCCGCAAAGTAGGACAGTCACCAGAATGCAAATCGGAATGATTGAGAATCTTCTCATCATTTCATCCTTTCCTCAGAATGTCTCACTTTCTGCAATGTTGCAAGGGATGACTTCAACTCTAAGGCGTCAGAGTAGGATTTCAGTCCATCCATGAGTATTTCTTCAGCCTTTTTTTAATCTCCCTTGTTTTTATAAATAAAACTCAGGGCATTTATATAGGGAGCGCTCTTTTTACGTGCAAGTCCTTTTTTGAGATAATCCACGGCGGCTCCCAGTCCTGAAGGGATATTTCCCCCTTTGCCATCTGATAATAGAGATTATCCGGGGTGTGAAAAAGTTTGGGGGGCGGGTTCAGATTGTATCCGGTTCAATCTATAGCGGGAAATATTGACAAGGGACATCCTTTATGCATTATGTTTCCTCAAATTAACAATAAATTGAAGGACTTAATTTTCACGCGAGGGACACACATGCCTTTACTATTTTTAATACTTATACTTGTCTCACTGTTATCTGGAAATCCACTTTTATGGGGCAATCCGGGCGATGCTGTTTATCTCACTGGTAATGGGCAATGCCGGCGGGAGGCACGGGTGCTTGGAATCCCCAGCAAGGCAACAACGGTTGTTGGTGATATGGAAGGTCCTGCAGTTATCCGTCATATCTGGATGACGGCACAATCGGATATTCCACAAATTCAGGCGCTGTTGATTCTGCGCGTTTATTGGGATGATGAAAAGACGCCCAGCATTGAAGTCCCTCTGGGGGATTTCTTTGGCGTGGGATTCGGCAGGGAGCGCAAATTAAAATCCGCCATGGTGGAGATGTTTCCCGCAGGAGGGGAGAATCACTCCGCACTCAATTGTTACTGGCCCATGCCCTTTTTCAAGAAGGCGCAGTTCACAATTGAAAACCGGAGTGAGCGCTCCGTCAGCCTTTTCTTTTTTCAGGCGGATTATGAACGGTTCCCCGCCCTGCCGGAGAATGCCGCCCTGTTTCATGCCCAGTGGCGGCGCGAAAATCCCGTGCGCAAGGGCGTGCCCTATACCATTCTTGAGGCGCAAGGGGAGGGACATTACGTCGGGACTATCATGAATTATCACCTCCTGAGCGCTGGGGCATGGGTGGAGGGGGGGAATGATATTTATATTGATGATGATACATCGCCAACACTCCCCGGAACTGGTGCAGAGGATTATTTTGGCTATGCCTGGGGTTTCCGCACAGAGGAAAACGCCCTTTTTCACGGGACATCCTTTGGACCCGAAGAGAACCGCATGACCGCCTATCGTTTCCACATCCCTGACCCGATTCGGTTCAAAAAGTCCATCAGGGTGGTCATGCGCTGTCATGGCTATGATGTTGGCGACAGACAGGACGATTATTCCAGCGTGGCGCTCTGGTATCAGAAGGAGCCTCACGCCCCCTTCCCCAAACTCCCGTCCGCGGACTATAATGACCTCGGAGTCGATGAGAAGTTCCGCATCTCTGCGCCCGAGGCAATGAAGAAGATGATGCCATCACCGCCCGAGGGGAAAAATCTTTCCCTGTCATGTAAGGAGTGGCGCGAGTCAGGACATAATGACCCTGACCAGACAGGCGCTATGGCGCTTGATGGCAACCCTCAGACAAAATGGTGTGAAGTCTCACATCCCGATGACCACTGGCTTGCCATCGACCTCGGCAGGGAATATGACATTACGGGTTTCATCCTCAAGAATCCCAGTTTTATTGGTGATGCAACCGGCTTTGATGTTGTTTCTTTCTCCATAGATGCGGGCACAACGCTTGGAGGACCCTGGAAAACCGTCATCGAATTCGATAGACTCAAGGATTCCGGGAAGATGGAAGAGCCATCGGCATTTCAGTTTATAAAACTAACCGACTCCGTCAAAGCGATAGCGACGGCCGGAAAGGAATGCGTCCGGGCGCGATGCGTCCGATTGCATGTGATAAAATCGTGTCCCTTTGATTCTGTGGCGCGCATACAGGAATTTGAGGTCTGGGGGAAGTAATAAAGTTTGCGGGTATCCCCGCTGATTTTATCAGACTGGAAGGAAAAATGGCGAAAAATACTAAAGCGGAGATTTTGGTCATTGGATGCGGCATTGCTGGCGCAACGGCGGCTCTTGCTGCAGCGGATGCCGGCGCTCAGGTGACTGTCATCACCAATACAGATGACCCATCTGAGGGCAATACCGAATACGCTCAGGGGGGGATTATCTATAAATGCGAGGGCGACTCCCCTGAAAGTCTAACGCATGACATCATGGAGGCAGGCGCAGGAAGGTCCTATCCACCCGCCGTGAAATTCCTTGCAGAAAAGGGACCACCACTTGTTCAAAAACTTCTTATCAGGAAGTACAAAGTTCCTTTTGACCACAATAACTCCGGTAGTCTGGATTTTGCCATGGAGGGCGTTCATTCATGTCCGCGAATCATCCATGCCGCGGATAGAAGTGGTCATGCCATCATGACGAGCCTCAGCATCGCCTTGAAAAACCATCCGCGGATTACAATCATGACGGAGACCACCGCTGTTGACCTTCTGACCCTCTCTCATCACTCACGCGCCCCTCTGGATGTCTATCAGCCCCTCACCTGCGTGGGGGTATATGCCTTTCTACAGAAGGAACACCGCGTGGTTCCCATTCTTGCAGGAGAGACCATTTTAGCCACGGGCGGGCTTGGGCAGATTTATCTCCATACAACCAATCCGCGCGGTGCGCGAGGGGATGGTATTGCCCTTGCATATCGCGCCGGTGTGCGCCTGCTCAATCTGGAATATATACAGTTCCATCCCACCGCATTGTTACATCACGGGGCAAAACGATTTCTTATTTCCGAATCGCTCCGGGGTGAGGGGGCTATCCTCATGAGAAAAAACGGGGAGCGGTTCATGGAGAAGATTCACCCGATGGGTTCCCTTGCCCCGCGAGATATCGTTGCGCGCGCCATCCAGGAAGTGATGTTGACCCACGATGAACCCTGTGTGTATCTCGATATCACTCATAAGGAACCGGAATGGCTCAAATCGCGCTTTCCCACCATTTACAAGACCTGTCTGGATGCCGGCATTGATATCACAAGGGAACCAATCCCAGTTGTCCCTGCGGCGCATTATTCCTGCGGCGGGGTTTCTGTTGACCTCCAGGGGCGGACATCAATGAGCCGACTGCGCGCCGTTGGTGAGGTGAGTTGCACCGGTGTGCATGGGGCGAATCGCCTTGCAAGCACCTCCCTCCTTGAGGGTCTCTTGTGGGGATATGAGGCAGGAAGGCGTGCGGCGGCAGAGGTCGGAAAAAACAGGGAATCATACTATTTTCCGGAGATTGAGCCCTGGGTGCATGAAAAGGAAAAAGTTGACCCCGCCCTCATATATCAGGACTGGCTGACAATTAAATACACCATGTGGAATTACGTCGGTCTGACTCGCACGTCGAGGCGACTTGAAAGGGCGCGGGATATTCTCCGCGAATTGCGCAGCGAGGTTGAGGCATTTTACAAAAAGGCAGTCCTTTCCGATGAGTTGATAGGACTCAGGAATGGGGTGCAAACAGCCATGGCTGTGCTCTTTGCCGCCCAGGAAAATCGTGAAAGCCGCGGGTGCCACTACAGACCGGACTGAGCCGTGATGTGATGAGTCCTATCCCTTATCACCCTGTGTTACCGGGCGACTTTCCTTAAATGACAGTGCCAGAGCGATTCTTTTCTGAGCTGATGGATGGCTGTGAAAAATGAATTCCACCACGGGGTTTGGTGAAGGGTCGGCAAGGTTCTCGCTCGTTAATTTTTGCATCATGGAGATGAATGCTTCCGGATTGCCGCACCAGATAAGGCTGAGCCGGTCTGCCTCCCTCTCAAACATCCGCAGAAGACTGTTCACCATCGGAAGAAAAAACAGGCTCCCCATCCCGAGGACAAATGCAAGCAGGGGAAGCGATGCCACATCCTGCGGTCCCCGCAGACCAAATGCAGTGGAACTATGATTAATTATTATATACCCGCCATAAAGAAGTATAAATAAAAGAATAAGGTTCACAGTAATGATTTTGCCCATGTGGCGGCATTTGTGGTGGGCAATTTCATGCGCCGCAATGGTGGCAATTTCATCCGGCGTGAAGTTGCATAGTAGATTGTCCGCAAGAAGAATGCGCCGCGTGGAACCGAGTCCTGTGACTGCGGCATTCGCCGACTTGGTCATGCGGCTCATGTTAAATTCATATATCCCGCCAATTCTTACGCCCGCCGCTTCGCTCACTTTTGAAATTCTATCAAGAATCTCCCTGTCCTCAAGCCGTTTGAATTTGAAAAAGAGGGGCAGGATAAGGACGGGTGTGAGATGAACAAGGAAGATGTATCCCACCCAGAGAACTGAGGCAGACTGCCACCACCATCCTGCAGGATTACGCCGCAATAGATAAAAAACAACAGACACAGCAATGAATCCTGAAAACCATCCCACTACGGTCATTTTCAAATAATCCCTGAGCCACGCGCCAAATGTCTGGTTGGACATCCCATATTTGTGCTCAAGAAGATATCCGCGTTTGAATGACAGCGGAAAGAATAAGACCAGATGCGAGAGGGCGATGATGGCGACATATCCGATAAAAACAGGGATGAGATGACTTGCGAATAATTTCTCAAGGAGGGAACGCAAGATGGCGTTCAAGTGTGTGAGCACAAAGAGGGCGAGAGCGCTCATCTCCAGGATATATGAGACTATTGCCCATTTAAGCCTCTCCCGCTGGTAATTTTTTGGTATTTTTTGTTCCATTACAATAAGGTCGGTTTCCTTCAGTTAAATTTTAAAAAGCCAAGTGAAAAATATCGAAGTGGGATGGCTTTTTTCAAGAAAATAACTTAAAGTCAGCAACAAAATGAAACCCATTTCACTATCCGCTTCAGGCGGGTTCATTTTGTTAGACATTTTTTTAACAATAAAAAAATTGACAAATAATCGACAATAATTAAAAAAATTAACTTTAAATGTGATGATACGTGAAAGAAAAAAAGAAAGAGGGAATTGGGTTATTATATGAACGTCTTACATCCATTTGAGCACCCGGTGTATAAGCGTGGCGCTCATATCATAACCGCAGTCTCCATTTTGTTTCTCCTGGCAACTGCTTTTCAGCCGACCCGTGCCTTTTCGCTCTCATTTGATGCGCCTGTTCCCGCGGCGCACACACAGCCTTTTGACAAGACTAAGGAATTTTACCACGCCTATCTCAATACGCTGTATCTGGTCGACCCGAATCTTGTCTTTCGCTATTCTATAGGGAATCCCGAGTCTGTTCAATTCCTGATAGACGACCTTAAGAAAGAAGCGGAGATTGTTGAAAAATTCAGGCTCAATCAGATGCCTTATGCGCGGGAATACGACCCCAAAGCCTTCGAACGCATGGGAATTCCCAGAGTCTTCCAATATCTCATGCAGACCAAAATATCAATCCCTGACAGCGAGGTTCAAAGAGTCCTGAAGGCAAATCCGCAAAGTTATACAACACAGGAGATGATTTATGGATGGGAAATCCTTGTGGAGGCGGAAGACCGAACGGATACGTCCACGTTGAGTCATACCCTTGAATCTATTCGCCAACAGCTTGCAAAAGAGCAATTTCAATGGGTTGCCACAAAATATTATTGGACAATAGGAACCGAATACGATGGCTCGCTGGGAGAAGTGCGGCGGGGCGATATCCCTGACTGGGAGTTCGACATTTTCCTTGCCGCCGACCCATCTGCGCCTTTTTTCGGCCCTATTCGGGCTGGGAATGTGTATATTTTCGGCAAACTGTATAAGAAATATATACGCAACACAAACCCTGTGGAGTTTTATGGGGATACGATTCGGGCGCTTTTGCAATCCCAAGCTGCCAAACAGAAACTCAATGAATTTTTTAAAACCCAGAAAGAGAAATTAAAACCTGAGGTGCTCCGGTTCGACCACGCCAGCACACGCGGTCTTGACCAAATCGCTTATCGGTTCGGCAACTATGAAATCACCTTTCGCCAGGTTCTGGCGCGCCTGCCTCAATACAGCGGCAACCCGAAGGACCCGCGGTTTTACGATGCCATGGCAAAGCACGCCTTCGAGGAAGATTTGGTAAATTACAGCTCCGAGGCGGATTGGATTCGCAAATCACCGGAGTTCAAGTTTATGGCGGAGGCGAACCTGAACGCCTGGCTCGTTGACCGCCATGTGAAGGCTCGACTAAACGCTATGCCTGAGGATGAAACGGCTCTTAAGACGTTTTATAAAGAACAGGCGGGAAATCTTTATTCGCGTCCCGACCTTGTCAAACTGCTGGTTCTTTCCCGGAAGCGCGACCAGAATGAGGATAAGAATCCCATCCTGAGACACAGTCCGCGAAAGCCGGATTTCACAGCCGCGCTTCGCTTGAAAGCGGCTTATGAAAAAGACCCGAGCCCGGAAACTGCCCGGCAACTCGCCAATGCCGATACTGCCGTTAAATGGACCATGCACGATAAAGAAATCCCGGCAGACAGCTTAGGGCGTGTCCTGGAGATGGGCATTAAGGATTTACCCGCAGGAAAAATTGGTGGACCCTTGATTAGGGGAGATGAATATCTGATTGTTCATATTCTCAGCAGGCAACACCAATCGCCAATGACCTTTGAAGAAGTTCAGAAGCGTATGCCTTTTGATTACATGATTCACGTCAAGCGTAAAATTCTAAAGGAGTTATATCAGACAGAACGCATGAAGGATTACTTCTGATACTGATTGAACACTTTTATAAAACAAGTCGGGGGATGCGTGTTAAACGCATCCCCCGTTTCAATTTTCAATGATGGACCAAGAATTATTGATATAATCTCCATGCACCGGAAGCGGCGGTCGGAATGAGAATGAATGGCGGGGTTGCCTTCCAGCTGAGGTGATCATACCACTCGGACATCTGAAGGTTCATGGTAGTGAAGGTTGTCCATTCGCCAATGTTAGATGCAATGGTCGGAGCAACATCGCCGGTTCCGAGGGTCCAGCCCGGCGTTCCAGCACTTGCCGCAACGATATTGGCATTTTCCCAGGTAACTCCATCAACACTCTTCCAATACATGAGGGCGCTCGGTGAGCCTTTGCCCCAGTAAGTCACCTGATGGTTGGTATAGACACCGACATCATTCTGTTTGCCGACATAGCGAAGTGTATAACGATTGGCGTTATCGAAGGCTGTAAAAGTGATTTCCAGGGATTTACCTGTTGCATCATAGCCGACATCCTGAGCAACAATGGCATTGCCTGCACTGGCTGCAAGCTGATTGTCAACCCAGCCAAGAGGCAGGCTTGGCGTGCCGGTATCCCAGTTCTCAAAGTCTGGGTTGACGGTCGCTAATTCAACACGGCCGCCGTTACGGTTGTCGACGGTGTATGTGAATATAGTGGAACCGGTGGCGAGGGAACTATCCGTAACCAGGATTTTCACCTGCACGGTTCCATATTCAGCCTGCGTTGCGTTGGTGTTCCATACATACTCATACGGAGCGGACGGATCGGTCATTTCATAGGAACCATTGTTGCCGATATCGAACTTTACGCTGTTATAAGTTCCCGTGCCGCCAGTGGGAACGGCAGTCAGCGTATAGGTGCCCGAAAGAAGAAGTTTCACATCCGGGGTGATTGATTCGGCACCGAGGGGCGGGACCGTAGTGTCATTACCAATCAGGCTGACGTCATCCACCCAATGCATGTACGCACCAAAAGAGTGAAATGTAATCCGATGTTGAGTTAAAGCGTCATCCAAACCGCCGATGCTGGCTGTCAGTTTGCTCCAGGAATCATTAGCCGGGTTGGTTACTCCACCGATAGGATTCCCGAAGGACGGAGCCATGAGCCATGTAACCCCGCTATCTGCGCTGGTTGCCATATAGCATCGTGTATCATTACCCTTTATGTAACCTACAAACGTGGCGGTGGCGCCTGTCGCTAAGGTGGGAATCACATTTGAAGTGAGGAAGTAACGGAAAGTATAATCTGAACCTGATGCGGTACGGTCCTGCACCAGCGCCTTCGTTCCGGCGGTGTCTGGGTTCAGGTTAGCGGTTTCGATAGCAATCGTGTAAGTTATACCTCCATTGACTGAACCATCATTGCCATTCCAGTTTGTCATATCCCAGCTATTGGGCACGCCGCCCGTCCAGTTTTCCAATCCGCCATTCAGAATCTGTTCTTGAATAGTAGCATTTGCCGCTCCAATCATAAGGAAGAGAACAAGCATTACGTTTAAAATAATTAATTTTTTCATTGATAAATCATCCTTTCACCTACGAATGAGGTAATCCAATTGAATTACCTTTTGCCATCATAATCAGCTGTCTTTTAGTCAAGAAGCGCGTTGAAAACGCCGTATCACCCCCTTTCATTTATAAGCGCTCGCTGTATTTTGCCCTGCATCCACAGCAACGGGCGGATGCACACGTTAGCCATTTCAATTCATGGACCAAAACCCGCTTTTGGGCAAAAACTTTCAACAATTATTATAATATAAGTAACTGTATAAATCGGATGGGTTAGGTTGTCAACAGTTTTTTATAAAAAATGCGCAAATTTTTTGGGAATCATTAGGTTTGTGATTTTTCTATTGAATCATAGCATTTTTTTCCGTTATTTGAAACTGAGTTTATTTATATACGTTAAAAAGTTGGACCGCTTTATGAGAATTCTTCTACATGCCTGCTGCGCGCCCTGTGTCATCGCCCCGCTGGCGGAACTTTCCGGCAAGGGGCATGAGATTCTCGCCTTCTTTTATAATCCCAACATCATGCCTTATCGGGAGTTCAGGAAACGTCTTTCCGCCTTTCGGGAGTTCGCGGAAAAGCGCTCCATACCCTATATTATCAATGAAGAATATGCGCTTGAATCCACCCTGCGCCGTTTTCTTGACAGGGGGGATGTTTCCCGTTGCAGGGTCTGTTATGAAATAAGATTGCACGAGACAGCCCGCCTGACTGCCCAGAAGGGCTTCGATGCCTTTACAACCACATTATTGGTAAGTCCGTATCAGGAACATAAGGCGATATGCGATGCGGCAGAGGCGGCGGCGGCTGAATTTGGCGTGAAGTTTTTTTACACGGATTGGCGTCCTCAATTTAACCATGCCCATGAAGAGGCAAAAGCCCAGGGATTATATATGCAGAGTTATTGCGGGTGCATTTTCAGCGAGGAGGAACGCTATCATCCCAGCCTCAGGAAGAAAATGCAGAATGCCCGCAGAATATCGGTTGAAGGCGGTTCCTGATGGAGATGCGGAAAATGCTGGATGGCGTCTTATCCATCCTTCACCAGCTTGGCTGGGCATCTGGTGATTTTTCATCTCTTAAAACCATCACCCTGAGGGCGGGCGCATCTAAAAGGGATTTCGGGCTCACTTATGCCTCTGTCCAGAGTCGCCAGTATCTTGCCCTTGCCATCCCCAAGGGCTTCCATCCCCCACTGTTTGAAGAACTCTATACCCGTTACCTTGACTTCAATTTTGACATCTATCTCCTCTTCAAACATCTGGATGATGGCACTTCCGGCGTGGACTATCTTCTTTATTTCGATGAACAGCGTTCCTGTTTATACGATATTCACTCTCAGGAGTGCCTGATTTATTGTGCAGGAATCCATGAACGAATGGAAAGGCTGTTCCCCCATCTGGAGAAGAAAAAGGTTGAGACTGGGGGACTGGAGCGTCTTCAACGCAAGAGCAATGACAGCCTGTCTATGGAGCTTTATGGCTGGTTTGACCTCTGGAGCGTTCAACTGGGTTCTAAGACAGGCGCCCGCAGGGAAACCCTGAACAGATTCATGATGAAGCTGGCGCTGGCAAGGTATTATGCAATCCTTTTTGGCGCTGAGATTCCGCTTCTCCGTTTCAGTGGATTTGTAAGAGACCCCTCACTGAAAAGGTCGGGGCGGCGAAAGATTTCCGGCAGTGAATATTTTCGGAAGCTTTTTGATTTTTTCAAGTCGCATTTAGCCCTTGACCTTTTTACACCGGCAAAGGCGGAGATTTCATTCCTTAAGAAACTTGAGGCATATCCTGATGCGCTTAATTTATTTCTGATAGAGTTTAATTTTCTTTGCCGGTTGAAATTCTCCTTAGATGTGTTTCTCACGTTATGGTGTCCGGAAAAGGAACGTCTCAGTTCCACAAGGAAGGCATACACCACAGAGCGTGAGGAGATAAAGAAAAGACTTTTTGTCAGCGATGGGGTGGTTTTGAAGCCTGTGGTGGTGAACCTTGATGAGGAGGGCACGCCGTGGGCGCTCCATCTCTTTGATGAAGTGGTGCAATTCTGGATGAACCACAACTATCGTATGATGGAACGGCGAGAGAAAATAGTTAGAAGCGGGAAGCAGAGGAAGATATTAAAGGCGAAACGGCGCCATCGAGAAAAGCCCGTTGCGTCTGGAAGGCAGGATTTCCAGATGGACATGTTCGGATATATGCCGGAAGAATTGGACACCCAGGGATGTATTCCCAACATTATAGACCATTCACTGAAAACATCATTCCGCGTCACGGGCGAGAAGGTATTTGATGAATCCTCTCCATTCCTGTTCCTCCTCACGGCAAAGTGTTTTGAGATATGGAAAAAATATTGTCTCCCTCAGGAGCCACTTGCCTCTCTGCCGGAGGTCTTTCAAAAGACAATCACATAGTTCTGGAGGTGCATAGATGAGCGAGAATCTAAAGGGGCGAGATTATATCACCACGCAGGAGTGGACGCTGGATGAACTGGAGGAGATTCTTGAGATGTCCCGCTTTTTGAAGGAGAAGCGGAAAATGGGAGTTCCGCATAACCTCCTGACGGATAAGACCATATTCCTTTTGTTTTTTGACAAATCCACACGCACACGAAACTCATTTGAGGCGGGCATTACACAACTGGGCGGGCATGCCCATTTTATTGATTCGGAGACCTCCCAGATTGCGCATGGGGAAAGCGCCAAGGACACAGGCATCATCCTTTCCCGCTATGGCGAGGGGATTGCCATCCGCCACGACCTTGTTCCGGGCGAGGGCAACGCCTATATGCGCGAGGTGGCAAAATGGGCGGACGTCCCCGTCATCAATATGCAGTGCGACATTGACCATCCCTGCCAGACCATTGCCGACCTCATGACCATTCATGAAAAATTCGGCAAAAATCTGAAAGGCTTGAAAATAGCAGTCTCATGGGCTTATACCCCCAGTTATGCCAAACCGCTCTCCGTTCCGCAGGGACTCATCACCCTCATGCCGCGCTTCGGGATTGATGTGGTTCTTGCGCATCCGCCGGAGTTCAGACTAATGCCGGAGCAAATGAAGATTGCACAAAAGAACGCCGCGGCGGCTGGCACAAGGTTCGAAACTACCAACTCCATGGAGGATGCCTTCCGTGGAGCGGATATCGTCTATCCCAAATCATGGGGCATACTTGAACTCTTCGGCGAGCCGCAGAAGGCGCTTGAAATCGGCAGGAAATACAAAAACTGGATTTGCGACGAGAAAAAGATGCAACTCACGCACAAGGATTCCATATACATGCACTGCCTCCCCGCTGACCGCGGCAACGAGGTCACTGATGAGGTCATCGACGGTTCCCATTCCGTCATCTATGACGAGGCGGAAAACCGCCTCCACACCTGCAAAGCCATTATGGCATTGACGATGTAACCCTCACAACACAAAACCGAAATTATCCACGAATTTACACGAATCTGTCCGCCTCAGGCGGATAATTTGTGAAGATTCGTGGATAAATATACTATTCTGTAAATTCCTGCCAGGAAATGGCGAGCATTAAAAATGCCACAACCCAGACTCCCAGGGCGATGTATAACAAGGGCGGTTTATCTCCGGGACTGAATCTGTGCGATATGATTCTGTGAATGAAAAAGATAATATGAACCATATTGAAGAACAGGACGCAGATATAAGCCCAGAAGCGGCGTCCGGACATGAGGAAAACAAGCGCCGCCCAGGTTATAAGCATCACCCAGGAGGGGTGGTGTCCCTGAATCGCCCAGAAGACGTCATGAATGATAATCGCCGCCATGGGCAAGATGAGGGATAGGTAAAACCGAGCTACGAGACGGCCCGGTTTGAAGATGTGGCGTGGGGTGCTATTTTTCTCAATTTCTCCATCTTCCTCAGGCGGGAAGAGGTTGCCGGTCGCAGGGTCCACCTGCACAGGGACACAGCGCCCCCGGCATTCAGGTCTCGGGCAGATGTGCGCGGTGAATTTTCCCCCCATGTGCCTGTGAGTGACACAATCATCACAGTATGAGCTATGGCAGGCGCAGCAGACCCACACCGACTCTTTTGCAGGATGAAAAACACAAAATGGTAATACTGATATTTCTGTGCGGTTATCCACATTTATCCTTTTAATCTTTGTCGTGGGGGCAATAGCAAAAGTTGACACCTGACCAGAGATATTTGATTCGCCACAAATGAATATTATCCACTAATCTACACGAATTATCACGAAATAATTCGTGGAAATTGGTGAAGATTCGTGGAGAAAATGTTTGTATTGCTCCCTGACAGATTCATAAAAAAAGAAGGTGGGTTTTAAACCCCACCTTCTTGCAACATATTATTTTATCAAAATAGATTAATACAGTTCCCAATCCCCGACAGTCGTAAAGGTCTCGAAATCTGTATACATGCGAGGCGAAATCTCGAAGATCTCCCAATAAGGACTGGCAGTGTCATACTGGTTAAAGATGCCTGTAATATTTTGAGGCCAGGTGGGTTCAGGGTTTCCAATTATATTCGTAGCAGGGTTAATATAACAGTTGCCTGTGGGAGTTCCTGCGGCGCTGCCGATGGCGATAGTAAAGTTGGCATAGACTGAGGTGGGCCATGCAACACCCCCAGTAGCGTGATAGGTATTCATGATTTTCGCCAATTTGCCTCTCAGGTTAAAGCGCGCCTGATTATCCCCCGTAAGAGGCTGCAGGTCGTCCATAGTGATTATCTGCGGCGTGGGAATTGTTCCCGTTCCATTCACGACAATATCGGTTTCAAGCGCAGGGACCAGTTCGACAACACCTCTATAGAAGTCCACAGTTCCTACAACTGTCACATCCGATCCAATCGCCAGTGCTCTGCCGCTATACCATGCCGCGTTGCTAAAAGTGAAAATGTCAAGTCCGCCTGTGGCATCCTGGATATAAAAGCTCAAGTTGACAGCATGGAGGTTGGGCGTAGTAACAATACCTCTGACGGTATAAGGGGTGCCAAGGTGAAGGGAATTGCCATTGGCATCGCACTCAATAACCGTGCTGATAGGGGTCTCGGCAGCAACCGTCAGACTGGCGACCGAAAAAAGGATAAATAACAAAACCAAATTCTTTTTCATATTTTAACTCCTCTCCTTTTATAGAATTAACTGTTTTTACCTGATATTGCTGGATTAATACCCCCTTTCATGAAAAATAACTTTAAAACAGACTTTCAATGAAATCAAAACATTAAAATTTATGATATATTAGAAACAAATGTCAAATCTTTTTTGTCGGGTTGAGTGATTTATTTTCGATATTTTTTGAAGGGATTAAAAGACCGTCCAATCATCCACACCGGACTTGGCGGGCGTTACGGAAGCCCATGTTGTTCCCGCGCGAATTTCATCCACTTCAAGAGACATACCTGAGTTGTCACTGGGCTGGCGCAGATTAATGCGGCCTGCGGCTGCCAAGTCCGTGCCGATAGCGGTGGCTGTCAGATCGGCGGTCGGAGGAGTGGTCGCTCCCAAGGTTGGATTAATCCAGAGCCGGCTGGTGTCGTTTGTGGCGCCGGTAACGAAATCATAGGAAACTACTATAAAAATCGGCGTTGCAACAGCGCGCTCCGTGGTCTCAAACAGGATTGTGTCGTTAGCCTGATGGCGAAGACCCATATTGAAGAACGATGCACCGCCGGCTCCCTGCTTCACGAATACTTTGGAATGGTAATCCGAGGAGGATGTTCCCGCAGTGCTGACATTGAAGAAATATCCCACCTCGGCGGTTCCAGGATTTACAACATTGACAATTAAGGAGCAATAAACGGAGCTCGCTTCTAACTGGCTGCCTGTTGGGGTGATATCAAAACCCGGGTCCTCATAACTGGAACCGTTGAGAACTAACACCTTTCTGCCCACAGAATCGGGCAGGTTGGTATAAGTGAGGGAGGTATCCACCACCTGGACAGGGTTTGCCGTGTTGCCGCCGGTCGCAGCCCATCCGGCGTTACCGGACAGGTTGCCCGCGGCGTAATTGAAACCCTCATAAGCGGGCAGGGGCGCCTGTGCGCAAAGGGTTCCGGTAAATGCCACAAGAGACAATAAGGTAAGGAACAACACAAAAGCATTAATCTTCATCATTTCAAGGCTCCTTTTTTTAATCAGATATCCTATCATTTTACTTAACAAATTTCTTTTACAAAACTATTTTAACTCCAGTCAAGACAATTTTTTACTGCAATCACTTCCCACAAAATCCTAAGATAATTTCACGCAGAGCACGCAGAGAACGCTGAGACTATTACCATGCCTATCAGTCTGCCGCGGTGGATTCATGGCTAATAAGTCAATATTTTCAGAGCGGATATAATCGGGCATTTTTGTAGGGCATTATCTCGCTCAGGGCAACAATAATTCTCAATAATTTCCAGCATCATCTTTTTTCCGTATTGCGACGCCTCTGAGGCATATTTCCCCCGGAATTGTTTTTCCCCATCCATAATCCTGAGGAGTTCACCCTGCACCGCCTGTAATTTTTCATTGTCATACATGCGGGTTTCCAGCGTATCAGATTCTGTGTAATATATATGGACTTGCCATTTCCCCTGATGCGGCGCAAAGCGGGATAAAAACAGCCCATAGGCATCCATCTGGATTTGATATTGCGATGAATCTTTTGCGGCGCCCTCATCCGGCGCATGTCCCGTCTTGAAGTCAATCACCATCCACTCATCCTTCTCATTTTTCACGCAGGCATCCACACGCCCTGCGAGTATGTCATTGCCAAATTGGATTTGAAAAGGCAATTCTGCGCGGCGTTCCTGACAGGCGATGAGACGCTGGATGAATGGTTTTGTGACAAGTTCAGCCCATGCGCGCAGGATGTCGCTCTGAAGGGCGTTTTTCTCATCCGGTGAAAGGGCGGCTTCCTGTCCGAGTAGGGATGTCACAATGTCCTCCGGCTTCATCTCAGGCGGGAAGGGATATTTTTCAAGGAGCGCGTGGATGACGGAACCCCTGATGAGGAGAAGAGAGATTTCCGGTCTATATTCCTCCTCCCCAAAAGTTGATGGGACGCCAACTTCTTTGAGCATTTGCTCTGTCCATCCTACAAGGCGGGTGAGATAATATTTCAGGGGGCAGCGGGCAAATTCCATGAGATACGTTACAATGAAGCGGCGAGGGGAGATTTTTGCAGTGATTGGTAAAATGGATGTTGGGGGACTGGTGAGTGCATCAGTGGAAATGATGGACTCTTTTTCCCCCACCTCGTTTTCTTTTTTAGAAGGAGGGAGTGGGAGTGAGTGATAAACCTTGATACTCCAATTGCGAACATTCTGTGTGAATTGGATATTTTCTACTTCTGATAATGATTCCACATCCTTAAAGACCCCTTTCAAAAGGGTGCGTCTTGATATCTTGGAGGCAGCTCTTTTGTCCACCGGCATGAGCGAAAGCGCAAGAAACCTCATCGCCCGCGTCACCCCGACATAAAAGAGCCTCTTTTCCTCACTGACTGTCTTATCGTTTTCCCTTTCTTTCAGGACGGAATACAGGGCGGTATCGCTTGTGGCGAAAAGCTGTGAGGGGTCGGCAAGTTTCATGGCAAACCCGAATTCTTCATCAATTATGAACGGGTCGTCATGGAGTCTGAAGTGGCTTGAAATGCCCGGCAGGAACACGGCGGGGAATTCGAGACCCTTGGCTTTGTGGATGGTCATGATTTTGACGGCATTGACTTCCTCAAAATAAAGGGGCGCCTCTCCCTCGCGCTCGGCGTTTTCAACCTGGATTTGGAAGTGTTCTGTAAAATCAATCAGCGAGTTGAAGCCGGATGCATCGAACTCCCTTGCCCAGGCGAGAAACTTATCGAGATTTTCCCTGTTGCGTTTTCCCTCCGGACCGGCGGCGAGGATTTTCCATCCATTGGTCTTTGTAAGAAAGTCCTCTAAGAGGATGGGGAGCGGTATGCGCTGTGCCCGCGCAAGGAAATATTCAAGTGTCTCAACAATCCGGGAAAGACGCGCCCTTTCGTCATCCTTGATGGCATCGGCGTTATGCGCGGCGGCGCGGATTCTATCCCAGAGGCACGCCCTTTCACGGCCTGCGGCTCGGAAGAGGAGGTCATCCGGGATGAGCATAAAAGGGGAGCGCAGAAGACCGAGCAGGGCGCTGTCATTCTCCGGCGAAACAAGAAACTGCAGGAGATTTGCCATATCAAGGATTTCCTGCCGTTCAAAAAAACCACTTCCCCCCACGGTAAGGAATGGTATATCATGCCGCATCAGGGCGGATTCATAAGATTTCAGATGCGTGCGCGCCCGCAGGAGGATGGCTATTTCACCCGCATTGAAGTGAGGGGAGGAGTTTTCATCGAGGAGTTGCCTGATGCGGCGGGCAATCATTTCCCCTTCATACTCCTCCTTGGGGAGATTGAAATCGGGGTCATTTTCGGGCAGTTGTTTCGGGTCGGCATAAAAGATTTCTATGAGACCCGGCTCCTTATCCTTAGAACCTGTGAGGGGTTCATACGCCACCTCAAAAGATTCTTTGTCTTCCCCGGGTGCCATGATTTTGGAAAAAAAGAAGTTTGCAAAATCAATAATGACGGGAAGGGAGCGATAATTGATGGGGAGATGAAGCAGTCCGAGTCTTGCGCTTTTTTCGGATGCAATATTTCCCGATTCTCCCACAATGGAAATCTTTTCCGTATGGGCGGCGGCGTTCTTCATCCGGACATATTCAACCGCCTTAGAGAAGAGCCGTACATCCGCCCTGCGAAAACCATAAATGGATTGCATGGAGTCCCCAACAAGGAAAAGGCTTCCCGGCGTGCTGGTTTCCGTAAGGATTCGGAACAGACGCCACTGGAGCGGGTCTGTATCCTGAAATTCATCCACGAGGATGTATCTGAAACGCCCTTGCAGTTTTTCCCGAACCGTGGAATTATTTTTCAGAAGGGCTTCCGCACGGATGAGCAAATCATCAAAGTCAAGCGAGGTCCCAAACCCCTTTCGCAACTCAACCTCCTCGCACACGGAAAGATAAATGCGAGTCAGGGCTTTGAGACATCGTGCATGAATTCTTTGAAGAGCCTCATTGAAATCCTTATCCGGGTCAAGAGCCGCCACCGCATTACGCTCACTCCTGAGAAGGTCATCCTCCGTCTCCTTTACGTAATGATTGACATGGGAACTCGCAATATCCCTGTGGAAAAAGAGTCCGATAAGAATGTCCCTGAGCCTGTTTCTTTCCATGTGGCGGAGGAGAAGACGGAGCTCGCCAGCGAGGGGAGATGCCCTGTCACCTGCAATACGGTATATAGTATCCTCAATGGAATCACAAATAATTCTAAATGAATCATATTCATCAAGGATGGAAAAGTCCGCATCGACACCGGCTTCTATAGGAAATTCACGGAGGATTCTGCTGCAGAACCCGTGGATTGTGCCAATCCGGGCAAGTGAGAGGTCTTCAATGAGGTCGGCAAGGCGTTTCTGGATTTCGGCGTCTTTGGATTGGGCGAGATGATGGCGGAAGGCGGCGTCCACGCGGTTTCGGAGCTCTGCTGCCGCCTTCTCAGTAAACGTTATGGCAACAATGTTATCTATCTTCAGGTCGGAATCTGCAAGAAAAAGTGAAATATAACGGGAGACGAGGACGCGGGTCTTACCGGAGCCTGCGCCGGCGGCGACAATGATATCGCGCTTAGTATCCAGAGCGTTTTGCTGATGAGGATTAAGTTCCAAATCATTATTCATGATTGACTTCTTTCAGGGAGCGGGGCGTGAAGTCAAGGGTTTTGGTGAAGGGAATTCTCATTGACATGTATTCTCATGATGCGGAAATCGTGTTTGTCATTTGTTCAAGGATGAAAACTGATATTAATACAAGGATAATTGGAGTATGAAATGAGGGGAAATAAGATTGATGTCAAGGTGATGCGGGAGCCGGGATGTGATGATTTGAAACTGCCGGAATATCAGTCAGAGGGCGCCTCAGGCATGGACATCTCCGCCGCTGTGGATGGAGAGGTGATTATCCCCCCCGGGGGATTCTGCCTTGTAAATACCGGTCTCCGCATGGAAATCCCGAAGGGATACGAGGGGCAGATACGCCCCAGGAGCGGACTCGCCGCAAGTTACGGCATCGGCATACTGAACACCCCCGGCACAATTGACTCGGATTATCGGGGCCCTGTGAGGGTGGTTCTTTTCAATTACGGCAAGGAACCGTTCTTAATTCGCAGGGGAGACCGCATTGCGCAGTTGGTGATTGCCCGGACGGAGCGCGCAAGGCTGACTCTTGTTAATGACATCGAAGAGACGCCACGGGGAGATGGCGGTTTTGGTCATACGGGAATTTGAAACGCTTTATTTCCTATCTGCCTTTTTTGAGGAGAACAGGTCATTCACAAGGATTGCAAAGAGGAGGAACAGACAGACAGGCAGTGATAACAGGAAAACGAGGGGCGCCAGAAAGGGCCTTAGTTGCCCTGTTTTTTTATAAAGCCGATACCAGAGCTTTCCCTTGAGTGTCAGGAGCTCTCTTTGAGTTTCCTCAAGACTGCGCCGCAAATCATCAATGTGACGTGACTGGTTTTCAAAGGCAAGGAGTGCGCCCCCTTTTCCCTTGCGGTAGTATGGGGAACTGCAGAAATCAGCCAGAGGACGAATGGTTTTTGTCCAGTCAAATCTCTCACGGATAAGCCTGAGAGCAGACTCGCCTTTTTCCTCCAGATTTGCCTTTCCCTCCAGAATATTTCGCACTGTGTCCTTGAATCCCTTCTCATCATCGGGGTCAAGACACCAGCCGGCGCCGCTGGCGGATATATACTCCGAGAGCTCCGCATAGTTGTTGTATATTACGGGAAGTCCGCACCAGAGATAGACAATCGTCCTCGTGGTGAAGGCGAGCTCGCGTTCGGAATTGCGGTCGCATAAGTCCAGCGCCACGCCAGCGTGGATATATTGCTCACAGAGTTCATGAAAAGGAATCAGCCCGCTCATGAACACGCGGGAATGCCCTTCCAGCCGTTTCAGCAGGCGCTCGAACTTCCCGCCTGAGACATCCAGTGTGGGATGCATCCCGCCGAAGAAGAGGAGTTTGCCCCTCTTCACTTCGTCAAAGGTCTCAAGCAGCCAGTTTAGTTGCCGTTCCGGATTCTGCCAGGGGAGAAACATCCCGCCATAGACAAATGTTTCGGGGTCGCGTTGGATGTTATTCCGTCCGGCAGGCGGGTTCGGGTCTATGGAAAATGGGATAATGGGAAGGGTATCCGCATTGACAGGATATCCCGCCATGGCAAGAAAGGGGAGAAAATAAAACCTCTGGAACTTTCCGGAGCATGTAACAAAATCGGCAAGTCTCAGGGCATGGAGTTTCTCCGCCAGGTTTTTCTCAAAATCCATGTTGAAGGTTTTTTGCGGGTCTGCGGGCGATGAGGCGATGCCGCTCCAGTAATACCTTTCAAGGAGGTGGGGACCGGCGAGGTCAAGAGCAACGGGGCACGGAGCCTGTTTCAGGTGATTCATCAAGCCCCAGTGCTGGAAAACAATCACATCCGGTCCGGTTGTGTTGACAAACTCTGTGAGAAGATGCCTCTGGAAAAGATTTTTTTTCGGCGAGAAGGCTTCATCATGGATGGATTTCCCCTCGACCGCCTCCTGTGGCATGGCAACCGTGACCTCAAGTCCTGCGGAGCGGAGTCCCGCCATTAGACCCCAGGCGCGGAGTCCCGCCCCCGTGGTTATCATTCCCCGGAAGGGAAGCGGTTCTGTTGTCAATAAAAGGACATGGGTCATCGGCTTACAGGGCTCCTTATCTCTCCCTTTCCTTTTTGCCTTTCAATTTCACGCAGTTCCATCTCATAGAGGAGCGCCCTTTCAAACTCCTCATCCAGCTCAATAAGGTAGTTTGTCTGAATAGAGAAGTTATACGCCCCGAACGTGACGGTGATTTTTTCTTCCGGATTTCTCAGCAGCCAGAATTCACCCATGATTTGATACCGACCGGGTTTAAGTGGGAATTGTTCATGGGATTTCATATTTTTGACAAACCTCACCGACTCATGACCGACATCTTCAGAGGTCACTGTGATTGCGCCATAGAAGGCACGAAGCATGTAATAAAAATCAATATGTGTCAGGGGCTCATCCCATCGCGTCTCAACCCCCTTAATCTTGATGTGGAGCTTATATTGAAAGAGATGTGCCGGTGCGACAGGTGTTGGGGTCGACGTGGCATATAATCGTCTGCGCAGGACTTCAATATCGGGTGTGGCGGTTACCATAAGCGGTCCGGGTTGAACCATAGGAACTGGATGGGTTATGACAAATTCCTCAAGGCTCTTATTGTCAAAGACCACCTTTTTCCCGGCATCTTTTGCCGGTTGCAATGTCAGGGTTGTTGTGGCGACGGTGGGTCGGGGCTGAGGCGATGGTGAGGGGGGAGGCGTTTTTGCCGGAGCGGGAGACTGCCGGGGAGATGGAATAATCGGGCGAGGTGGAGTCGGCGTTGGCTTGGGTGGATGGGTCATTCGGGCAACTGGTGTTGGAATCATAGTCAGGGTGCGTGTGGTGGGAAATGATTTCAGTTCAACAGTTGATGTTGTGAAAGAGGTGCGGGCAGTTATCGCGGGCGCCGGTGAGCGGGTGGGTTGAGGCGCATTTGTCAGGGTTGGCGCAGGTGATTCAATTGTTATCCTGACGGGTGTGGGTTCCGGAGTTTTTGCCGGTGTCGGCGTTGCGGAAAGTGTGGGCGTAGGGGATGAAAAACCGGAAAAGATGTCTGAGGGACTGATTTTCATGACATCCTGAGCGGACGCCCATGCCGGAATAAAACAGAGGAAAGAAAACAAAACAGGCATTATCTTCATCGGATTATATCAAATCCCCCTGTTGCGATAAAACTACGCAGATATTGCGTCTGATAGACAAGCTCGTCATGGCTGAGTTTTGTATGAATGAAGGTAACATGATTTTTCCGGAGGGTTTCAGTTGTGACATCATCGTCTAACAGGATATTGAATTTATCAATCCCAAGTTTCTGGAGGTCGCTCATAATCTCCACATTTTCCCCCATCAGGTGGTCAGTAAAAATACTTATAAGGCGTCCGCCGGAACGCGCCGCCCAGCTGGAATAACTGGAGAGGTTGTCATAGGCGGCATCTAAGAGATAGACCTCTTTTATATAATCTTCAAGACCGCCCACATCGAGGCAGAAGGCAATGGGGCGATAGCCGCCGCTGTGACCTGAGAGGACAATTCTCCCCAGCTTGCGACTCTTTATTTTCCCCTCCCCATAAAGATAATCCACCGCTTCAATCACAAGATGTTTCAGCCCGTCCGGCTCTTCCATCTTGCCGCAGGTGGAGTCCCGCACATCCTTAGGTCCCTGAGGAAGAATCATGATGACATTGCGCCCCGCTTCATGGAGTTGCTTCCGCAGGTGGAACTGCTCAATCTCATTTTTGACATTGTTCAGGTGTCCATGAAAATGAATAATGAGGTCAACCGTATCTTTTTTTTCGTAATTTGCGGGGATGAGAATGCCGACACTGCTATCACTGTAATGGGTTGCGGAGGTATAAAACGTGTTCTCATAGGTATATCCCTTTTCCCGGCTCTTGTGGGGAAATGGGGCATTCTTCATCGGGACGATGATATATTCTCCCCGTTCATCGGAAAACCATTTTCCCTTGCCGGAACCGCAAAAGCCGATTGTTTCGCCCATAACTGTCAAAGACGCCACAAGGAACAGGAACTTCATAATTTTTAAGACCTTTTCATGTGTGACGATGAGGTTTGTCATGAACTCAAATGGCTCATACGCAGAGCTCAAACTATGGTTACGAAAATTTGCGGCGGGTCGTCAAGGCATAATTGGGCTGGTAGCAGAATCCGCCGGCGATTTCCCCAAAAGGCGGGAGAAGAGGTCTGCCGCCTCCCTGTCATCCGGTCGCAATGAGAGATAAACCTTCATGGAATCCTGTGCCTTCTTTTTATCGCCCGACCTGAGATAAAGGAGCGCAAGATTATAATGGGCGAGAGGCTGGACGCGCCAGTCAAGGACAACGGCTTTTTCAAAATGCCTTCTCGCCTCGTCAAATCTTTCCGAGGCAAGGCAGCTCTGCGCCAGGTTGAAATACATT
>Ga0315291_10001363_pt1 | contig 32628 bp, 46 predicted proteins | sample YL17G12_20_MG_FD_203070 | JGI IMG/M metagenome (GOLD analysis project Ga0315291, IMG submission 203070) | Sediment microbial communities from Yellowstone Lake, YNP, Wyoming, USA - YL17G12_20 | ecosystem: Environmental > Aquatic > Freshwater > Lake > Sediment | place: USA: Wyoming | collected...
GGCAAACGACATCGAGAAGATGGTCCTGCCACTGAATATGCCAATGGAGACAAGTTTTGGTATAAAGATAGCAAATATCATCGAGAAGATGGTCCTGCATTTGAAGATGCCAATGGAAATAAGTTTTGGTATAAAAACGGCAAACAACATCGAGAAGATGGTCCTGCTTGTGAATATGCCAATGGAGATAAGTATTGGTATAAAAACGGCAAACAACATCGAGAAGATGGTCCTGCTGTTGAATTTTACAATGGAGATAAGTTTTGGTTTAAAAACGACAAATGGCATCGAGAAGATGGTCCTGCTATTGAAAGAGATAACGGAACATATTTTGAATATTGGCTTGATGGAAAACAACTTAATTTTCCGAATGATATTAGACTGACAAAAGAACAAATGGAATTATATTTAACTTTTATGTGAGATTAGAAACTTATGAGAAAAAAAGATACATATAATAAAACATTGGCCCGGGAAAAAATAATAAAAGATGCCGGATATAAGTTGGTTGTGATGTGGGAAAGTGATTTTAATATTTAATTAATTGAAGGGATAATTTATAAACATGATAAAGACATATATTACATTTATTGGGGCGACAGCATTATTTGCAGCCCCAAGTTTAGCACAAGCACAAAGTTTAACACTACGCCTTGAGCCAGGAGTCGCAGTACCTTTAACAGATCCTCAGGCTCAACGTTTTGATGTAGGTGGTGCGTTCGCTCTTAAACCAGAGGTTGGACTTGGCTCATATTTTAGCGCAGGCCCTATGGTTCAGGTTATTCAGCTGCCATCAAAAGTTTCCGGTGTCGAGGCAGGCAACGCATGGAGCTATGGATTATTTGGTCGATTAAAAAGACCCCATAATGAGAAGAACACCGGTCGTGGTTGGTCCGCAGTTTCGCCTTGGGTTGATTTAGATCTAAAGGTAGTGCATACAGACCCGCTTGACCGATTTGGAGCCGCCGTTGCCGTTGGAGCTTCTGTTCCAACAAGTGATAGTCGTTGGTTATGGGTTGGTCCATTTGCTCGCTATGACATTGTTAACCAAGAAGATGGCAAAGCGAGTGTCAATACTAATAGCGCCAAGACATTAATTTTTGGATTAAGTTTTGAATTAGGTGCAACGATGGACGCAAAGAAGGAACCAAAGCCAGTTGATCCGCCAAAGCAAAGCCCACCTGTAGAACAGCCAAAAGAAACACCCGTGCCACCAACACCGCCGGTAGTTGTTCAATTCAAACCACGAATTCAGTTTGCATGGGATTCTGCAACATTAGATAATACAGAAATAGTTTTATTGAAGCATGTTGTTAAAGCAATGTTAGCAGATGTTTCTTACCATGTTAATATTTCTGGGCACGCATCAAGTGAAGGTCAAGTTGAGCACAATAATAAGCTTGCTCAAAAGAGGGCGGATTCTGTCACGGAGTTTCTCGTTGCCAGTGGTATTGATAGAAGCCGAATGACTGCTACCGGGTTTGGTTCAAGGGTTCCAGTTGCTGATAATGCCACTGAAGATGGACGCGTTGTAAATCGTCGTGTTGAGTTCGATGTAAGTTTTTCACTCGTGAAAGGAGCTAAGTAAAAATGAATAAGCTATTTACAAAGGCCTGTGTTGTTTTAACGGCAACCTGTATTTCTATCGGCTGCGGCTCACAAGTAATTGAATTTCCTGAAGGCGCCCCCGCACCTGGCCCTACTTCAACATATACACCTGTACCAACGCCGACTGTGCCAACGCCAGTTCCTTTTCTAACTCCACCATTTACACAATTTAATGATTGTGTTGATGCGAATTGTACAGTTGGACAAGTCTGTAAAGGTAATGTTTGCGTAAAGGTAGATCCATGTGAGGGAGTTGTTTGCCCTGGCGAGTCTACCTGTATCGAGGGAACGTGCGTTGAGACGGACCCTTGCGCTGGCGTGACGTGTCCAGAAGGCGCCACATGTCATAATGGGGCCTGTGTGACACCCGACCCATGCGCTAATGTTGTTTGCGAAAGTGGTACGTGTCAAGAGGGCGTATGCGTTGTTAATGATCCTTGTGCCGACGTAGTTTGTTCTGAAGGATTTGTTTGCAAAGATGGAACATGTCATAATTCTTGCGAAGGGGTTTGTTGCCCTGAAGGAGATGTTTGCAAAGACGGTGCATGTGTTAAGGTTGACCCGTGCGCTGGAGTAGTTTGTCCAGAGAGTCGAGTATGTAAAAACGGAACATGTATTTGTGAGGGAGAGCCGCCGCAGCCACCTTCTGATAATGAATGCAAGAATGGAAAGGTATTAATGTGCCACCTTCCACCTGGCAATCGAAGTAATAAACATAATATTTGCGTCGATAGTCATTCAGTTCCAGCGCATCTTCACAAGGGGGATAAGCTTGGCTCTTGTTATGATCGCGATTAGGCAAGTGATTTAACGAATTAATGCCGAGAGAGACATCTTTCTCGGCATTTTTTTTTGAGCAAGCGCAGCGTTTTGATATGAGCGGCAGGAATCATGAAAAATATAGTTCTAATAATTGATTTTATGAATTATGTACATCGTTGCAGGGTTGGCAAGTTAGAAGGCGAGTACGTATTAATTTATAATTTTTTTCGCAACTTAAAATCCACTGTAAGCCAATTTAAGCCATGCAAGTTATTTTTTGCGATGGATGGTAGGCCGAAGCACAGATACGCGTTAGATTCAAATTACAAGGCCAACAGGATTATAAAATTGGCAAACGATGAGCGCTCAAAAACGATAAATCATGTATTTGAATCTGCTGGAGGCATAAAAAATTTATTATTATGCCTGCCAACCACAATAATTTATCATCCGGATTTTGAGGCAGACGACATAATATTTTCATTGTGTTGTGATATGCCTGACGAGAACATAGTGGTTATTAGTTCCGATTCCGATTTCACGCAATTATTACAAACGCACCAGAATTGCAAAGTATATAATCCAATTAAAAAGCAATATGTAGAAAATCCTTGGTATCACTACATTGCATATAAATCTTTAGTTGGAGATAAGTCAGATAATATTCCAAGTTTAGTTAGTGAGAAAGCCGCTCAAGCATTATTATCTAATCCTGAGAAATTAAATAGCTTTCTAAATATAGAAGAGAATCGTGCAAGATTTTCAATTAATCGAAAACTAATAGAATTTGTGTTAATTGAGCTTAACGAAGAGAATATAGAAAGTGGCATATGTGATTTCGACTTATTAAAGCAGTCATTTATAAAGATGGAGTTTAAGTCTTTAGTTGATGATAAATACTGGAATAATTTTACTGAAACATTTTTAGAGATAAGCGGCTAGAATTAATAGCTCATTTAAAATAAGCCAAGTCATTAGGGTCACATTTCCAAAAATGAGCCAAATGCATTGCGTCATAATAATTTGGATGTGGGGACAATTGATTATTAATTGGGTGCATAAGGCCTTTTTTGTCAATATGAGACAGTCCAATAAAATGTCCAAGTTCATGAGCCAAAGTTGTTCTAAATAAATTACTTGAGTGACTTAACCTGTCATCAACAAGGTAAAGTTCTTTTGTGAGATTTCTTCGCCAAGCACACAGGCCAATTGTTTTGCTTGCATGCTCTAAGTCTGATTGTTTAATTTTTTCATTTGACGACAACACTTTAATAAGAATTGATTTGTCATGAAAAAAACTATAATCAATGACATCAAACTTAAATTCGAACTGAATAATATTATTGGTAAAATTTGTTATATCATTGGCGGCCGCGTAGATTAGCCGTCTTTCTTTTTCTGTAAATAATATATCAGCATGAATAGTTTCTAATATTGAAGAATATACTTTTCTTTTTGGTTTATTAAATAAGAAAGGATACGGCCTTATATTTATGCAGGCAATTCTAGCGTATACATAAAGTAATCTAATAATTTTATGAAACAGCCACATTTATTTGTTGCGAAGCCTGCCTATTGCTTTCAATATTTCTTCTTGGATTTCTGGGTTTAGGCTTTTGAACTCTCTGTCAGCGTGTAATGTAGCTGGTAAGTTTAAGATAAACTCTTTATATTTAGGCTGTTCTTTTGATTGAGACATTAGAGAATCAATTAATTGTTTGCGCGCAGCCTCTCGTTCTGCCCCTGATAATGCATTAAGGGCTACCATGGCATCTTTATTAGACAAAAGAATTTCTTTAGCTATTTTCTTAGCAAAATCACGAGCTTTTACTACGACAAATTTATTTCTAAGTTTTTGGACATCATACACTTCCGGTCTTTCTTTTTTAATTTCTTCCCATCTTTTTAGTTGTCTAGCTTTATGATGTTCCTGGTGTTTTTCGTACTGCTGTTTATTTGAGACTCTTTTCTTTTGAAGATACTTTTCATAGCGGGAAGGGTCTGATTTTAACGATTTCCATTCGCGCTGTTTACTTTCTAAATATTTCTTTGGATTTCTTGCTACCCAAACTTCTTTAGCTTCTTTTTGTTTATGGCGATTAATAATTCTCAGATTAGGATCATATTTGCCCATTGTTGAGTGGCTCATATCTGATTGTATTTCTTTCCAATCTTGAGCCGAGAGGTCTGAAATATTTTCTATCTTGGCCATTAACTGAATTAATTCCGGAGCTTTTTCTTTTAAATATTTTATGGCATTATTAATTCCGCCAGATTCTAATAGCTTTACGAACTCAGGATCTTTTTTAGCTTGGTTTAATAGACTAATAACTTGAGATTTAATTTCGGCAGCTTCATCATATTCTGGAGTATCCACAATCTCTACAGTTTTTTCTTGAACATCAGAAGAGATATCGGTTAATAAAGAGAGAAGTTCGTTTTGATCAAAGTCATCATCTTCTTGAAAAAAGCCATCTTTATCTACATTTATATATGGATCTCCAGCAATATTATTCATCGATTCTAGCACATCCATAGAAAGTTTAGCGGCTTTTGAAAGGTCCTTGCCGGCAGTCAATTCTTCCAAGAATGATTTATAGTTAGCTTGTAATTCTGATAGCTTATTAAATAGACCTTCGTTTTTTACAGAGTCAACGAAATTATCTAATTCTGCTAATAATTGTGCTGAACCTTGAGCCCATTTAGTAAAATAGTACGTTTGTCCAGCTTTGCGAAGATATGCATCGGATTGTTTTAGAAGAAAGTCTCGTTTGAATGAGGCGGAAATTAGCATTATATACCTTAAGATATATGGAATAATATTGATAATCGTACCAATAGCAGGTGAGGGTATATACTACATCCCATTTTCATCCATGGACCATAATCGTAGATTGATTGATATATAATTAATATGATTATTAGAATTTTAGCCTATGCGTGCGATGATTGTAGAATTGAAGTTGCTTTTCCAAAACAAGGAAGCGTATTAAATTTGCCTGAAGGGTGGGTTTCAGAAAAAAGCCTATACGGTTCTTTTCCACCGGAGCGACACATATGTAACTCTTGTGTTGAGAAGAAAGAAATAAGGGAGACATTTAAGTGATGCAATGAAAAATGGACCAAAAATAGACAAACGAGGAAATAAGTTTTGGTATAAAAACGGCGAACTACATCGAGAAGATGGTCCTGCTATTGAATATGCCAATGGAAATAAGTTTTGGTATAAAAATGGCGAACTACATCGAGAAGATGGTCCTGCTATTGAAACAAAAAATTGAACATATTTTGAATATTGGCTTGATGGAAAGCAACTTAATTTCCCAAGTGATATTAGATTGACAAAAGACCAAATGGAATTATATATTGCTTTCATGTGAGATTTTAAAATGTTAAAAATTAAAAAAATAGAAGCGGCCGATTATTTAATAAACAATTTTGGTTTTAAGTTTGTTGCATCTGAGTTAGACGGATCTGTTTATATTGATGCGCCGGAAAGAATATCGCAAACAAAAGCAAGAAAATTAATTTCAGCAGTAATTAAGCTCCATATTACAAAGCTGGATATTGTAAAAGCCCAGCGAAAATATGATGCGGTAAAAGCGTATATATTTGAGTTGCTAAAGTGAAAACATTATGGATTTGCTTTAGCTCGGGGTTTGCGTAGCTTCAAAAATATTTATATATTTTTGCGCTACTGCTGCCCAAGAATTATCGTTTATATAATTTTCTTGAATTAATAATTGTTTATCTACGGAAGATTTATTACAAAATAAAATATTTAATTCTCTGGCGATCTCTTCTGGAGAATCCGCTTTTATTGTTGGCAAATCAGAGAAATGAGGAATTGATGATGTTATGATTGGAATGTTTGCCGCCATCGCTGTTCTTGCTGCCCCAGACGCTCCAAATACTTCGTGGCCAGGATGAGTCGCATATGGGAAAACAGCCGCTTTGTTTATGCGAAGGTAATTATCAATAATGTTATCGTGTTGAAAGCCTCTAATAATAGATACATTATCTTGAAGCCTAAGCTTATTTGATAGAGAAATTAGCTCATCATAATATTTTTGATGCTCAATTACATTGGAGGGGCTCTCGGAAAAAATGGCCGTAAAGAACACATCATCATATTTTTGTTTTAATATTGATGTTGCGATAATAGAGTTTTCAAAGTTTTTATATCTAAAGCCAAACCCCTGACTCATAAATGTTCGCTCTGTTTTATAAAAATTCCATAACCGTTCTTTACTAATACATGGGTCGCATCCATGAGGTATTACATAAACAGAGCCTGAGATTTTTTTTATATCTTTTAATAATTGTTTAGCCCCTTCAAGGTGAACAACAATTTCCGGTATTGGTGCCTCTATGATTGTTTTATCTTTATGGTAAAATACAGAATGCATCGTAACAATCAATCTAAATTCTGCCAATTGAGTTAGCATTGCCAGCCAATATCTTGCATTTGGGAATAGCCCGAACTCATGTTGAATTAAAATTATATCTGGGCCATATGCCTTAATTTCATTAACTAATTCTTGAAGAGACTCGCCTCTTCTCCAGCAAGCAAAAACTTTATACTTATCAAGTTTTACATGTTCCATATCAAAGATATTACCAATGAATTCGTCTCGCTCTATAAATAATTTGTAATCACCGACATGAGGTATTATACTATTTAATAGTTTCTCTGAATATGAAGCAATTCCACATTGTGTTTTGTAATTATTCACAAAGGCCACTTTTAAATCTTTAGCCGATCGTTTACCGCTTATATTAACAATTTTATTATTTTTTAATTTATAGTTATTAATTAAATCATTATCATTAATATTTTCCAGTTCTGGAGTTAACCCAATAATCTTAATCTTATCGTTACTAAACGGAGTGTCCGATATAAACTGTATTCTGCCATTAGAATTAATACCAACAAATTTTGACATTAGGGCTCAATAATAGAATTAACCTTCACTATTAATTCGGTAAAATCCACATAAAACTTTTCGTTAATTTGATTAATATTTGTCAAGTTATTTATTAATTTATTTTTAGATAATTCATAATACGGAATAAAGTTTCCTCTACCCGGAAAGCACTCTTTAATTTTATCATGATGGTGGATGGCAATGTAAGGCTTATTTAATATTTCTGCCAATATAACTCCATGAAACCTTTGTGTAATTATTGTTTCATATTGTCCAAAATAATCAACAATTTCACTAAAACAATTAATTTGTTTATATGATGTATATGAGCAGTTTCTATATGTCATGCAATTAATTATTTCTGTAGCCGCCCAGTAATCGCTCATTTTATTATTATTGCACATTGAGAAAAAACTAATTGTATATTTATTATCTATAGCCCAATCCAGAAATTGAGAAAACTCGGACTTAAAGTATTGCCAAGATGAATGTTTCCAATTTTGATCCGTTCCTTTTGGGACAACCTCAATATTAGGTAGAATTAATAATGATTTTTTAATTGGTATTTTTTGTTTATTTGATTTTAGAGCATATACTAAATCAGGAATGCAAATAACATTAGGGTTTATTTGTTTAATTTTATCTATATGATTTGATCGTATAGCTATTAATTTTGCTTGTTTCATTAATTGAATATGTACTGGGTGAATGTTTGTTTCTGCACCAACACCAATATATATAACATTGTGATTTTTTAATAATTCAAGCGCATCCAGTGTTATTGCAGGTTCACCATCTAACAATGATCCTCCGCCAATAAATACGCAATCAATATTAATTAGAATATTTGCAGAAATGTTTTGAGTGTAAATAAATTGATGGCCTGGAAATAATGTTGAAAATGCGTCCTCGAACAAATCATCTCCAATATTACCACTTCCATTCCACCCAAGAACCAAAATCTTTGACATATGGTTATCGTCCGCCTATCTTAATGTAGAGCCTTAACTATTAGAATACAACTTCCCACATAATTTTTCTACTATTTGCAACTGCCCATTTTATAACCATACAATGTTTTTTATGAAAATTACATTCGAAAGATTTTAGTTTGTCATGATGGTGAGGATGACAAGGTGTAATTTCACAGTGCCCTGAAAAGATAGCCATTACATGTTTAGGATTTTTTGGCAATTCAATGTGAACTTCATCATCACCAGTTACTGTAAGTTCACCAGACATAATATCTATATTTTCTTTATGTTTGTTGTGTTTGTCGTCGTCATGATTGCGCATAAAGTCTCCGTTTGATAAAAAAAAGACGCTTAAAAATAGCATGATTAAGCATAAAATTGAGATTAAAAAAAATATCATTTAGTTAATATCTATTGTTTTTTATGCACAATTAAACAATTTGTAGTTTGCCGGGTTATATAATATATGTGCACGTAAAATTAATAATTGCTTCTGGTCGCTCGATATGCCGCGGAGCTGAATGTAAAAGGTTGCCTGAGTTTGTTTTGAATGATGGCAGGATTATAAAGGGCATTACGTGCGCGTCTATTACTATTTATGGGGCTTCTGGCGTTTGCACTGCGTTTTATTGTGATGATTGTATTGAAGATTTAATGCTACTTTTGAAACGAGAGCTTGATCCAAATTTAAGAGCTTTCAAGTAATTGTCGTACATCAGCGCACATGCCATTTTCATATCGGGAGTATGAAAACAGGAGGTTTCCAAATTGAAGCATACAGAAAATCAGGCTGTTCCGGAACTTAAAAAGGGGCTAACTTTACAAGAAGAATTTGATGTGGCTCAGGAGTTATTTTATCAGCAAAAACCTAAAGAGGCTGAAGAATTAATTTCGCTAATACTAAGTGAAAGATTTAGTATTAGTTTAGATGAGCTTAAACCAATTTTAATTTCTTATCTAAAAAATAATGTTGATGCGATAGCTGAACAACTACCATATATTGCCCCAAATAACGACTGGTCTAAATGCATAACAGATCAAAATGATATTAAAAAATGGCTTATTGATTGCGCAACTAATTCAAAAGATTGGTCGATTTATGGAATAACAGAAACAGATATTCCTAAAGTGTGGAGTATCATGTTTACTAATTTCTTAGCAGAAACAGATGGACATATTGTTGGTTATGTTTACGTTTCAGAATTTGGCAAAATAAAGCATGTATTTGTTCAAAGGGATTAAATGAAAATTCAAGATATTATTAATTGGTTGATTCCTAAAGAAGATAAGTTTTACGCGTCATTAGAACATCAGGCATGCATAGCTTATGAATCCGCCGCCCATCTACTTGCATTTAGACAAGGTGAAAGTGCAGAGAATATAGCAAATGTCGTGCAGCAATTGGAACATAAAGGCGATAAGCTTGTTCACGAAATAGAGGAGGCGTTGGCAAAATCTTATGTTACGCCAATTGACAGGGAAGATATACAGAAGTTATCTATGGAACTTGATGATATTATTGATCTTACTAATGGGGCGGTTCGCGCAATCGTTTTATTTGGAGTAAATCGCCCAACTGAACCTATGATGCAATTAATTGACGTTTTAGTTAGCTGCACTGTTTTAATTAAAGACGCCGTGCCTTGTTTACGGCATCGTGATTATTCAAGTTTAATTGATGCGGCCAGAACAATTCGTATTCTTGAAAAAGACGGAGACGTTGTTTTCCGAAATGCTATTAGTGATTTGTTTCATGATGATTCCGTTAATGCCAAGAGATTGCTGCGGGAACAAGAGGTACTTGAAGACTTGGAAGATGCAATTGATCATTGTGATAGTGTCGCAGGAACTTTGACAAATATTGCTATTAAGCACGGTTAATTATTTAAATAGCTTTCATAATGTAATTAAAAAGGATTATCAATCACAAATTAATTTAAAGCAATCAATTTCATTTTTGAATTCTCTATTAGGGACAAATGAATCTTAAAAAGAATACCAACTGTTCTTATTGCGGAGCTAAGTTTGCTGAACAGGTAATCAAATTGTATTTGTTTATGGATGATCTTGAAAAATATGCGCTTAATCAAAAAACATTAGTAATATTGCTCTTGCTAATAAATAGCTTAGAGTGTCATGGAACACAGAGCGTAAAATTATTATTATCTGATATTGAAGAAAGAACATTTTATTCCACCGATGATGTCGTTTCCGCAATAAATAAGCTGACCGCATTTGGCTTGGTAAGTTATAACGCTGTCGATGCTTCCGCAATAATTACAGAATCCGGCAAATTAACGAAAACAAATGATTTGTTGAAAAAGATGCCGGTTCAGTCCCGTAGGTAAGACGCAAACTATTAATTTGCCATTAATATATGGCCTATGGCGACAATATGAGGGTTTATGGCCCATATATAAACAACAAACAAACTGGTAGAAAGATTGTTATTGTTGTTGATCGCAATGGGAAAAGACGCACAGTTTCATTTCCAAAATGGCTAATGGAACTTCATCTTGGCCGGAAACTTGATCCAAATGAATGCACCGTAGATCATTGGAATAGCAATATTGATGATAATGAAATATCAAATCTTCGCTTAGTTCCAAGAGACCAGCACTCGGCAGATGATACTAGAAGGGTTAAGCTTATTGATTTTAATTGTGCCTGGTGTGATAAGCCGTTTTCAAGATCTCCAAGATTGATTAGAGATAAAGCTAAACATAATAAGGCCGGACCATTTTGTAGCAAGAGATGTTCCTCTAGTTATGGAAGAGCCGTTCAGTTAAAATTAATTGAAAAGTTCCCTGCACAACAGCATGTTCCAAGCGAGTATTATAAAAGAAAATATATTTCTGCATCGGCAAATTATAAAATAGATTATGATGATATAGATATAGATATGTTAGATATTTTACTGCAAATTAATTAAAATAATCAATGTCAAAAAAGAAATTACCAAAATTAACAGAAGAAAATGCCCCTGCTTATTATGCGCAGATTGTAGTTGATAGACATCCGGAGTACATCGAAATGTTTATGAACGGCAAATCGGTTGTTGATATCTTATTAAAAGAAGCAATGAAGGAAAATAAAGGCTCATGTAATCAGGGTCTATTAAAGTCGGCTATTATAGATTATTTGTCAGAGCATTTACTTAAGTAATTTTAACAATTAATTATCATTTGTTTAAGGAGATTCACATGCAAGAATTAGAATCGAAATATTCCGGTTATGATTGGTTTCATTCTGTTGGAAAAGAAAACAACCGCGATGTTGTATATGTTAATTATATTAATGTCAATGTAATTAATACGATAACTGAAAATGCATTAGTTCATTTTGCCAGTTACAAGACCTGTAAACCAAATATAATTTACATTGATCTGCTTGGCTTGGACATTGAAACAAATTAAAGGAAACAATAATGGAATTAATTATATTTGAGGTTGGAGACGATCTATGTTCCCTTGCACTTGATTATTCGCTTCGTTATAATGGACATTGGAGGTTCTTGTATCCTGGCGAGTTTGGTAGTGGCGTTGGAGAAGTATGCTATCCAAAAATAATCATTGACTCGAAAAAAGAGCGAAATTCAGCCTACGAATAATATAGTATAATATATGACATGTAAGGCGTCAGTTATGAGGCTAAAAATGAGAAATTTTAATTCTCTTTCAGTTAATACGCGATTCATTGATTTTGCATTTTATAGCCATATAAATTATAGATAATATTTAATCATTTCATACATTTACATAATCATTAACAAAGGAGGCATCTAATATAACGTAGAGGGCAATTAACTGCTATTATTATCCGGAGTATACAATGAAGGCCAATGCCACTAAACTTAGTCCAATAAACGAAATAAGCGATGAAGAAATTAACGTTCCAATTGATATGTCAGACATATTAAATGTTTGTAGGGAATATAATAAACTCGGATGGAATATTCAAAATCAAATAGAACAAATTATGGAGTTGGGAGTGCATGACGCTATTAAGGCCGGAACAGTTAAATTAGATGCTTTGCCGCATATTAAAGAGTTTTTATTTAGCATTAGGGATAATGCGTATTTCGGTGATGCTGCAAGCCAGGCCAATGATTGTATTGATTTAATTGATATTTTTGAAATATTAAATGTTGATATAATTTCATTAAATAAAAATTAAAATCATCTCAGCATTAAATAGCATATATTCATGATTTTATGGTTATTGTTATTTGGTGCTGCGGTTATTATTACAACCTGTTTTGGTTATTGGGCGCACAAGTTTCTTCACATTGGTTTAATGGGAGTTTTTTCTACATCACATAAAACTCATCATGAAAAACTTTATCCGTTAAATGATTATAAGTCTGATATTTATAGAAGTGCCGGAAAAGATAGCGCAACAATATTCTTTTTGATAATATCATTGCCTTTATTAGCTATGCCGTTCGTGATGATGCTATTTGGTATTTTGTCATTATTTAGCGCACTATTCATGACAGCCTCAATGGTTTTTATTGGGTGGGTTCATGATTATACGCACGATTCATTTCATATTAATAATCATTGGCTTGGGCGAATTCCATTATTCAAATCATATTATAATTATTTAGAGAGAATGCATTTAATACATCATAAAGATGAAATGAAAAATTTTGGAATCATTACATTTTTTTGGGATAAAATTTTCGGCACATTGTTGCAAAAATAATTTAATTAGCCCATTGACAAATTAAAATATTGATGTATATTAAACGGCACACAAAGGAGGCGTTATGGATTTTTTTCATGATCGCGTTATGAGGGCATCGGGAATTACCGCTTTAGTTTTAGTATATACGCTAATTCAATATTTGAATAATGGAACATCGCTAATGTTTATTATTGGTGCAACCGCATTATTAGGGTCAGTTATTTTCCTGGTAAATGAAGTTAAAAAAGATTGGAAAAGCTAATGAGGTTGCGAGATAGCATAATATACGCTATTTGCATATCTTTCCTTTTTACGGTATGGGTAGCAATGCCGTATAGAGAAAGTGGCCCAGCTTCATTTGATTTTATATTTGGCGTAATAACGTTTGCAGTATCAATTTTAATAATGCATATTTTTATAGAAAAAAAAGATGTTTAAATGGGTTGAAAAGTTTTGTGGATACGCCTATGTAGAGGGAATATACGGATCTGGCAGTATAGATCTTTTGGACGATGGAAGGTTTCGTTGGGAGGCGCATTCTATTAATGAAACTATTCAAATGTTAGATTATGATGGTTGGTGGGGCATTGAGCAAGATAAAGATTTGGCTAAGAAAAAAGTAGAAATTGAATTATTAAAACATTATAGGGAGATAAAATTATGAAAAAGGACGAGCTTAAGTTGGTTTATTTTAGGAATGGTAATGAAGAAGAGGCGTATATAAAGGACGGAGAACGAGACTTCCTGTCAATTATGGAATCTGTTAAGAAGCTTTTTGCTTTAGGTTGTCGTTCTGTAAGCCTAGAATCTCAAGAAGTATCATTGCTTTTTGAGGCCAGTCAATTCGGAGGAAGGTCTATTGCCGGTAGGTTCAAACAGAACTATCGCGTTGTCAAGTGAGAGTAAGCGCTCATAATTATGTAGGAAAAAAAATAAATAATATTGAGATAGTGTTATGTTTTAGAAAAAATAATAAAACATTTTTTAATTGCATATGTTTTTGTGAGAAAAATTTTGTTTCTAGATCTGACTCTATACTTTCTGAAACAACAAAAAGCTGCGGATGTATAAGTGGATTTTTAATATCTAAAAAAACTTCAAAAAGAAATAATGCAAATCAAATAAACTCATTATACGGAAGTTATAAAGCAAACGCCCTTAAAAGGAAGGTAATATTTAATTTATCTCTAGATGAATTTAAAGAAATAATAGTTAAAAATTGTCATTATTGCGGAGCGAAACCATTCCAAAAATGGATGCATAATAAAAAAAGAAAGCACTATTTCAATCAACCTATACTATATAATGGAATAGATCAGGTTATGCCCGGATACGGATACTATATGGATAACGTTAATCCATGTTGTCATATTTGTAATAGAGCAAAACATAATTCGTCATATAGCGATTTCATAAACTGGATTAATAGAATAATAAAAAAATATGGTATGCATGAGAACGTTAATTCTATATCTTCTGTAAAAGAAATACTATTAATAGATATTAATTTTCAATCAAAAAATAGCGTTGAGTCTGGTGATACATTTGGATTCATCTCGGTTCTTGGCAAAAATATATCGGGGTCAAAATTAAAAACATATAACTGTTTATGCGTTTGCGGGTCAATAGTACATCGCGATAAATATGATTTAATAAATGGACTTGGCAAGAGCTGTGGGTGCAAAAAAGGTATATTAAACGCCGGTAAAACAACAAAATTAAATGGGTATGCGCAATACATGCACATTTATAATAGATATAAGCGTGGCGCATTAATACGAAATATTAAATTTTCATTATCATTTGACGAATTCAAATCAATTATAATAAACGCTTGTAATTACTGCGGAAAAGAGCCATATAAATTTTCCACTAAAGGATTTGGAGGAAAAGGTATTTGTAAAATAGATGTATACGCTAATGGCATTGACAGGGTAAATAGTGATGAGCATTATGCGGATAATAATTGCGTTTCTTGTTGCGCCATATGTAATTTTGCAAAAGGAAGTTTGTCTTTAGAACAGTTTGCAGAGTATGTTGATAGATTAAAAACAAAATATTTGTAGCGATTATTAAAAACAATGAATAAAAAATTTAGCGGCAAACCACATAATGATGTAATAGTGAGGGCCCCATTAAAATTAAATTGGTCAGAATATCAAACTGCCATTTTTCAAGATATTAAATGTGGCTCTGGACATACTATAGTAGAGGCGTTCGCAGGATCGGCTAAAACAACTAGTATTATTGAGAGCTTCAAACATATTCCAAGGGGTAAAAAAACATTAGCTCTTGCTTTTAATAAAATTATTCAAGAAGAACTAAGGGCAAGGTCGCCATCTTATGTTGAAACATTGACTTATCACTCGATAGGTTTCCGTGCAATTAAACAAAGATTTGGGGCGGTTGAGCTTGACGATAATAAAGTTTTTGATATTGTCAAATCTCAATTAGAAGATGGCACAGGATATGATTTAATTATCAATATTTGTAAAACAGTGTCGTTCTGTAAGTATTCTCTTCAGGATACACCAGCGCAAATAGATGATATTATTGATAATTATAATATAGACACTTGTGATATGGACAGGGATGCATTTATTAGCGTTGTCATTAAGACTTTAGCAAAAGATAAAGCTATGACCTCAAAAATTAATTTTGATGACATGTGTTATTTTCCCTTTGTTTATAATTTGTATCTTGGCGAATATGACTTTGTTTTTTCAGACGAATCGCAAGACTTAAATAAAAGTCAATTGGTTATGGCAAAAAAAGCCTGCAAGACTGATGGCGGGCGATTAGTAATGGTATTGGATCCTTTTCAATCGCTGTATTCGTGGCGGGCAGCTGATACCTCTATTTTACAAGACTTGCGAAAACAAGAGGGTGCAAAAACACTCCCGCTACCGATTTCATATCGTTGTCCAAAGTCTATAATTGAACTTGCTAAAAAATGGGTTCCTGATATTACTTGTCCCGATACCGCGATTGAGGGTGAAATTAAATCTATCTCGCTTAATGATATTTACTCTTTAGCTAAACCCGGGTGCTTTATTTTAAGCCGTGTAAATGCCCCTTTAATAAAAATTTGCTTTTCTTTTATACGATTAGGCGTGAAAGCAAATATTAGAGGCCGAGACATTGGGCAACAACTCGGATATATGATCAAAAAATCAAAGAAGAAGCAAATACCGGCTTTCTTAAAATGGCTTGACGCTTGGAAAGAAAATGAAATAAATAAACTTGTTAAGAAAAACAAAGGAACAGAAAGCATTCTTGACAGATATGAGTGTTTGGTTAGTTTATGCGAGGAGTGTAAGGACTTAACTGAGGTTGCCAAAAAAGTCGATGAATTATTTAATGATTCTGATGAGAACAATGTTATAATTTTAAGCTCTGTACATAAGTCGAAAGGGTTAGAGCGAGATAATGTTTTCATATTAAAATGGACATTCCGTGTTTGGTTTGACCAGATTCAATGGATTGAAAAGCCTAATGAAGAGGCAAATATAGCTTATGTTGCTATAACTAGGGCGAAGAAAAATCTATATATAGTCTCAAAATAATTATTAATTTGATATCTTAGGGTGAAGTTTATAATATTTTTATGCATTTTCTTATTCGGGTGTTCTAAATTTATTAATGATCCATTATTTTTGCCAAAATCAGCTAAAATTAATTGTTACGCAGATATCTGTTGTTATCCATCTGACAAAGCCGTGATGGTTTGTGTGGCAAGTAATACGGCAGATAAAGCTATAATTTATATGAAAATAATTGAGAGATAATATTGTATTATCATTATGAGTATTAAATTTAAAATGATTGGAAGGGACATAAATAGTCCGGTTAAACAATATAGAACGTGGACGGTTTTTGTTGAACCGGATTATAAAGCTCAGTATTACGCCGGGTTAAAATCAGGTACGTCAAAACTTGTAGATATAGTGGCTTATCAAATGGTTGATCCTGTTGATTACGGATCTCCAACTACATATTATTTTGATTTTAACTTTCCTGATGGTGAAAATTGGGAAACAACAAAAAGAACTTTGCCCGAACATTTATATGATTCTCAAGTTGCAGTAATTGATCAAGACATTTATTTATTTGGAGGGGCTGGATCAGGAAAGATATTAAAAGCTCCAATTAATAACCCCACTGAATGGGTTGATACTGGAGCAACGCTTCCGGCGCCTTTATCAGGATCGCAACTAGCCATTGTAGATAATAATATTTATTTATTTGGCGGGATAGATCAAAACGGCAATTCTACATCGGTAATATATACTGCAAGCATTTTTGATCCATATACTTGGAACAATTATGGGTTAACATTACCTGCCCCTTTGTCCTATTCTCAACTTGCAATAATAGATGGTTATATATATTTGTTTGGCGGAAAGACTGTAAAAGCAACAGACGTAATATACAGGGCTGATATATTATCTCCTTTGATATGGACGGATACTGGCGGCACTTTATCAGAGCCGGTTTATGGGTCACAATTATGTATAATGAATTCGTTTGACCCGCAAGTATATTTGATTGGTGGTCTGGATATTAATGATGAGGCAATAGATTATAGTTTTAGAACATCATCTAGTGATCCTGTTAATGGGTGGACATTTGGAGTTGATTTGCCAAGACCTGTCGCATTTGGGCAATTAGTATTCATTGGATTATACATATATTATGTTGGTGGTTATGGGTCTGGGTCAGGAGTATTACGAGCTTATTTACAGGACTATCCAGATTTAACGGTAGTAGATTTAGGGGATAAACTACCTGCAACATCCACACACTCTCAAGCCGTTATTATTTATGATCGTGTTTTCTTGTTAGGCGGAAATGGAAGCACAGTTATTTTTGAATGTAAAAATGAAGTAAAATACCCAATTGATGTTGACACTTTTAATTTAATTAGGTATGGTTATGTTAGCAAGCCGTTATATGACTCTACGACAACAATGGATTTATTTAAGGCAATTGGATTTTGCCCATGGAAATGTGATTACGGCTCTTATTAGAGTTTGCACACACCACGCTACATACCATTTTCATCTCGGGCAACGCACAAGGCGCGTCGATACTTTCACTAAAGGGTAAATTAAAATGGTAGATAGAATTGGATCAGACGTTAACCGTTTCAAAGATATAGTTCGCAATAAGGTCAAATCAAATCTTAGTAAATATATTAACACCGGTTCTTTAACTGGGCAACAAGGAAAGAAATTAGTTTCAATTCCAATTCATACTATTGATTTGCCAAGGTTTTCATTTGGCGATAAGAATGGCGGCACAGGTAGGGGTGATGGAGATGAGGGTGATTCTGTAGACGGTTCTCAGAAAGGCTCAGGCAAGGGCAAGGCGGGCGAGGAAACTGGTGAGCATGCCTTCGCTATGGACTTCACGCCAGAAGAGTTGGCCGATATGCTTGGTGAGGAGCTACAGCTTCCAAAAATAGAAGATAAGGGTAAAGGAAAGGTTAGGTCGGATTCTAAAAAATATACTGGAATTAATAATGTAGGATCTGAGGGTCTTAGAAATTTCAGGAGAACGTATAAGCAGGCATTAAAAAGAAGTTTATCGACCGGAGAATATAATCCACATGACCCGATAATAATTCCAATTAAGGCTGATAGTCGGTATAGGACTCCAAAAATTACAGAGGAGCCTGATTGTAATACAGCCGTCATTTATATGATGGACGTTTCAGGATCCATGGGTGATACACAAAAACACGTAGTAAAATCAATTGTATTTTGGATTGATCTATGGCTAAAGCGCCAATATAAAAATATTGAGACCAGGTTCATAGTACATGATTCCGATGCAAAGGAAGTTAACAGGGAAGAATTTTTCTCAATACATGAAGCCGGTGGCACTATGATTTCATCTGCTTATAAGTTTTGTGCCGAAATGATGGAGAAAGATTATCCGTTTTCTGATTGGAATGTTTACCCGTTTCATTTTAGCGATGGAGATAATTGGAGTCAAAATGATAATAGTTTGGCCTGTGATGTTTTGAAGCAGAAAATAATTCCAAATTCGAATCTGTTTTCTTACGGGCAAGTTTTCGGCGGATCAGGGGATTTTTACGAAATATTACAAGCTAATTTTAAAGAGGACGGAATTGCCATAAGTAAAATGCTTTCTTCGGAAGATATCGTTAAAACCATAAAAGATTTTTTCAAGGGTGGCAAATGAAAAATTTTCGGCACATTAATAGATTGATAAAATATACGAAGTCTTAAAACTACTGATCGCACTTGCGAAGAAGCTGGTTCTATTGAGGGCGCACAAGGATTAAAAGAATTGGCAAATAAGTTTAAGGTTTTGTGGGACGGTATGCAAAAGAAAGAAATAGGTTAATAAAATGAATATTCGGAATCTTTCAGATAAAAGAATCGCAAGTTTGCAGTCGCTTGGTAAGACTGTAGTTATATCTGATCTGGATCATATGGTGGTAGATAAATATAAATTAAATCTTGATAAGGCAAAAACTTGGACGGAGCTTGCTGCTGCGGAAAGAATAACTTCTGAGCCAAGAAGGCAATCTGCAGATGAAAATAATCAATTAATTAATTTGCAATTAATTTATCATGATCTTAAGAAGCCAGCAAAAACATATTTATATGGTGGCAAACTTATCACCGATCTTTCTAAAATAATAGATGAATGCCCTCCCGATTTAGATGCCTATATGCAAGATAATGGCTGGGAGCTGCCATGGACTATGAAAGGTGGACAAGATCAAGATGGCGGCGCCCAAGGGTATCAATTTGAAAATGTGCTTAAAACTATAGCTCAAGCCCCAGAGATTTTATCTTCAGATAAAATAGTATTATGTGTTCTTGTTAATGGGAAATTTTGGACAAAACCTAGAAAAAAATATAAAAATTATAAACATGCCCCGCCATTTTCATTAGTTGATTTGTTGAGCGACAAGGCTCGACATAAAAAATGTTTAATTTTTTCTGACTCCAATATGCCTGTTGGTTCTTTTTATACTTCTTATATCGCGGGGGTTTATGTCTAATAAAAAAGATCTTGGTCAGTTTTTTACAACCAACTCGGATCATATCCTTCAGGGGTTTGAACCTTTTATCAAGGGCAAAATGGTTCTCGACCCATTTGCTGGCGGGGGCGATTTACTTGATTGGGCGGAAAGACACGGCGCAACCAGTGTATCTGGTTTAGATATTGATTCTAAATTAGAAAGTGCAAAGATTAAAATTAATGATAGTTTGGTCTCAATTCCAAGTCATAAGTTTAATCTTACTAACCCACCTTATCTCGCCAAGAATAAGATGTCTCCCGAGATGAAATCTAAATTAGATTTAAAGGAGTATGAAGATTTATATCTTCTTTCAATTAAGAAAATTATTGAGTCTAATCCTGATGAAGGAATAATTATTATTCCAGTTAATTTTTTCTCGGCAGAAAACTCGGATGCGCTTCGCAAAGACTTTTTAAGTCAATATGTTATTGATAAGGTTAATTATTTTAAGACTCAAGTGTTTGAGGACACTACTTATAATGTAGTTGCAATTCATTATCTTAAAAAGACTAGCCCATCTACCAAACAACGGATTACGGTCACTTCTTATCCGGGCGCAACTTCTAAATCATTTGATTTAGAAGAGAAATATGATTATAGAATTGCCGGCAAGGAACTTCATAAAATCATTAGTATGAAACCGCTCGAAACAATTCGATTAACTGAAGATCATATGTCAAAAAATGCTGGCGATAAAAAAGTAAATGCATTTTTTAATGATACAAAAACAGAAAAAGAGTTCTTTGTAAAGGACTCCTTTCGAAAGAGTCTTAAAAAGAATATTATCATTCTTAATTGTATTGATACCAATGCGTCAGAAGACGGATGGATTAGTGCAGAAGATGTTAGATCATATAAAAAAGATTGTTTAGTCGGTAAGGTTTCTTCTAGAAATATTGCTTATATTGTTCTTCCTGATTGCCAACTTGAGGTTCAGGAGAAAATTATTCCAATGTTTAATAAAACATTAAACTATTTAAGAAAGAAATATAACTCTTTGTTTCTAACAAATTTTAGAGACAATGATAGAAAAAGGGTTTCTTTTGAATTTTGTTATAAGCTTGTGGCTTATTGCAATGAACAAGTTATAAGTGATATGAATGAAGGTATTGAATAAAGTTAAACGTCATCTTACGGTAATCAAATGAAAACAAAAGACGGTTAAAACCATAAAAGATTTTTTAGAAGAGAGCGTCAATACAAGGATTCAAAATGTTAACTGAAAAAGATAAAGAAAAACAATTAAAAAGAAAAGCTAGGCGATTAAAAAAACTTGCCCAATTAAAAATTAATAATTCATTAAAAAAGAAATTATTTGGACATTTATATTTTAAGGGGTGTTTTTATTGCAAGAAAGTTTTTTTATTCAAAAGCTTGACTATTGAACATAAGGTGCCATTATCGCTGGGTGGAACGAGCAGCCCAGATAACATAGAATTGGCCTGTCGAAATTGTAATAGTGAAAATGGTAAAAAATCATTTCATATTTTTCAATTGCAGATTAAGCAGAAATTTAGATTGATAGGTGAAAATGTACGATGAATTTGATTTAATTTGGCAAGATGTTTTAGACGAAGATATTTTCAAGGAATTAGAAGATGCTTTCAAAAAAACATTTAATCAAGACGGTTTAGTTCCGCCCGCAGAAGTAACGCAGGAATTGCAACCGGAACCATCATATGGAGTAGTCTGCTCTAAATGCCTTGGTTTTTTTGAACACGCAACGCACAATCAAAAAGATGGCGGCTTCAAATGTTACAGTTGTAGGAATTACTAATGCAATATATTATAACAATTTTAGCAATTTATAGCTTAGCTCATTTGATTAGAAATATTTCTGGACCATTTAATATTATTGGTTTAATTAGAAATAAATTAATGAATAATTATTATGTTGGTGTATTTTTCTATAAATTATTGTCTTGTGGATACTGTACCGGATTCAATTGTGGGTACATGGTATATATGCTTCAATATAATGATTTCAATATAAGAAATTTAATTATATGGGGTTTAGTGGGGGCAATTTCAGTTTATATGTTTGATGCTTTAACAGAGCGATTTTTTTAATATTACGCCAAAAGAGCAAATATACTTATAGATAGTGGTCCTATTCTAGCGGCTAACTTGCTAGATAAACATATTGTTAAAATGCCACTTGAGACTGCACAAATATTATGTACAGTAGCAAGATTGCGTGGATTTGACGCGCCATATAAATCAACTCATGTAAAGCACCCGGCAGTCCTTTGGATTGCAAAATCATCTGCTAATTGGAATTGGCTATGTGAACATGGTATTGCTTTAAGTAAAGAGTATACTTATCGGTATGATAAAGTTCATAAATGTCAAGCAATAATCCAGTTAATGCATGATAAAACTTTTGAAATATGGAAAAATAATATTCACTACTCTAAACATACGCCATTTGTTAAATGCATGCCTGATCAATATAAAGTAGATGATGCCGTTCAATCTTATCGAAATTATTATAAAGCCGACAAAGCTTATATTGCTAAATGGACTAAACGTTCTATACCAGAATGGTGGGGCTTATGATTAAAATTGTAACTGGCGATATTTTTGAGGTTAAGAATGCAGACAACATATAATTCTATACAAGATGTTTTTGATAAGTCAAAGTGTAAATTTTGTAATCGAGCCCTAGAACTAAGCACTAATTCAGTACATGGCTATTATAGATTATCTGGAGAATGTTTATCTTTTGTTGATGAACTATCTATTGATGAAACCGAGATGTTTAATATAAATTTGAAAAATGGCTGCGTTTCTCCAGTAGACAAAAAGTTTATTAATAAAAAAATTAATGCAAGGTTTCAATTAGTTTGCCGGGCTCACGATTATAGGTTAACATTATTAGCTTCATTTGAATTGATCCCTTTAATTGAAAATAAAGCTACCGTTATTTTGGAAGAAGAAGATGTTATGTTGCAAGGAGAGGTCAGTTCATATTTGATTAGAAATACGTTTATTTCTGATTGGGATGCAGAGACGCAGATTTTAGTATTTGATTACGAAAAGTATAAGCCAAGAGCCTTGTTTGACATAGATAGGGATGGCGATATGTTCAATGTCTTAACTATAAATGTTCCATATATATGTATTGGGTCAAATATTAGATCAATGATAGATAAAATAGAATGCTTGTTAATATTCGCATAGAAATTAAAATGAAAATTGTAGTAAATATGGCAAAATACATTTTTTCATATGAAGAATTTAATATATGGATAAATAGAATTTTTGCATTTAGAGCAAATGAAAGTTAATAAATTGAAATTAGTAATTATATCTGATACTCACACGCTGCACCACCAACTTAAAGTTCCTGAAGGGAACGCGCTAGTTCATTGCGGAGATTGGACTAATCGAGGCGAGCTGCATTCAATTGCTAGTTTTTTGGATTGGTTTGCCCTTCAGCCTCATAAGCACAAAGTGTTTATTGCTGGAAATCATGAGTTAGGCTTGGAAGGATATGGGCGTAAAGAAGCCTTAAAATTAATTCATTATTACACCAATACTATTGATAATTTTCATTATTTAGAAAATTCTTCTGTTGTTATTGAAGGTCTTAATTTTTACGGATCTCCCGCTACGCCTTTTTTTTGTAACTGGGCATTTAACTTTCAAAGAGGAAAAGACATTGCAGTTGAATGGAAGAAAATTCCTGATAATGTTAATGTGCTTATAACGCACGGACCTTCATATGGAATTTTGGATATGGTTGAAGATAACCCTTCAAATAGGGGCAGAGACCTACATCAAGGTTGTAAAGACCTTGCAGAAAGAATTTCTTTTCTGAGAGAGCTGGAACTTCATTGTTATGGTCATCTACATACGGATGGTGGAAAATATCAAAAAGTTCTAGGAGTTACATATGTAAACGCTGCCGTTTGCAATGAACAATACAAGCCAGATAACCTACCTATTGTGATAGAACTATAAACTTAGTAAATGATTTTATAATGAAAAAATACAAAATATATTACCGTAATTCTTTAATGGACAAAGAAGAACTGTTCGCAGCAAAGCAACATTTTGATTGCGTAAGATTGGTTACGGATATTAATAAAGATGATTTTGTTATTCCAAGATATTCAATTTATCCATTTCCATACGATCAAATTTCAGAAATGACAAATATTGGGGCAACATCAATTAATAGTTATCAGCAACATCTGTATATAGCGGATTTACAAAACTATATAATTGATTTAGGTAATTTAACTCCAAGAACATGGTCAAATATGATTGATGTTCCAGATAATATTCAATTGGTTTTAAAGGGAGAAACAAATTCAAAAAAATCAAATTGGAACAAGAATATGTTTGCCGCCAATAAACGAGAGGCTATCGAAGTTCAATCAAGGTTAATGGATGACAATCTAATTGGGGCGCAAAAAATCTTCATAAGAGAATATGTCCCTTTAATTACATATCTAATTGGAATAGGCGGAATGCCAATAACAAAAGAGTTTAGGTTTTTTGTTGCATATGGTGAGGTTTTAACGGGCGCTTTTTACTGGCAAAATTACGCTGACGAACTTGATAATGTTCCTTCTATTGATGATGTGCCAAAAACATTCTTGCAGTCGGTTATAAATAAAGTTGGTAATAATAGCTGTTTTTACGTGATTGATGTTGCTCAAACAAAAGATGGCAATTGGATTGTGATAGAGCTTAATTGTGGGATGCAGTCAGGGCTATCATTAAATGACCCATTTGTTTTATATAAAAAATTAAAAGAAGTTTTAGTTTCCCGTGATGTAGGATAAGCAACTACACCCCATTTTCATCCAGGGAGATGGTGATGTGAAGCTGTCATGATCGTAAAAATAAATGCCCCTTCCATTTTCATCCGGGGAGATGGTGATGTGAGGCTGTTGATAAAGCGGCTTGAATATGCAATTAAAAATATTAATTGAAACAATAAATCATGTATTTGATGATGATTTGAACGAGTTTTTATTTCATTATTATGGGAAGCAAGTATCATTTAGTAATTATACTCTTCCAATAGAATTACTCATATCTAAAATAGTTTGTGATTATGATTTATATGTTATTGAACAGTTTGTTTCTGGCGATACAGAAAACATACAATGTATCGGATCATTATTAATTTCAGTTATAAACAGTTTATGCATTCAGGGAAAAATAACTCCGGGATATTACTTAATTCACAGAAGGATAATTCAATGACAATTAAAAGGCCAGACTCTATATCTCAGCAAGACATAGAGTGCTGGGATAAACAAATAGAAAATGATCCTGGGTTACCAAAAGGATTTGCGAATGATCTGGAACAAAAAGAAGTACTATATTGTGGTTTATGGTTGCATGAACAGTTGTATGCATTAGGTTGTGATCAGGAAACAATTGATAAGCTTCAGTATACAGCAGGGTCATTGTCGTATGGTTTTAATCCTTGGAATATTCATCAGGTTACATTGGCAGCATATATAAAGTGGAAAACGGGTAATTAGATTCAAATTAATTTGCGTATGTGATTAACATTTATACAGTAAATAACAGGAGTTAACATGAGTAAGAAAGAAGTTGCGTTGTCGTCATCAGATTTTAATATGCAAAAGCTGAATACGTCCGATTTGGCCAAACATATATATTCGTCAATCCAAATTGGCAGTAATATTGCAGTATTTGGTCGTCGTGGTTCTGGAAAAACAGAAATTGCTAAACAACAAATCGTAAAGTCAAAGGCCAAAGAAGTTTATGTAAATCTTTCTGTTCTTGAACGAGTTGACATGGGAGGATATCCTGATTTGATGTCCATTCGAGAAACTCAAAGAAAGTTTGTTGAATTTCTTCTTCCGAAGTTTTATGAGCCGATGTTGGAGGGAGATCAGCCGGTTGTTGCACTACTGGATGAAGTTGATAAGGCTGATCCATCTTTATGGGCGCCACTTCTTGAATTTACACAATTCAAATCAATTAATGGGCGAAAGCTACCGAATCTACAATCCGTTATTATGACAGGGAACTTAATTTCAGAAGGAGGGGCAAGACCATCCCCTCCGCTTCTTGATAGAACTGAAAAGTATCTTGTTGAAGCTGACGTAGAATCTTGGCTTGAATGGTCAGGCAGGACAGGGTCTATACACCCAGCTATTCTGTCTTATATTAAAGACAACCCGCAAGATCTTTTTGGCGCAGTGGACCCGGAAGATCGCTATGCCGACCCTTCTCCTCGTGGATGGGCATCTGCATCTAGAATTATTTGTGGCGGCGAAAAGCTGGGTTGGGATGTCGATATCTTAAATCGAAAAGTGTGCGGTTGTGTTGGAAAGTCTGCCGGCATTAAATACTCTAATTATTATGATCATTACCAGGTGCTTCTTCCATTGGTTGACGCTATTTATGAAGGCAATAACATTGAGCAGTGTGCAAAAGACTATTCTGGTCTAAATCCAACTAAACAGCTGGTGACGTGTATGATTACGTGTAGTCGTTTGGCAAATCAATTAGATAATGCAAAGAAAGGTGATCTTCCAGCATCAGCTATTCATGTTGGTAGATTTATGGCTCATGCTTCGCTTGAAAACATTCTTGTATCGATTAGATCAAACATTCAGCTTGATAGATTGGTAAAATGGAAGCTTGATGACCATGAGGTATGGAAGCCTATCTTGGCAAAGGTTAATTCCAGGATTCGTGGCAAAAAGTAAATTATTAAAGGGGGCGGCTATTTTGTGTAGACCGCCCCCATTTATTTTGATATATATAAATAGGGATCGTTAAATGAAATTTTCTAAAATTATTGGCAAGGTTGATGCTAATTTGGTTCTTGCTGTTGAAGAAAAATTATCTCAGGTTTTTCTTGAGCTTGGAACACGATATGATAATGATCATGTGGGTTCGAAAATTGGAGGAGATCCATTTATTTTTAGCTTGCTATATCCAGTTGAACACGTATGCACACCAAATATGCCAACCGCCGCAACCGATGGACGAAGATATTACTGGAATCCGAAGTTTGTCATGGCAAAGAGCCTTGCCGGATTGAGAATGGTGTGTGCGCATGAAGCTTGGCACGCAATCTATATGCATCCTCAACGAAGAGGCTCGAGAAATCCAAAATTATGGAACATCGCAGTGGATTATATTGTTAATAATGCTGTTATGGAGGATCTAAAAATTCGTAAAAAGGATCCAAAGGAAATGTTCATAAAGAATTTGGGCAATTTTCTGACAATTGAGCAGTTCGTTCAGCAGATTAAAAACCCGTTTTCAAAAATAAAGGGGTTTGACGGAGGCACAATTGATAGTCCTTCTACACAGGGGGCGGCAGATGTTGAACTGCCTCACCCAGGAGAAGATAGAGAGTTGACTTCTCAAGAGAAAAAGGCATTAGAAGATCGCGAAAAGAAAGTGTTATATTTTTACGCGGATCCAGATATTGAAGATGACATGAAAAGTCCAGAAAAGATTTATGATTATCTTTATAACCTTATGCCAAAATGCCCAAAGTGCGGTCGCCTTGGCATGTATCAAAAGCCAAAAAAAGATAATGGTAATGGTAAGGACAAATCAAAAAATAAATCGGATAAAAATAAAGATTCTGGCGATTCGAAAGATAATCAATCTGGTCAATGCGGGTCCGATGGAAATGACAATAATGATGGGGGTTGTTCTGGTGATAGCGATGGTGACAATAAAAGCGGCGGATCTTGTTGTGGCGGATGTGGCGAGTGCGGCAAAGGGATGGATATCTTTGGATTAGGCGGTACCTTAGATGATCACATTGATTCTGACGAAGATGAAGAAAAATTAGCTCGTCGTATTTCTGATGCGATGGAGGCTGCTAAAAAAATGGCCGGGCATGTTCCAGCTGCACTCGAAGATGAACTTGGTAAGTTATTGGCTCCAAAAGTAACTTGGCAGGATTTTATTCGAACACAGTTGCTTAAATCAAGGGCCGGCAATGGTAGAAACGATTGGACAAAGTTCAAGACACGACCTATGTTTTGCGGGATATTAAATCCAAGAAGGAGAAATTATTTTGCCAAATTTGGATGTTTGCTTGATACAAGCGGCTCGATGAGTAAAGATGATATGGCATTTGGATTATCACAGCTGTGCGCTTTGGACGAAAGATCAGAGGGTACGATTGTGTGTGCGGACGCAGAAATTTATTGGGATAAAGCTTTGAAGATTAAGAAAGCTAATATTGAGGAGATTTCAAAAATAAAACCTGTCGGACGTGGAGGAACTATGTTTTCTAGTTTCTTTGATGACTATGAAAAGAACATTGGCAAATGTGATTTTCTAGTTGTTGTAAGTGATGGGTTTTTGTTAGATACCGATATTGCCAGTATGAAACATCCTGGAGTGAATGTAATATGGCTTATAACCAGCGGTAGTGTATTTAACCCTCCATTTGGCAAAGCATACGATCTTTGTTCGCTTTAATTGACTCTAATGCAACAGAAATATATAATAGGCGCTGATGAGGTGGGCTACGGTTGTTGGGCTGGAAGCCTATATGTTGTTGCCCTTAAAGCAAAAGAAGGCTGGAATTTATTAGGGTTAAACGATTCTAAAAAACTATCTTCAAAAAGAAGGTCTGAAATGGAGATTAAGTTAAAGCAATTAAGGGACGATGGAGAAATATCGTTCGCTTTAGCTCAATCTCCATCTTTTGAAATTGATAGGCTCGGCATTGCTGATTGTTTAAAATTATGTTATATTAATGTAATCACTCAATTATATTGTAATAATTCAAAAGTAATATTAGATGGAACTCTTAAAGGATTAGAGCTTAAAAGAGTGTGTGAAAAATTTGGAGGAAAATTCAAAGTTGATATTAACAATATTTCAACAGAGACAAAAGCGGACTGCAAATTTCCAGCGGTAATGGCTGCTTCCATTATAGCCAAAACAGCTAGAGATGCAGAGATGAAAATATTGCAGCATGGAAGATATCCTAATTATGGGTTTGATTCGCATGTTGGATATGGTACGAAAGCACATCAAGAGGCCATTATTAAACATGGAATAACGCCTATTCATAGAGTTAGTTTTGAGCCCATGAAGAGTATAAAATGAATTTGTCAATGTTAAATACAGCTTATTATTTTGATGTGATATTTGCATCAACATTATTAATAATTATTTTTGATTGGATTGTTAAATAGATGTCATATTTTGATTATGTGTTGTTGGCAACAGTGCTATCATCTTCAATATTTTTTAGCGCACTGTTGGATTTAGAGTGAATTATCAACTAATTACAACGTAATGAGCGTAATGAGCGTACCGAGCCAATGCCTGGTGCGTTTTTTTGTTCATAGGTAAAAAAATGATTATTAATACATACAAGCCAGTAGTAGAATCCTCCGAAGATTTTCAGGCCAGTACATTTTCTGTTGGAGATCTCGGGATGATTTTCGATATTCTTCGTAATAAATTATACAGTAATCCAATTGCCGCTATTTGTCGAGAAATTTCTTGTAACGCCAGAGATACAATGAGGGCAGTTGGTCGAGCAGATGAGCCAATTCATATACATCTTCCGAATTCTTTAGAGCCATTTTATACCGTCAAAGATTTTGGTGAGGGTATTTCTCCTGATCGCATGGAGCATGTGTTTATTAAATATGCTGCTTCCACTAAACGCGATGATAATATCCAACTTGGGGCGTATGGAATTGGAGCTAAAACACCATTTAGCTATACATCAAGTTTTAATATTATCACAGTTTTTAAGGGTCAAAAATACCATTATTGTGCATTTATTGATGAAACGAAGGTAGGTAAAATGGCTTTGATGTCTTCAGAGGCCACAACAGATCCGAATGGAACGGAGATTATTGTTCCGGTTAAAACTGTAGATTTCGGCGCATTCGTTAGAGAGACGGCCAATTCAACAAATCACTGGAATTTGAAGCCAAAGTTCTTTGGTGGCAATGTAAATTACGATCAGGCCACTACGCTGCTATCCGGCGAAAATTGGAAGGTAGTCGAAAATGATAGATCGAACGGATCGTACTATGCCAGTAAAGAAATTAAAATTATTCTTGACGGAATTCAATACACTTTAGATAATTCCTTTTTCAAGAGCTGCCCTTCTCCAAAAATAATTGATCAATTATCATCAAGTTTATATTTGTATTTTGGAATTGGAGACATATCGTTATCGGCAAATCGAGAAACTATTTACTTTGATAAGGCGACTCAAAATAAAATCTTTGAAAAAATTAAATTTGCCATTGAAAATATTAAAATTAAAGCAGCTGAAGAAATAAGCAAGTGTAAGTCATTAATGGATGCGTACACATATGCGCACCTAAATCTAAAACCAATATCATCTGTACCAAGCTTTTTTGTACCATTGACATGGAAAAATATACCAGTTAGCATATCAAGTCATATTGAATTAAATGAAAAGTATAATGGGCAAAATAAAGTCTTTTCCTATACAAAGGGATTGTATAGAACAAGGTACGGCAGCGTTAATAAAAATAAAGATAAAATTAAAATATCTCGTTCGTTTGGAAGAGATTTGTATTTAAAAAATAACTCATTAATTATCGTAAATGATTTTGATATAGAGCCAAGCGGAAGGCATATCAAAAAATTATTTGATAGTGATAAAACTCTAGAGCTTGTTCAGGTTATTTGTCCAGAGGATATCAAAAATATTGATGCATTTATGACTAAATTTCACTTAAAGGAACTTGGAGCTAAAATGCTCAGTGAGATGATGGAGGCGCCAAAGCAACCAAAAGCACCATCTGCCAGGGTTTTGACATTTTTATACAATGCGCATACAAGTACATTTCAGCAAGTACCGTACTCTAATTACGACGAAGATAAGAAACTTAAGATTCTTTGTTCATTAACCCCGGAGACCAGATATTCTTCGCGAAAGGTACTGATAAAAGATCATGAAGGAAACACAAAGGAAATATCATCTACAATAATTAATGCGGTGCTTTCCATAAACAAAGATATATCTATTTACGGGGTAGATGAATCAATATCAAAGGATCGTTTAGATAAGGACTTTGGAGATTCTATTAAGATTTATGATTATATAATGTCAATTTGTAAAAATCCAGCTACCGACTTCAGAAAAATAAAATGGTGCAAAGACAATATAATTCATATAGATAGAACAGTTTATAACAGATTTTCTTCTATTAAAGATCAGATGACAAATAGCTCTATATTTTGGTTATATTTTAATTCAGCTAAACTGGTAATTGATTCATTTGAAAACGAATCTAGGCTTCTTGATATATACGAATATTGTATTGGAAAATTAACTGATAAAGATACGGATTCTTGGATTGTATCAAACCCTAAATTTGATGTGTTAAAATTTAAGATAAAATTCTTTCAGAAATATGGTCTGCTTAATCATATTGAAAAATATAAATATGATGTAGCTATGCTTGAAATAACTAAATATATTAATTTAATAGATTCTTTGGAGAAATAAAATGCAAAAAGTAAATTGGCTGAAAACAGATCATAATATTACAGTAAATTATAACGGTGAAACTCACATATTATCTCTTACGGACTCTCTGGCTCCACAATTAATCGATGCATTAAAGAATAGGAATTATGATGAGATACCTAATCTTGTAAATAAAGCTAGGTTAATTAAAGCGAGATCTAATGGGCATTTTACTGTTGATGATGGAAATATTTTTATTGACGGAGTAATGGTACCAATTGTTTTAGGCAATAAAATTCTTCAGTTCTCAGAAGAGGGTTTGCCATATGAACCTCTCTTGGCCTTTGCAAAGAATTTACAAAATAATACATCATATAGAGCGATAAATCAATTATATGGTTTTTTGGAGAAATATGATCATCCAATAACAGAGAATGGTTGTTTCATTGCTTATAAAAAGGTTAAGTATGATTTTAAGGATACATACACCGGAACATTTGATAACTCTCCGGGTAATGTAATCGAAATGCCAAGAAACCAGGTTGATGAGGATGTCAATGCCCCATGTAGACCAGGTTTGCACGTGTCATCATACGCATATGCACGTGATTTTTATGGCGGCGGTCTGATGTTAGAGGTCGAGGTAAACCCGGCCGATGTAGTTGCCATACCAGTTGATTATCAGCACCGAAAAATTCGATGTTCTAAATATAAGGTTATTGGAACTGTTGAATGCGAGATCACCTCTTCTTTTAGAAATACGACGCCATTGCAAGAAGATGATGGCATAGATATTGAATGGGATGATAATTCGGAGTCATATTATTATTATGATGATTGAAAAAATGCTAATTGCAGGTGAACTACCAACGACTGAAATCGTTGGCTTCTTAGATGTTTTTAAAGCACCGAGGCTCGTTCCGAGCCTATAAATATTCTTTGCCGCATTATGATCCCTGTCCATTGTCAATCCGCAGGATTGACAATTATATGTTCTTTCTTCTAACGGCATATTTTTTATAATCCTACAACGCGAACACATCTTCGATGTGTTCGCAGGGTTTACTAAAATTAGTTTCTTATCAGCTCTCTCGGCCTTATAAGCTACCATGGTCGCAAAGCGACCCCAACTAGCATCTGTTATGTTTTGTCTTCTTG
>Ga0315291_10001364_pt1 | contig 32615 bp, 10 predicted proteins | sample YL17G12_20_MG_FD_203070 | JGI IMG/M metagenome (GOLD analysis project Ga0315291, IMG submission 203070) | Sediment microbial communities from Yellowstone Lake, YNP, Wyoming, USA - YL17G12_20 | ecosystem: Environmental > Aquatic > Freshwater > Lake > Sediment | place: USA: Wyoming | collected...
GATGGCTCAAACCACAGGGTCAGGTGCCGTTGACTTGAAACTTGCGCTTTTGGCTGGCCTTTTGTCGGCTGCTTCTCCGAAAGAAGCCAGATACGTCATGAGAACAGTCACAGGCAATCTCCGTCTCGGCATCGCTGACATGACGGTTCTGGATGCCTTAGCCATAGCCTACGGTGGCGGAAAAGAAGCTCGAGAACTTGTAGAGCGTGCGTACAACGTTTCCTCAGACCTCGGAAGAGTTGCGAAAGTTGTAGTTGAAAAGGGACTGGAAGGAGTGGAGAAGTTTGAGGTTTTGGTCGGTGAACCGATAAGACCTATGCTCGCAGAAAGGCTTTCGTCGCCAGAAGAAATCTTGGAGAAGCTGGGCGGCAAATGCGCAGCCGAATACAAGTATGACGGTGAACGTGTTCAAGCTCATAAGAAAGGCGACGAGGTAACGCTTTTTTCTAGGCGTCTAGAGACCATTTCGAACCAGTATCCAGACGCGGTTGAGCTTTTCAAAAAGTGTGTTAAGGCAAGAAACGCTATTCTCGAAGGTGAATGCGTTGCTGTCAATCCTGCCACTGGTGAAATGCGTCCTTTTCAAGAGCTTATGCATCGAAGGCGTAAGTATGAGATCAAGCAGGCGATTGAAGATTACCCTGTCTCCCTTTTCATGTTCGACGTGCTTTACGCCGACGGGCATGATTTGACCTTGAAGCCGTACCATGTGAGACGAAGAATGCTAGAGAAGGTTGTTCAAGAAGGCGACCGAGTGAAAATAGCCACTTCGATCATCACGGCGAACGCAAGTGAGCTTGAGAAATTCTTCCTGGAAGCCATTGAGGACGGCTGCGAAGGTTTGGTTTGCAAGTCAATAGCCAGAGACTCAGTATACCAAGCAGGAGCCCGCGGCTGGCTCTGGATAAAATACAAGAGGGATTACAAGAGCGAGATGACCGACACTGTTGACCTCGTCATAGTGGGAGCGTTTCATGGCAGAGGAAAGCGCGCCGGAACCTACGGTGCCGTGCTTCTCGCGACATACAACCCTGAGATCGACACTTTTGAAACAGTCACGAAATGCGGAACAGGCTTCAGCGATGAAGATTTGGCCAAGCTACCTAAGATGATGAAGAAACATGTCATTGAGCACAAGCATTCAAGGGTCAACTCGATGCTTGAGGCTGATGTTTGGTTTGAACCCGCTGTCGTCATCGAGATTTTAGGAGCAGAAGTAACCTTAAGCCCAATTCATGTATGCGCAGTGGATGCTATTCGCAAAGGAAGCGGATTGGCAATCAGATTTCCACGTTTCACAGGAAATTATAGACTTGACAAAGCGGCAGAAGATGCAACAACCTCGGCTGAAATGGTTGAAATGTACCGAAACCAATTGAAGAAAATTGCTGAAAGCTGAAATCTATAGGCCACAACACCAAAGCAGCATTTCCCACATGGTTTTTCTGTCGCGCCTGTTTAGCGAGAACTGTAGACTCGGCAGAATAGTCAAAGATGCTCAGTTTAGAATTGAAAGGAAAAGAGAAAGGAGGAAGGAGAGAAAATGAGAACTCTGCCATGCGTTGGCTGTCCTTTTCCCTCGTTAAGAATATTGAGTCGATCTATTATTTATGTGTTTTGATTGCCTTTCTCGACGCTTCTCAAGCTTGAAGCTGAACTTGGTGTATCATTTGCAAAAATGCGACTAGCTCATCTCTTTGGAAGCCATTGAATTGTCTGTCTTTTGCTTTCTGGAGAGCGGCATGTTCTTTTGAGGTCGTGTTAGCTGCAGTAGTTGATCGCGCATGCCTGTTCCGAAAATGGTTAAAATGGTCTTAATTCGTCTTTTGCGGTTTGGGGGCAATTCTAGGCCGCACGTCGGCTTTCGGTCTTCTTGCAGTGTCCGCCTTTTTCGAACTGTGGAGGGTTAAGCTGAAGGTCGCGGTGTAAAGTTCCCCGATGATCAGATCGGTTTGATGCCCGAATCCATGATTTTCCATCTTCAGCACGGCCAAGGCTTGACTACAAAACGAGCCCGTATCGGACGTGAACGGTCAAAAGAAGAATAAAAACCATTTTACACCAATTATTTAATCTGCGCGCTATCTTCTATAAGCAAAGATCAGCCTCTACCTAAGAACAGTCACCACAATTCTCTTCCGCTTCGAAAAACCTGTGCCCATCACATACGCAGTATCATCGTTCCCATTGATTCAATCGTGGCAGAGTCAACCCCGATTAGCCAGCGCGAAGTTCCTGAAAGACTCGGGTTCAACGTCCAGCTTCTCAGCAGCAAACCATACGTGTTCAGCAAACTGCAGGCCCTAACTGACAGAAACGTGATGAGAATGAAGCAAGTCTACGTCAAGCAGAGGCACGCGAGGTTCAGGGAGAGCTTCTCTTATCATCTTCCATTCGGCACAAAGAGTGCCTACGTTAAAGAGATGATGGCTGCGGACTTGGACAAGCTTGCGAAACTGATAAGGATTTGCGGTTTCTTGATGCAGACAAAAACGTACCTATTCTGGAAAAAGAAAACTGATGAACAGACTGGCTGTCATTCGTGCCAGCCGAAGTTTGCGCTGGTTCGGGCTAGGTCTTGAATGTCGATTTTTGCGTCGTTGGTAATGTCGGCGTTCGGCGTGTGCGGACAGGTCGGGCAGGTGACTGGGTGCCAGTACTGGCCGTATCTTGGGTCGTCTGGATCATTGATTCGCAGGCTGCCGAAGGCTGCTGAGACTCTTGCTAGGTCTTGGATGTCGCATTTGCCGTCACCGGTGATGTCGCCCAAATGAGAAATGGTTATCGTGTCGTCCGTGAACGTGTTGTCGTCAGTGTCTGTCTCGCCCTGGACAGGCCAAGCATACGCGCTTACCGTGTAGTTGCCATAGGCAAAGCCAGAAGTGTTCCATGTGAACGCCATCGTCGTAGAGTTGCCAGCTGGCAAGGTAACGTTTTCTGATCCTATGATGGTCGTGTTGGCGTAGACTGTGACGTTGAAGGTTTCTGTATAGTCGCCTTGATTTTGGACAGTGGCAGTAATGGAGCAAGAATAGCCGACTCCTACCACATCCTTAGATTGTTCGTAGCGAGTTATGGCCACATCATGAGCAGGGCTTACTCGCTGCGTGATATGAACTGTGTCGCCGACATACATGTTGTCTGCCGTGTTTGTTTCGCCTGGAACAGGCCAGGCATAGGCTTTTATGGCATAGCTTCCTTGAGAAAACGTGTAGGTGTCCCAGATATAGGTGAAATTCTTTTCTACATACGGGTCGAGGTTTACTATAGTCAGCGTTTGTAGGACGTTGCTGTTGCAGTAGATTGTGACATTGAAGCTCTGAGGCAAATGGTAGTCACTTAGAACGGCAACTGTGATCTTGACTGAGTTCCCAACATAAGTGTCTGTGGGGGTTGCTGTCAAGCCAAGCACGGCCACATCAGGACGAGGGAAAATGATCATGAAGGACGCTGGGACTTCTGGGCTGAAGGCAGGTCCACCAAGCCATCGAGCGGCAAACGTGTGGGCAGTGGCAGTTCCCAAGTAAGCCTCGAAAGGTATTGGCCCAACATTCATAAGGATCTCTGTTTGATTTGGAGAAAGTAGATAGTTGCTTGACGAAAACAGCAGGAATTGCTCAAGCACGTCCAATACGCAGCAGGAGACTGTTGCATATGTGGGGTTCAAACGGTTGTTTCGCACGTATATAGCTAGGTATAGGGGCTCTCCTTTTTTGAAGTTGTTCTTGGGAAGTCCATATCTGTCGCTTGGAATAACATCTGCTACCTCTACAAGCCAACTGATTCTGAAACTCAAGAAGTCTGAAACACTCTCTTCTCCAATAACCGCGGTAGCATTGATTTTGTACATACCAAAAACAGGCGCAGCTGGTACTAGATAGGCAATAAATGCGAGACCCTCTTCGTCTGTTTCATTTGCTCTGCTAAGCAGCATAGTGCCATTGGGGAGATACAGGTTGAAGGTTACGAGGTTACCGGCTACAGGCGCCAGATTGTAAGTCAGATAGGCTGTCACAGCTACCAATTCGTCTGGAGCAAAGGTGTCGCTAGATTGATTGATCCCTTTTCCATCCCTCTGAGTGTAGACGTCGATTGCGGCGCCAGGTGGCAGGCATAAGACAGGAACAATTCTGGAAAACGCGTTGGTTAGGTTTTCCTCCTTGGTCACGGTGAGAGTTACATTGTAGTCTCCGGCACTGGTGTACTTGTGGTTGACGATCATACCCTGGGCACCAAAACTGTCGCCAAAGCTCCATTCGTAGCTTGTGATTATGCCACCGTTTGGGATGGAGCCTGAAGCATCAAACGTCACTGTTGCGTTTATGTAGGCTGTAAGGGGTGAGTAGGTGAAATATGCAGTGGGAGGCTGGGGTTGTTCAGATGGTAGCTCAAAGTAACCGTGTTGAATGGTCACGGGTTCTATTCGGCTATAATTTGAGTCAAGAAGCAGGACATCCTGCAGGAGCAAATACGATGCTCCTGTGTTCTTCACTCTGAACGTGATGAACCCTAGAGTTCCATTTCCTGAAACACCATTGCCACCGTTCAGAGTTGCGCCATAAGGAGTGATCAAACCTGCGCTATTGTTAATGGTCCCGGGCTGCCAGGTTGTGCCCCCGCCAGCTTTCAGAAATGAACCTTCAGTATAGTTGACACACTCAAGCACCGCCGGGTTGAAGGACATGCCTGCTTGCCAGTACCTAAGGTCATGCACCATCGCAATGGTCACATTGACAGCGAAGGTATCGTTGATGTCTATCCAATTTGGGGGGCCCGTGAGGTTGCTTGGAGAAACAGAGACTTGTGGGGGCGGCCATGCGACGTTGACTGTTCCATCTATCGTTGCGTGAGAAATCGGTTTCGGGGGGAGCTTTTCGTCTGCCAATTGCGTGTCAGTGAGATGTAGTGTGGTGTTGCCTAAGCCAACGGCTTTGAATGTTACGAAGGCTAAGGTTCCACTGCCGTTCACCGAAACGTTTGATCCCAGAAGGCTGCAAGCCACTAGCGCACGACCATAAGTGCTGTCGTAGGTGTTGTTGACCTGATTCAGGAAGAATGTTCCGCCACCAGACCTTAAGAAAGGTCCTTCAGTTACACTTGTGCAGTTTAACACGGCTCTTTTGAAGTAGAGGCTGAACTGCCAGCAGGTGAGGTTCGCTACATCAGCCAACGTAACATTTGCCGTGAAGGTGCCACCGATTGTTACAACTCCAGCCGCAGGCTCGATCGCCATCACAGTGGTTCCGGCAAAAACCCTGTAACGCAAGGAGCTCAAGATAGTGATTGAGATTAAAAAAAGCAATACGCCAGACTTTTTGAAGTGCGTGCGCCTTTTCAAAAAGGTTAATGTAGGATATTTTAGAAAGTGCCAACTAGATTTACCATTCTTCATTGCTTCCTTTCTCCCTTTTGCACGGCGCTGTTCTGTGACAGTAGCAATTGTATGTAGCTTGGCATATATATGTTTTGAAACTTAGTTCTATTTCAAACAAGACTTTCATAAAGTCATGAGTCGTGCTTGGAATATGAATCGAATGCAAAATATTTCAATGCTCAACACTCATTGCGCTGAGGGGGAATGCATTGAGAAGCCAAAGTCTTCGGTAGAGAACCGAAGGAATTTGCCAAACGCAACGCACTCTTGGTGCGCCTGTCTGGCTTCGCGCGCACCTCTGAGGATGCGCTATGATTAGATGATCTAGTTTAGAGATTGGAGCTAACAAAAAAGATTAGAGATGAATACTACGGTCGTATCAGTCGCAAGCACCAGGAGAATGACGACTGACCTGTTCGGCAACCGTGCGCTGTTTCCTTTCCCTTCCTGTGATACTGCGTAGCTGAAGCAGATATGTGTTTCGGCCAAATCGTTCATTAGATGTTGTCCGTCCAAGTTTTCTTCTGTTTTGCATCTCAGTGTACATATCTAGTTATCATTTGATAACGCTTTGTGCCAGAATCATCAGGATCTTTCAGGGCTGAATGGAAAGTGCCGTTCTATTCAATAGGTTTTTGATTGAATCGCCACGTTTCTTCTGTCTGATGGAACAATGTTTATAAGTTCGATTCCATCTTGATTCTTAAGATGGGATGAACCGTGCGCGATTGATCCTTTCCCTTTTAATTTGCACGGATCCTTTTACGCACGGCTCATCTCACTTCTCATCGTGCAAGCCAGCTCATGCTGTAGGTGTGAAAATCGTCATGAGACATCCTCACGCAGGACTAACCATTATCTCAAAAGACTATAGACACGCTGAAGGATTTTTTAGAACCGCCTTTGCCCTTCGCCAAGTACAGGAAATCTGAGAATAGAACTCAAATCCTGAAGTTTTAAATACCGTTTCTTGCTTTTGCTTATCTGCAAATTAAAGGGAGAAAGGGGTGTATTGTCCAACAAACATTCACTTAAGAGACTTTATCGGTTGTGCATCATTGGATCATTGTTGATTAGTGTTTTTGTATCAGTGTATAATATGGGCAATGTAGGTGCTCAAGGAAGCTGGTGGGATTCTAACTGGTCTTACCGAAAGATGATCACGATTGATTGCACCAGAGTAGCTGCAAACCTCATCAACTTTCCTGTATTGATGAACATTATTGACGCGGACCTGATGTCCAGAGCCCAAAGCGACGGAGGGGACATAGTCTTCACTGGCTATTCAGGAATCAGACTCAACCATGAGATAGAGTCCTATGACAACGAGGCTGGTCATCTCGTTTGCTGGATTAACAGCAATCTGTCTTTGGCTGAAGATACGAAGTTGTATATGTACTATGGAAATTCTGGCGCGTCCAATCAAGAGAATTCAACAGGGGTTTGGGATTCTGGCTATGACATGGTCCAGCATCTTGCAGAGTCAGAGTCATCCTCTGGGGCTGGTTGGTATACGTATGAGGGTAATCCCACGCTGAACGGCAGTCGAAACGGTTTTGCTTCAGTGTTCTATGACAGCAGTTCGGGCGTCTATCATCTGTTCTGCAGTTGGGGATCGATCCTTCATTTCACTTCGCCTAACGGAAAGACTGGGTGGGCTGCAGACCCCAATAATCCCGTGTTGAGTGGTAACAATGAAGGGGTACCTATGGTATGGAAGGAAGAGGGTGTATGGTACATGCTTTACAGGTATGGAGGCCCTGATAAGATAGGGCTAGCAAACTCAACAGACGCGAGTCACTGGACGAGCTATGAGGGCAATCCGGTTATCAACGTGGGGTCCTTCTGTGATCCTTGGGGAGTCATCAAGGTAGGTTCGACATACTACTTGTGGTACAACGACGGTTGGGGAACTGGAGGGCGCTGTGCCGGACTCGCTACTTCAACAGACCTTAAGCACTGGACGCAGGATCCTAACAACCCTATTTTCACTGGAGGCAGGTTCTGCGTGTTTCCTTTCAAGTATGGAGAGTACTATTACATGCTTGTTCCTCGCTACACGAGTGGGCCATATGGTGAGATAGAGCTGTATAGAGATATCAATCCCACGTTTTATCAGAGCAGCAGGGAGTATCTTGGCGTGCCCATCAGCCACAGCCCCGCAGGTGCATGGGACGACCACAGGTTTGACACTCCATGCGTACTCACTGACACAATCTACAGAGACAGCTATCAGGCTTCGAACAACGAACTCTGGACATACTATGCAGGCACTGGCACACTTACAGGAAGTGGGGCTGATTGGTGGACAGGCATGTGCATTGAACAAAACATCATTGATGCGCTGGCAAGGTTTGGTGTAAATGAGTACAGCCATTTCGACTCAACCGCCAACCACAACAACGGGCAGGCATACGGCAATCTCAATCTGGATGTCACAGGCAAGATTGATGGTGCCGATCAGTTTGATGGCGTCAGTTCTTACATAGATTGTGGGAACGGCAACAGTTTGAAGGGAATGGCTGCTCTGACGATAGAAACTTGGGTTAAACCAGATCTTCTACCATCAGGCGGGACTGGTATAGTTGCGAAATGGAGTAGCTGGGCAGCAGGAACAGGCGGAAGCTACATCCTCTGGCAATCGAGTGCCGGAAGAGTAGGCTGGGGCGTCATAACGGAGACCTCGGTAGCCTCTCTCTCTGACACACCGGTATTGCAGACCAGAGAATGGTATCACCTTGTCGGCACATATGACGGCTCGCAGATAAAGCTATACATCAACGGAGTACAGGCAGGGACGCCTGCGTCAATCACAGGCAACATAGCATCGACAAATGATCGGTGCTGCATAGGACGGTACACAACCCCATACATGAACGGCACGATCGACGAAGTACGTATCTCGAATATGTCTAGAGGTGCTGGCTGGGTACTGACAGAGTACAACAACCAGCTAAACCCATCAGCTTTTTACAGCGTGGAAATTGAAGAAACACAAATACGTGCCCACTTATCTGTCACCCCATCGTTGATAGAGAAAAGGCCAAGCGACGTAGGTACGCCTTTCGAAGTAAGTGTAACGATTCGAGACGTCACGGACCTTTTCGGCTTCGACTTCAACTTGACGTGGGACAGGAACCTGTTAACCTTGGTCGGCGCAGATTATGAAGGCCCCCTTGACGGCATCTGGGGTTCTGGCAATTGGGTGATGGTCAAAAACGAAACCGGCCCAGGCTGGTTTAAGCTTGTTGCGGTGTCGACCAGATCAGGCTTTAATACCACGGGTGATCAGCCGTTAGCAAGATTGGTGTTTCGGGTTGAAGGTTTCTACAACTGGAAAGCAGAGAGCAGCTTGCATTTTGTTGTTGTCAAATTGAGTAATTCACATGCGAACCCTGTTTACGTAGACACGACGGATGGAACCTATAGTATGGATGCTAGGAAACCTTCGATTGAGATTACACCGGACATCGTGTCCTGCCGAAAGTATGGAGAGCGTTTCAACGTGACGGTAAGCATTGTCGATGCTCTGGGCGTGAAGGATTGCACATTTGGGATTCAATATAATACTACATTGCTCGAATATGTCGTTGGAAGCGATGTTTGGGGTGACCTTGGAACAGGAACGATCACCGTGAACGAAACTGCTGGTATGCTCACGGGAACTGTTACATCTCCGACGCCCACAAGTGGAAGACTGTGGCTGCTCAACCTGGCATTCCAAGATGCGATGAGACGTGTCTGGAGAAACGAGACCGTAGTCCCTGGATGGAAAAATGACCAGAGCGGAAGAATATGGTTGCACTGGGCGAATCTAAGCTACGTGAACCATGCAGATCTGCAATATGAAGAGAGTGGCCCAGACGAAATCGTCGTAACCGAACAGCAGTATGTCTTCTCGCCCATTCAAGGCGATGTCGACAACGACGGCCACGTTGACGTGTTTGACTTGCGCACAGTCGCTTGCTATTATGAAGTCGACTCTTCAAACCCCAGATGGGCTGAAGCCTCAAAGTACGACTTGAATGGTGATAACATCATAGACGTGTATGACCTGGTGATAGCAAGTGCAAACCATGGGTTTGAATATGATTGTTAGCTGCAAATTGATGGAGAAAGGAGAACATGTTGTTTGAAAGAAAGTTTAGGAGACCGCTTGTAGCTGTTTCCTTAGGAATTCTGCTGATCGGTCTGCTCGTACCGCTATTGACACGTCAGTCTTTCGTGAAAGCGTCTCCGACTGACTGGCACAAGTATGAGGGCAATCCTACGCTGAACGGCAGCAAGAACGGTTTTGCTTCGGTGTTCTATGATTCAGGTGTCTATCATTTGTTTTGCAGTTGGGGTTTGGTTCTGCATTTCACGTCGTCCAATGGACAAACCGGATGGACACCGGATGCGAATAATCCGGTGTTGAGCGGGGACAATCAAGGAGTTCCGATGGCTTGGAAAGAAGGTGACACGTGGTATATGCTGTACAGATACGGCAGTCCGTTGAGAATAGGACTTGCCAACTCTACTGACGCGACTCACTGGACGGAATATGAAGGAAACCCAGTTGTGACTGGAGATTTAGGTCAGTGGGATGACCCATCTTACGGGTTAGATCCAACCGGGGTCATCAAGGTAGGCTCTACGTATTATTTGTGGTACAACTCAATCGGCGGCGGCCCATTGGGACGCTGCATAGGGATTGCCACGTCCACAGACCTCAAGCACTGGACGAAGGATAGCAATAATCCCATTTTCACGAGTGGCAGATTCTGCTCCTTTGCTTTCAAATATTCTGGGTACTACTACATGCTTGTTCCACACTACACCTATTCAGATTATGGTGAGATAGAGCTGTACAAGGATGTTAATCCGACGTTCTATCCGAGTAGCAGAATTTTTCTGGGCGTGCCCGTCAACCCCGGTCCAGAGGGCTCGTGGGACGACCGCAGGTTTGACACTCCATGCGTGCTTACTGATACAATTTACAGGGACTCTTATGCGGCTTCGAACAACGAGCTTTGGGCATACTATGCAGGTACTGGCACGCCTACAGGAAGTGGGGCTGATTGGTGGACAGGCATGTGCATAGAGCAGAGCATTACAGATGCACTTGCACGGTTCGACCAAGCATATGCTTCATCTTTTCCAGATCTGGTGGATGAAAAAGTTGTCCTCGACTATAATAGCTCCTGCTGGGATGGAGCCCGTGGAGGACCGCACACTTTAGACGTTGTGGAGTTAAACAAGGATGGGTATCGATATTGGGGGTATTATGGTACAGCTGACCATAATGCAGTAGGTCTAGCTTTTTCGAACGATTTGGAAAATTGGACGCGCTATTCTACGACCGCGCCACTGATTGTTGGTTTTGGATGGCCTACAGTGGGCGTTCAAAATGACCTCATATACATGTTTTACATAAAAGGCGGAGTGTTGGATAAGATCTACTGGGCCACTTCACCTGTTTCTGATGGATACACCTTCACAGAGCAAGGGCTTGCTGTAGGTGCCAGCAGCTCACACGACCCGTTCCTTTGGCATAACCCCGTTGACGGTGAATGGTATCTACTCTGGAAGGAAAACATCAATGTGGGTACCATCAAATGCTGCCACGCCAAGAACATCTCAGATCTCCCTTCATCTCCGTACATGATTCTTCGCACAGAGACAAATGGCTATTACGGTACTCTAGCGGCACCTGGCACTTTCTACTCTAATGGCATATACTACCTGTCTGATGAATCATGCCCTGGTCTTTGGCAGATGCGAGCTTTCTACAGCGACATTCTTGAGGAAGGATGTTTCAACGGAGCCTGTGAGTGCTCCAACAGCCCAATTCTGTCTAACAATGATGCCTGCGGCTTCCCACACGTCGAGGGCAATAAACTGTACTACTACTGGAGCCACGGCCTCGGACCAGGATGGAACCTGAAGCTGAGGAAAGCGGACCTAGGGCCTACGCCTTCAACAAAACTCTACGTTAGCCCTAGCTCGATAGACAAGAAGCCTGAGGATGCAGGCACGGCTTTCAATGTTAACGTGACAGTTGAAAGTGTCGTTGACTTGTTTGGTTTTGATCTTAACTTGACTTGGAACAAAAACGTCATAGCATTGGTCGGCTTGAACTATGAAGGTTTACTGGATGCGATTTGGGGTTCTGGCAATTGGTTTATGGTTAAGAACGAGACTGCTCCAGGATGGTGCAAGTTCGTCGCCCTATCAACATCAGCTGGTTTCAGCACTTCCGGCGCCCAAGCTTTGGTGAAATTAACCTTTCTTGTTGAGAGCACCTATGGACAAGAGGCTCAAACGGCATTTCATTTCGAAGTTGCCAAACTGAGTGACTCGTCTGGGCATCCTATCACTGTGAGAGTAACTGATGGAAGCTACAAAATGAGCGGAGTAAAACCTACGTTACTAATGATGCCAATAAACGTCGTGTGCGGCAAATACTACGAAAACTTCACTATCACGATTAACATGACCGACGTTTACAATGCAACGGACTTTCGGTTTGAAATACACTACAACTCGACTCTGCTGGACTGTGTCAATGTGACGTTTGTCTGCTGGCTTTCAGGGAGCATAATCTTGGATGAGGTTAACGGTAACCTCACAGGCTATATGACAGGTGATTCAGTGAGTGGAAACGTAACAATGTTGACAATGACATTACGGACAGCCTACCATCATATCTGGAAGAAAATCTCAGGCTGGAACAACAATCTGACCAGCACGATACATTTCCAGTGGGTTAACCTTAGCTATCCAAGTGGTCCAGACCTCGGATACGTGAGAGGCGGGCTGAACCAAGTCAACGTTGGCGCTGATGTCAGCTATACGTTTTCACCTATACAGGGTGACGTCGACAACAATGGAGACGTTAACATATTTGACATACGTACAGTGGCGGCCTACTACGACGTCAAAGAGGGCGACCCACTGTGGACGGAAGCTTCAAAGCACGATTTGACCAAACCAACCGGAGAAAACGTAATAGACGTTTACGACATCGTGATTATTGCTTTGAACTACGGATTTACGTACGGTTAACGTGTGCTACCTGTGTTGGGCCAGCGACCATGTGAATTTCAGCATAGAAGTTTGTTCCTGAAGTCTTAAATATCTTCTTTGCTCCATATTTAACTGCAAATTAAAAGGAGAAAGGATGCAAACATGTTATTGTCTAAATTGAATTCTGGAAGACTGTATGGGTTATCTATACTTACGCTGCTGTTTGTTGCCTTTTTTGCAGTAGCAATCGTTATTCACCCTGTTTTTGGAACGTGGTGGAATAATGATTGGCGGTTCAGGAAGATGATCACAATAGATCACACGAAAGTTGCAACTGATCTAGCCAATTTCCCTGTCTTAATCGATATCTTCGACTCTAGCCTAGTCTCAATAGCTCAAACAGACGGTGATGACATCGTTTTCACGGACAACATAGACGTCAAACTCAACCATGAAATCGAGTATTATAACAGTACTAATGGCCACTTGGTCGCTTGGGTGTGCGCCAACCTATCTTCAACCACAGACACAAAAATATACATGTATTATGGCAACGCCGATGCACCAAATCAGCAGAACGGAGCTGCTGTTTGGGACTCTAACTACAAAGGCGTCTGGCATCTTGCTGAGCCCTCTGGAACAGTCTATGACTCCACCGTCAATAACAACGACGGAGCATACACTGGCTCGTCGCACACCAGTGTCGGCAAAATAGATGGAACCGACAACTTCGACGGCGATAACGATTACATTAATGTTGGAACAAGCAACACACTTGACCTAACTGGCGACCTCACTATCGAAGCATGGATATATCCTCGAACGTGGGGAGAAAACAACTGGGGAAGAATACTCACCCGACGTTTGGACAGCCCAGCGCAAGGATACGAGTTTCTCTTGGACAACAATCCTGCTGGAGGAGAGCGTCTGTGGCTTGCAGCCATGGGCCTAACTCAGTACAACTCATACTCAACAAATCACTCTATTATACTCAACACGTGGCAACACGTTGTTGTAACCAGAGCCTTATCATCAGGCGCAGTCAGATTCTACATCAACGGAGTAGCATCTGGAACCGGTAGCATGGCAGCTATACCCTCTGCTCCAAACATAGCCACATACATAGGAATAAGAGGAACAGACTTCAACAGAGATTTTAACGGCTTAATTGATGAAGTGAGAGTCTCCAACACGGTGAGGAGCGCCGAATGGGTTTCAACTGAGCGTAACAACCAAGACGATCCCGGCTCATTCTATTTCGTTGGTCCTGAGGAAGGCCAAAACGATCCAGAAGTCTCCAATCCCTACCCACCAAATGGGGCGACAAACGTGCAGATCACCTTACCCGCGCTTAGTTTTGCATTGCATGACGTTGAGAATGACGCTATGAACTACACGGTTACAACTTCGCCAGACATAGGTTCGGGTAGCGGCACTAGCGTGTACGATGGCACGTACAATGTTTCTGTCAGCGACCTGTCTTATGATACAACCTACACTTGGCACCTGAACGTCACGGACGGAACGAACCACACCGAGACCACATTCACCTTCACAACACGCTGTGAGAACAATCCCCCGTCGATCTCTAACCCTTCACCGCCAAACGGTGCAGGGGGAATTCCATTAAATCCACTTTTGTCCGCTGACGTAAGCGACCCTGATGGGAACTTGATGAACATAACTTTCAGCACAAACGCCTCCGGAGCCTGGCAAGACATAGGAACCTACCCCAACGTTGGAGACGGAACCTACTCTGCGCAAGCTACAAGCATGAATGCATTCAACACGGCATATTACTGGCGTGTAACTGCAGCTGACGGCAAGATAACCACAACATCTAACTACGCATTCACGACGCTTGGACAAGCACAGGTCATAGGACAATTTTTCTGCTGGGGCAACCCGGATATAAGCCGATCTGCCACCAAACAAGACAGGTTCTATATCACGTTCCAGTATCCTGACGGAGCTGAGCACAGTCCGTACTACGCAGAGTTTGACAGAAACCTGGGCTGGATCACTACGAACCAACCCGTATGTGACTGGAGCAACGAAACCATACAAAACGGTCACCCATTCCAAATGTATTATGACGGTCAGATTCATCTAGCATGGTCTTACGGAGGCGACGCAGCGCATGACGATCCGATCAACCAATATGTCGACATGATCAGTGCTGACACCTTCGACGATTTCCACTCAATGGCCCCTGGAAACCGCGCAACGCCGATTACAGAGGACTTCAATGACAGATTCGTTGGAAATGCGTACAGTTTCAGTAACGATCTTGCTTGGCACTTTGGCAGGAATGGTGGTACACGCATCGAGTATTGGACTTGGAGCCAAGATTCGGGCTGGAGCATCCCAGGTACAGTACTAACGCAGACTTCGCCAGGCTGGGGACCCGGACTCTTACCTATGAATAGAACTCACTATTACCTATACTACGAAGTACGCGAAAGCGACACGTTGAGGTATGTTGAATCGTTTGACGCTGGGCAGACTTGGGGATCTGAACAGATAGCAATGAACAACGTGCCTGACTATTCCACCAGAATAAACTTCGTACGATATGGCGACAACATCTACCTCGTGCTCCTTGATGAGACAGACTACCACGTACTTCTCTACAACTCAACCGACGGAAGAAACTGGACCTATGCCTCCGAAATATACAGCCAATCTTCAATCGTTCCCTCAATAGCTATGCTAAGCCAAACGACCCTGTTATGGACAGCTGCGAAGGCGCCAGAGGGAGGCGGAGACATGATAGCTGGAATCTACTCTGTCCCGGAAATGCTAGCCTACCCCGGAGCACCTACAAATCCGCATCCCGGAAACGGGTTAACTGTGGTCCAACCCAAGAATAGCGTCCAACTCGAAGTGACGGTACATGGCCCTCAAACATACGACGTTGCCTTCTACTGGGCCAACGGAACATTCATAGGCGAGGACAAGCTGTTGCGAGACGGCGAAGTAGCTACTCTTGAGGTTTCAGGGCTAAGTGACGGCCAAACCTATTCATGGTATGCTATTGCGCGCGGAACACCATACGACTATTGGGGCAACGAGCCGGACACGACAACCGACGAAGCACGTTCCCCAACATGGAGCTTCACTCTCAACGTCGCACCTCAAAAGATCTTCTTATCCAACCCATCTCCAAGCGATGGCGGAGCCAGCGTGTCTCTAAACCCCGAGTTGTCAATTTACGCAGATCACGTCGAGAATCGTCCAATGAATATTGTGTTTGAAACAAGAGACTCGGGCTCATGGCATCCAATAAGAGCTTACTCTGCTGTTGGAGACGGAATATACAACGCAACGCCAACCAGCTTCATACACAGAGGTACAACATACCAGTGGAGAGTAACAGCCACCGACGCTGCCAACGAAAGCATCACGACGACCAGCACCTTTAGTCTAACATTAGTGAACTATGTGGGTCAAAGGGTCCAGCAAATAGGAATTGGGAATTGCTGGAAAATTCCCTACATTAGGCCGGCGGCGGAGGAGGGCCAATACATAGTGATCTGGTCTGGGGACGGTCCAATAGGCTATGCCCGCTATGACCTAGATGCCGGCTGGGTCGAAACGAATGAACCTACTTTCGCAAGTGGACATTGTAGTCACCCCAGCTGGGGGTACTGGGATGACTCTTACCATGTATTCATGGACGGCTACCTTGGCAACTGGGTAGTCAACAGTGACACATGGGAAGGATTCAGCTCGATAGACTTTGACACCAGCAAAGTGCAAATAGGTTACAACAATTGGCAGGAAGGGCTGCCATCTGTATACGTTTTCAACGACACGTATGCTTGGCTGATGTGTGAAGAGACCGACAACAACGGCACGTATTTCATCAAGTACTACGAATGGAAGAATGGCACTGGATGGGGAAGCAATCATGGCACTCCAATCATGGCATCAAAGGGCTCTGTGCTGAGAGCTACTCCAGAGTTGCTGATGTACAGTAGAACAACATGGTACCTTTATTATGTTGCTGGGGCAAGAACGGGAAGCGCTGTTGTGAAATACATCAAAAGCACGGATGCAGGCGCAACATGGGGACCGGAGCAAACTTGCTCCGAACTGAACACGAATCAACAGTACAGCCGGCTATCACTTGCACGATACGGCAACAACTTTTACGTTTTCCTGGTTGATGTTAGCGGAAATGCGGTCGCCTATTATTCATCCGACATGGAACACTGGGGACCAAATATTACTATATTGCCACGTGCGCAAGTAGGAAGTGATTGCACCTTGCATCATGGAACCATCCTGCACCAAACAGCTTTGATATCAGCCACGGGACAGCTTGATCCGTATAGCGGACCTGTGTGGGGAGTGATAACAGTGGTGCCTGAAATGCTGTCCAACCCAGCTGTGCCGACTGATCTGTATCCGGATGACTACGAAGTTCTTCCACTTGGGACAACATCCACGAAGCTTCAGGCAAAAGTTCATGGAAGCCAAGTCTACGATGTTGCGTTCTACTGGGAAAACGGAACTCTAATTGGAGTAGACAGGCTTCTGCAAGAAGGTAACATAGCTTCGATAGACGTTTCAGGCTTGGTGTCGGGAATAAACTACAAATGGTACGCAGTAGCGAGAGGAGCAGGATATGATTTCACTGGAGCTGAACCATCCCCAACTTCAGACGAGCAGAGAACTGAGACCTACAGCTTCACAGTTGGCACACTTCCGAAGCTCGCAATGAATCCGGGAGATGTTGCATGCCGCAAGTTCTGCGAGAACTTCACGGTGCAAATTAACCTGACAAACGCTTTAAACGTCAAGGACTTCGTCTTTGAAATCTGGTATGACGTGCCGCTGCTTGAATACGTGAATGTCAGCTGGGGCACCTTTTTGGACGGAACCGGGACTATAGACTTTACAGCACCAGGAATAGTCCGAGGGCACATCAATCCAAGCACTCCTGCAAACGGAGGGGGATGGCTGCTGAACATCGCTTTTCACGCCAACGAAACAATGATATGGAAAGATTATCCAGGCTGGATAAACAAGCTGGAAGGCAGAGTATGGTTCCACTGGGCCAACCTGAGCCGTGTCGTAGGTTCGGACCTTCGCTACGAAGAAGGGGTCACTAACCAGATAGAAGTGACTAACCTCAACTACACTTATCTGCCAATACAAGGCGATGTTGACAGTGACGGTGAAGTCAGCGTGTTCGACCTTCGCACGGCATCTGTATACTACAACCTGAAAACTGGAGACCCAGGATGGACAACGGCTTCAGCGTATGATTTGAACGGCGACGGCACAATCGACATCTTCGACCTGATAAAGATGGCGATAAACTTCGGCTTCAAATACGACTGTTGACACTCCAAAGCTCCCTTTCTTTCTGACCATTGTACGCCGAGGTTTCGAGGTTTGGTTCTTTATGTTGCTCCTTAGATTCTGGCTTCGTATAGAAGTTTGTTCCTGAAGTTTTAAATATCTTCTTTGCTCCTTATTTAACTGCAAATTAAGAGGAGAAAGGAGTAGAACATGGCGTTATTCAAACTGGATTCTAGGAGACCATGTGCTTTAATCATTCTTAGCCTATTGCTCGTCAGCTTTCTCGCGGCCGCAATAGTTATCAAACCAGTTCTAGGAGCTTGGTGGAACACTGACTGGCAATATAGAAAGATGATAACAATTGATTATACAAAGGTCAGTGCAGATTTAACAAACTTTCCATTCCTAATCGACACCACGAGTTCTGATTTGGCGTCTCATGCTCAGAGTGATGGTGATGACATAGTTTTCACCGACAACTCTGAAAACAAGCTCAACCACGAAATAGAATTCTACAATGCTAGTACAGGACAGCTTGTTGCATGGGTCCGTGCAAATCTATCCTCAACGGCAAACACGACGCTGTACATGTACTATGGAAATGCCGGAGCTTCCAACCAGCAAAACCGAACAGGCGTGTGGGATTCGGGTTTCAAGGGAGTGTGGCACCTTCCTGAAACATCGGGAACCGACTATGACTCCACGACTAATGGAAACAATGGAACGTACACTGGTTCGTCTCAGAACGTGAGTGGAAAGATAGATGGGGCAGACAATTTCGACGGCGATAACGACTACATCAGTGTTGGAACAAGCAACACGCTAGACCTGACTGGAAACCTCACTATCGAGGCGTGGATATATCCTCGAACATGGGGAGAAAGCAATTGGGGAAGAATATTCAGCCGACGTTTAGATAATCCTGCGGAAGGATATGAGCTTATTCTCGACAACAACGCAGGGAACACCCAGCGTCTTTGGCTTGCCGCTATGGGAACGGGTGGCAATGGATATTCAACTTCGAACTCAATCTCACTTAACGTTTGGCAACACATCGTGGTTACTCGGGCGTCCGACGGTTCGGTTAAATCCTACATCAATGGAGTAGACAAGAGCGCGGCTGGGACAATCTCCTCCATCCCTTCTGCCCCAAATGTCGGGACGTATGTAGGGATAAGAGCAACGGATTGGAACAGAGATTTCAATGGCACGATTGATGAAGTAAGAGTTTCCAACACGGTAAGAAGCGCAAACTGGGTTTCAACGGAGTATAACAACCAGAACAGCCCCAGCACATTCTATAGCATTGGCGCTGAGGAAACCACAGGAATAAACACTCCTCCTGCGGTGAGTAGCCCATCACCAGCCAACGGGACCACAGGTGTGCGGATTTCATTACCCGAACTGACTTTTGTATTGTCTGACTCGCAAAGTGACTTGATAGATTACAATGTGACTATGACTCCTGATGCTATCGGTGGGGTAAAAGGCGGCACAGGAGTGGAAAGTGGAACGACAATTCACGTCCCGATAACTGGAAGTCTCCAGTTTGGTACCCTATACACGTGGATTGTGAAGGCAACGGATCCTCTTGGCTCAGGACAGACGACCACGGCAACTTGCACTTTCAAAACCGAGGCTTGGTATGACACAGCATGGCAATACAGGAAGAAAATCGTGATTCAGTATTCCAAGGTTAATGGAGATCTGACTAACTTCCCAGTGCTGATTGATGTTACAAGTTCTGACTTTGCGTCTCATGCCCAAAGCGACGGTGACGACATACTGTTCACAGATTCACTCGGTATCAAGCTCAACCATGAAATAGAATATTACAATGGCAGTGCTGGTCACCTGATTGCGTGGGTCAGCGCTAATCTCTCTTCAACTTCAAACACGACATTATACGTGTATTATGGCAACACTGCTGCATCCAGCCAAGCGAATCCTGCAGGCGTTTGGGACACAAACTACGTCTTAGTTCAACACTTTGAAGAAACTTCTGGCATTCTCGAAGATTCCACGTCGTATAATAATGATGGAACCCCAATAGGTGGCTTAGACCAGTCCGCTCAAGGCAAAATTGACGGTGCAATCGGACTGGACGGCGTTGACGATTACGTCAAAGTCAACGATGCCGCAAGCTTAGACATGGGCACCGGCAGTTTCACCGTAGAGGGCTGGATAAGACCGCTGAACAACGTACCCAATGACTTTGACTTGGTGTGGAAAGGACCACCACCGGGGACTCAGGACTCAGCCTACGGGTTACGCGTCAAAGCCACGGGTGGAGTCAGGGGAGGAATGCAAGATGTTACCTGCGTATATACCACTTTCACGACATATGACAGCAGCACGCAGTACGATAATGGGAACTGGCATTACATTGTCCTGTCTGTGGACAAACAGAGCAGCCAACAGAAAGTCTACGCGGATGGCAGCCTCCTCGGAACCACCGACATCTCAAGTTTCACCTATGATCTAAGCAACGCCAGGGAATTAGGCATCGGAAAAGGCATGGGAATAGGCAACGGAACCCTAGATGAAGTACGCGTTTCCAAAGCCGTAAGAAGCGCTGCCTGGACAACTACCAGTTACAATAACCAAAAAGACACCAACACATTCTACACTCTTGAAAACGAAGAAGCACTAGTAGGCTTTCCAATAATCAGTGATCCAGACCCATCGAATGGAGCAACAAAAGTTCAAACGACAATATCCAAGCTTAGCTTCACGCTCCAAGATACAGATAATGACGCGATGAACTATACGGTGACAACATCTCCAGATATAGGCTCAGGCAGCGGCACCAACGTTTACAATGGAAGGTATAACGTTTCTGTCAGCAGCCTCTCGTATAGTACAACCTACGCTTGGCACGTGAACGTCACCGACGGCACAAACCGTACTGAAGCAGCATTCACCTTCACAACGCGCCCAGAAAACTATCCGCCCTCAATATCCAACCCTTCACCATCAAACGAAGCAGCCGGAATCCAACCGAACCCAACACTGTCAATTCAAGCCTCAGATCCGGACAGCAATCTGATGAATGTGACTTTCAGCACGAACGCTTCAGGAACATGGCAAAACATAAGAATCTACACCAACGTTGGAGACGGAACCTACACAGCACAACCCAGCAACATGACTGCCTACAACACTTTGTACCATTGGAGCATCACAGTCACAGATGACAAAACCACTGTAATGGGCAATTACAGTTTCACAACATTCGGAGCCCTGCGGAATGTGGGAACTTGGTATTGTTGGGGCAATCCTGAAATGGGACGATCTGCCACCAACCCAGATAGGTTCTACGTCATATTCCAGCATATTGACACTGTTCCTAACGGCGAAGAGCACAGTCCTTATTATGCCGAGTTTGACAGGAACTTGGGCTGGATCGCTACGGATCAGCCTGTCTGCGACTGGAGCAACGAGGGTATAGCAAACGGTCACCCGATCCTGATGTACTATGATGGCCAGATTCACATAGCTTGGTCTTACGGGGGTGATGCTCAACACGATAACGCAACGTACAGTGACCTTGAGATGATAACTGCTGACTCTTTCGACGAGTTTCTCTCGCTGGTTCCAGGAAACCGCTCCACAGCCATCACAGAAAACCTGTATGACAGGTTTGTTGGAAACGCCTACAGCTTCGGAAACGATAGCTGCTGGGTCTTTGGCAGGAACGGCGGTACCCACATCGAGTATTGGACGTGGAACCAGAGTTCTGGCTGGAGCATCCCAGGTACGATACTGACGCAGACTTCTCCGGGCTGGGGACCGGGGCTGTTGCCCATGAACAGAACGCACTACTATCTGTACTATCAGGTTCGCGAGAGCGACACGTTGAGATGTGTTGAATCGTTCGACGCGGGGCAGACATGGGGATCCGAGCAGACAGTAATGAACAATGTGCCTGACTATTCAACGAGAGTAAACTTCGTACGATATGGCGACAACATCTACCTCGTGCTCCTTGATGAGACAGACAACCATGTACTTCTCTATAACTCGACTGACGGAAGGAACTGGACCTACGCTGCCGAAACATACGATCAACCTTCAATGATTCCATGCATATCTATGCTCAGTCAAACAGCTCTCCTATGGGCAACCTCCAACCAGGGAACCGGACAAATAGCTGCAGGAGTCACCTTCATCCCAGAGATGCTAGCCAACCCTGGAGCACCTACGAACGCCTACCCAGGACACGGCTCAACAATCTTCCAGTCAGGAGGAAAGATCAGACTCAACGTCACCGTTCACGGCGCGCAAACCTACGATGTAGCTTTCTACTGGGCTGATGGAACACTCATCGGCGAAGACAAACTCTTACGCGAAGGAGAAGTAGCCTCCGTTGAGGTCACAGGACTGGGCAACGGAACATATTCTTGGTATGCGATTGAAAGAGGAACCACATACGACTACTGGGGCAACGAACCTGATACAACCACCGATGAAGCCCGCTCTCCCACTTGGAGCTTCGACATTGAGAACGTGTATACTTTGACTGTGTCCACTGTTGGAAGCGGTTCCGTGGACTTGAACAACACTGGCCCGTACTATTATGGTGATGTGGTTGAGTTGACTGCTGGTCCGGATTTGGGCTGGAGCTTCGATCACTGGAGTGGCGATTTGATTGGCTCAGCCAATCCCGCTACACTGACGATCACTGGCGATTCCACTGTTGTGGCACATTTCATACAAGCCAGCAAACCCAAGCTTGACCTGAACCCGACAAGCGTAACCTGCCGCAAATACTGCGAGAACTTCACCATAACAATAACGGTTATCAACGCTTCCAACCTTGAGAACTTCGAATTTGAAATTCACTATAACACAACACTCATCGACTACGTGAACGTTACTTGGAACACTTGGGGAACAGGAACCATTACAATAGACGAAGGCAACGGAATCATCACCGGGAGCACTGCAGGAAGCCTAAAAACTGGAAATCTAACGCTGATTACTTTGACCTTCCACGCTGCCTACCATCATGTGTGGAAAGATGAAAACTTAATTCCTGGCTGGGCAAACAACCAGTCTGGAATAATATTCCTCCAGTGGGCTAACCTTAGCTATCCAAGCGGCCCGGATCTTGCCTACGTTAGAGGCGGAGCAAATCAAATAGACATAGGTCCAGATGTCACATACACTTTCTCGCCGATACAAGGTGACCTGGACAACAACGGCGAGGTTGACGTATTCGACCTTCGCACGGTATCTGCGTACTACAACGCGAAAACTGGCGATCCAAACTGGGCTGAGGCAGGAACCTATGATCTGAACGGTGACGGCACGATTGACATCTTCGACCTAATAATAGTAGCCAGAAACTTCGGCTTCAAATGGGACTGCTAAAATCCCAAAACCTTCTTTTCTTTTTGAAATCCTTTCCAAGATTGCTTCTAGCACACATAGAAGTTTGTTCCTGAAGTCTTAAATATCTTCTTTGATCTCTATTTAACTGCAAATTAAAAGGAGAAAGGAGATATTAGTCAACATGCGACTACGTAAAATAGATGCCAAAAGGTTCTATGGGTTAACCATCCTTGGGTTGCTGTTCTTGAGTGCCTTTGCAGCCACACTCAATATTCGAACAACTGCTGCAGCTAGTTGGTGGGATGCTAATTGGCGTCACAGAAAGATGATTACAGTCGATCATACGAAGGTTGCAGCCAACCTAACGGACTTTCCAGTTCTAATAGACATCAGCGATTCTGATCTGCCGTTGAAGGCGCAGCCTGACGGTGATGATATTGTTTTCACGGACTCCTCCGCGAACAAGCTCAACCATGAAATAGAATACTACGACAACAACACTGGCCACTTGGTAGCTTGGGTGAAGGTGCCAAGTCTCTCTTCGACATCGGACACCGTGCTGTACATGTACTACAGCAACGCTGCCGCATCAAGCCAACAGAATCCGACAGCCGTCTGGGACCCCGACTATGTCATGGTTCAACACCTCGAAGAGACTCCCCCGCCCCCTCCAGAATACTGGCACAAATACGAAGGCAACCCTATGATCAACGACAGCCGCAGTGGCTTCGCGTCCGTATTCTATGACACCAGCACAAGCATCTATCACTTGTACACCAGTTACGGAACAGTTCTGCATTACACGTCGCCAAACGGGAAGACTAGCTGGACTGCTGATCTGAACAATCCGATGCTGAGCGGCAACAGTGAAGGCGTTCCGATGGTTTGGAAGGAGAACGGAGTTTGGTACATGTTGTACAGGTATTTGATTGGGGGAAGCTCCCCATACGTCATAGGCCTCGCAAACTCAACAGACGCCGTTCACTGGACGAGATATGAGGGAAACCCAGTCATCAGAGGAACCACAGGCCAATGGGATGACACCGACCTTGACCCTTGGGGCGTCATCAAGATAGGCTCCACATACTACCTATGGTACAACACGATAGGCGGCGTGCCAGCACTGGGACGCTGCATTGGGCTGGCTACTTCGACAGACCTTAAGAACTGGACTAAGGATGCTAACAATCCCATCTTTTCGGGAGGCAGGTTCTGCAGTTTTCCATTTAAGTACAGTGGGTACTATTACATGCTTGTTCCACATTACACTGCCGTTTCAGGTTATGGCGAGATAGAACTGTACAGAGATGTCAACCCAACTTTCTACTCGAGCAGCAGAGAATTCCTTGGAGTGCCCATCACGTCTGGTCCTCCAGGCGCATGGGACGATCACAGGTTCGACTGTCCGGCCGTGCTCACTGACACGATATACCGTGACACTTACGTAGCTTCAAACAACGAACTCTGGGCCTACTACACTGGTCTCGGCAATGGAAGCGGTAACGATTATTGGACGGGCATGTGTATAGAACAGAACATCTCTAGGGCACTTTCAAGACCACCCATTGTATATATACCAAGCATTTCCGATTCAACTTCGAATCACAACGATGGCAAAGCTTATGGCGACCTAAATCTGACTGCAACTGGACAGATTGATGGTGCTGACGGTTTTGACGGAAGCAACGATTACATAGACTGCGGAAACAATGCAAGTCTAAAAGGAATGGACAGCCTCACCGTCGAAGCCTGGGTCAGACCGAACACTGTAGGAGGAAGCGGAATCGTATCGAAATGGAGCAGTTGGACAGCAGGGACTGGTGGAAGCTACATTCTATGGCAGCCAAGCAATGGAACTGTGGGTTGGGGAGTGATTACTGAAACGGCGACCGCCAACTTCTACGACACGCCAGCTTTGCAGGCTGCTCAGTGGTATCACGTCGTCGGCGTTTATGATGGCCTACAGATCAGACTTTACATAAACGGGACACAAGCAGGGACACCCAAATCAATCACAGGCATGATAGCGTCCACCGATGTTCCATGCTATATCGGGCGCTACACCACACCATACATGAATGGCACGATTGACGAAGTTCGCATCTCAAGCACATCCAGAAGTGCGAGTTGGGTTTCCACCGAATACAACAACCAGCATAGCCCATCCACATTCTACACCTTTGGAAGCGAAGAAACGCTACTTGCTGCAAAGATCAGCATGAACCCATCAGTGGTGGAGAAGTGCCCAGCTGACATCGGATCAACTCTCAACGCGAACGTGACCATAGGAGACGTTGCGGATCTTCGGGCCTTCGACTTTAATTTAACTTGGAATGATAGTCTAATAACACTAGCCGGCGTTGAGTATACCACCACCCTGGACGATATTTGGGGGTCAGGTAATTGGTTCGTCGCCGTCAACCAGACGGGTGCCGGCTATTACGAGCTCGCTGCGGTGTCGACATCAGTAGGCTTTACAAGCACAGAGTCCACGCCTCTGGCAAAACTTGAATTTCGAGTAGAAGATGCCTCACCAGGAGAAACACCTATTCACTTCGCTATGGTCAAACTGGGCAATTCACAATCACAACCAATACCTACTGACAAAACTGACGGGCTTTACAGAATGCTCGGTGCAGTAACACCTTCCACTATGTTGTTTGTAAGCCCTGTCTTGGTAGAGAAAGCCTACTCTGATGTTGGCAGCTACTTCAACGTAAGCATAGTTATTCAAAACACCACTGACCTTTTCGGCTTCGACTTTAACGTAACATGGAACAACACGTTGATAACTTTTAACAGCAGCTATTACGGCAGTTTTCTCGATGCTGTATGGGGCACGGGTAGCTGGCAAGTAGTTAAGAGTGAAAATGGAGTAGGCTGGTACAAGTTCGTCGCCGTCTCTACGAAAGACAGCTTCAACACGACAGGCAGTCAGCCTCTCTTCATGCTAGAATTCCGCGTCGAAGATCCGCAGACGTATTGGCTGAAGCAGACAATGATTCATTTTACAACTCACAAACTCAGTAACTCCGAATGGACACCGGTACAGCACACTGCTACTGATGGAACGTATACAATCACTGGAGGGAAACCAACACTCCAGATGACTCCGGCCAGCACAGTGTGCCGAAAATACAGTGAAGTTTTCACGATTAGGATAAACGTTTCTAGCACCATTGAGCTGGAAGGCTTCAAATTCGAAATCCACTACAACGCAACACTTCTAGACGTCGCAGGCGTGACATGGAATGCTTGGGGATCAGGGACAACAGACATAAACGAAACAAGCGGAAACATGACAGGTTACACTTTCGGCAGCCCCAAAGGCGGGAATGTAACACTGATTACCATCACGTTCAACGCCACCTACCACCGCATCTGGAAGGACCTTCCAAGCTGGGCTAACAACCAATCAGGAATCATGTTCCTGCAGTGGACCAACCTAAGCTACCCGAGCGGCGCAGATCTAGGATACGTGAGAGGAGGACTAAACCAGATAGACGTCGGCTCCGACATCAACTACACATTCTCACCCATAGAAGGCGACATTGACAATAACGGAATAGTCGATATATTTGACCTTCGAACAGTGGCCATATTCTATGATCAAGTAAATCCTGAATACAACCTGATAGGCGAAGACGTGGTTGACATTTACGATCTTGTGGTGGTCGGCGGAAACTTTGGCTTCACATACAACCCGTAGTCTCAGTCCCTTTTTTCTCTTGAAGAACCATCAAGAAGCTGTTCCTTGGTTGGCAGCTAGGAAACTATAACTAGAAGTTTGTTCCTGAAGTCTTAAATATCCTCTTTGCTCCTTATTTAACTGCAAATTAGAAGGAGAAAGGAGTAGACATGTTATTATCTAAATCGCTTCAGAGAAAATTAGGTTGTGCAATTGCACTTGGGCTAATATTGCTAGGGACTGTCGCTGTCTACCTAGAAATTCGTCCCACAAATGCACAGGGAGACTGGTGGGATTCGAGTTGGTTACATAGGAAGACGGTGACAATCAACCACACAAAGGTTGCGGCCGACCTGACCAGCTTCCCAGTTCTAGTTGACATCATCGACTCCGATCTTTCATCGAAGGCACAGTCTAGCGGCAACGACATCGTCTTCACCGACTCTTCGATGAACAAACTTAGCCACGAAATAGAACGCTACGACAACAACACTGGACACTTGGTTGCCTGGGTTAAGGTGCCCAGCCTCTCCTCAGCATCAGACACCGTGCTGTACATGTACTATGGCAATGCCGCAGCTTCTAACCAACAGAACGCAACAGCCGTCTGGGACTCCAACTACGTCATGGTCCAACACCTTGAGGAAACGTCACCTCCTCCCGAATACTGGACCAAATACGAAGGCAACCCCATTCTGAATGGCTCTCGCAATGGCTTCGCTTCGGTATTCTACGAAACAGAAACAAGCACCTATCACCTGTTCTGCGGTTGGAGCGGAATCCTTCATTTCACTTCGCTAAACGGGATAACTGGATGGATCGCAGACTCGAACAACCCAGTGCTGAGTTCTGCTGACGTTCCTATGGTGTGGAAAGAAAGCGGCGTATGGTATATGCTGTACAGGTATGGAAGCCCAATGGTAATAGGGCTTGCAAACTCAACCGATGCGACTCACTGGACACGATACGATAACAACCCCGTACTAACAGGAGTGGCAGGCACATGGGAAGATCCTAGCTACGGTCTCGATCCTTGGGGCGTCATCAAGATAGGCACCACATACTACCTCTGGTACAACACGGTAGGTGGCGGTGCATTAGGACGTTGCATAGGCTTAGCCACTTCAACCGATCTTAAAACTTGGACTAAGAACACTAACAATCCAATCTTCCAGGGCGGAAGGTTCTGCAGCTACTCATTCAAGTATGGTGGATATTATTACATGCTTGTTCCGCACTACCTACCAATTTCTGGCTATGGTGATATTGAGCTCTACAGGGATGTCAACCCAACATTCTACCCAAGCAGTAGAGAATACCTCGGCGTGCCGATCACATATGGTCCTCCAGGCGCATGGGATGATCACAGGTTTGATACTCCGGCCGTGTTTACAGACACCATATACAGGGACACCTACACATCCTCAAACAATCAGCTATGGACCTACTACGGAGGCACGGGCAACGTAACTGGCGGACCTGGAGCCGACTGGTGGACAGGCATGTGCATAGACAACATCACTGAGGCACTCTCTCGTGAACCAATCACATACCCACCAATAGCATACGACTCCACTTCAAGTCAAAACAATGGCGCAGTATATGGAAGCGTGAATCGATCTGCAACTGGGAAGATTGACGGCGCATATGGTTTCATCCCAAGCAGTGACTACATCGACTGTGGAAACAATGCAAGTCAGAAGGGAATGAGTGCGCTTACAATCGAAACATGGATAAAACCGAACCTTGTAGCCGGAAGCGGTCTAGTATCAAAATGGAGTAGCTTTACATCAGGAAGCTATATTCTGTGGCAGTCAAGTGGCGGGATCGTAGGTTGGGGAGTCATTACAGGCCCCACATACAAGACCGTTGTTGCCACATTCGGCCTACAAGTTGGTCAGTGGTACCATGTCGTCGGCGTTTATAATGGTTCACAGATAATACTCTACATAAACGGAGTATCGACTGGCACGCCAGCCGCATTGACTGGCAATGTAATGTCAACAAATGATCCCTGTTACATTGGCCGATATACCACTCAGTATACCAACGGCACACTCGATGAAGTCCGAATGTCCAATACATCTAGAAGCATTAGCTGGATATCAACTGAATACAACAACCAAAACAGTCCATCTACGTTCTACAGTGTTGGAAACGAGGAAACACGGTTTGCGAAGATCTACGTTGATCCATCCCTCGTGGAGAAAGGTCCGGGTGACATCGGCACCAGCTTTGGAATAAACGTAACCATTGATAACGTCAAGGACTTGTGGGGTTTCGATTTCAACCTAACTTGGGATTGCAACCTGCTAACACTTGTAGATACCGAATTCAACTCTACACTGGACGCAATATGGGGGCATGACAATTGGTTCATGGCCTACAACAAATCAGGCGTAGGCTACTATCAGCTCGCTGCAGTCTCATTGTCAGTAGGTTTCAACAGCACAGGACCAACCTCTCTGGCAACATTGACATTCAGGGTTGAGGATCCGCATACCAACTTCATGAAGGAAACAGCCATTCACTTCGATATTCATAAGTTCAGCGACTCGAATTGGGCATCAATTGGACACACAGCTGAGGATGGGATGTACAGAATTTCAGGCGGGATACCTATGCTTGAACTGAATCCAACTAGCAAAGTATGCCGCAAATACAGTGAAACTTTCACGGTTCAAATCGACGTTTCCAACGCCGGGAATGTTGAAGATTTCGGATTTGAAATCCATTACAATGCAACCCTTCTTGATGTAGCAGATGCCTCGTGGGATGCTTGGGGAACAGGAACCATAATCATAGACGAAGCGTATGGCAACATAACTGGCTATACGTCAGGCAGCCCAGTGAGTGGCAAAGTAACATTAGTGAAGATAACTTTCAACGCTACATACTACCATATCTGGAAGGATGAGAGCACGGTTTCAGACTGGAAGAACAACCAAATAGGAACCATCTATTTCCAGTGGGCCAACTTGAGCTATCCAAGCAACCCAGACCTCGCTTATGTGAAAGGTGGCCTGAACCAGATTAGTGTTGGCCCTGATGTTGCGTACACATTCGCGCCCATACAGGGTGACGTAGACAATAATGGCGACGTCGACATATTTGACCTACGCACAGTGGCTGCCTTCTACGACACCATCAACCCAGATTACAACTTGACAGGCGACAACATCATTGACATCTTCGACCTAGTGGTAATAGGCTCAAACTTTGGCTTCACCTATCCGTAGCAGAGCTGACCCTACACAACAATTCCCTTTTTTCACTTACCGCACTCGCATATGCAGATATAGAAGTTTGTTCCTGAACTCTTAAATACCTTCGTTTGCTCTTCATTTAACTGCAAATTAGAAGGAGAGAGGAGAAAAATGAAAAACAAATTCGTAGCTGTTCTGATACTTCTATCACTGCTGACAAGTGCCGTGGCGATTGCGATTCACATACCCCAAGCAAACGCCGCAAACGAAAACGTGAAAGTCTACATTGATCCACCATCAGTAAGCAAGGTTCCAGGCCAGGTTGGCAGCTTCTTCGACGTATTCGTGACGATAGAGAACGTTACAGACCTCTACGGCTTCGACATCCGCGTATCATGGGATAATACTCTCTTAACGCTTGACAGTGTACCATACAACACTTCACTCGACGCTTTGTGGCCTAGCGGATGGTTCGCCGCCAAAAATGAAACCTACGGTGGAGGAGGAGGAGGCGGAGGAGGATACATGCTGGTTGCGCTGTCAACGTCAACAAGCTTCACGAACCTAGGTAGCCAAGTTCTTTTCCCCATGCACTTCAAGATGATCAAGGGCTGCAACTTCGTCCTTCAGACGTCCATTTACTTCGACATTGTAAAACTCAGTGACAGTGCTTATCAACCCATCCTACACACAAAGACGAATGGGCAATACACTATGGATAAGACGGTGCCCCACCTCGAATTCGAGTTGTTCGAACCTGACGGACACCCTTTTGAATACTGCAAGACCTTCCAAATTAAGGTCAACGTCACGGACATTTGTGCGAACCTCAAAGACTACAACTTGGTGATACTGTACGACAACGAAACGCTGAAGTTAACAGGCGTAGACTGGACAGGCGGAGTTCTCGGAGGTCCATCTGATCAGGCAAGCTATACTGAGTCGCCACTGGGCACAATAACTGTTGTCGACACAGGCGGCATCGTATGGAGCGGAGATCGGGGACTACTGTTTACACTGACGTTCCACGTCGAGTTTGACGACAGAGAAGAACACATCTGGCATACAAACCCCCTGTTTGACCACCTCCATGCGTTCATAAAGTTCACTGATGCTACGCTGAGCTTTGAGGAAGGCAGCATTCCCATGAGCGGAATCACAATGCCCTCTGACTTGGACAGAATCATCAACCTGATTCGCGGAGACGTTGACTGCGACGGCAATGTAGACGTTTTTGACCTTCGCGCGGTAGCCTACTACTACGACCAGATTGCACCTGCAAAATACGACTTGACCAAGGACGGCATCATCGACATATTCGACTTGGTTGTAGTCGCCACAAACTTCGGATACGGAACCTAGAAAGCGGTTATCTAACCAAACCGCTAAACTCTCTTTTTTCAGACAAAATGCGAACAGAGAAGACCAAACTGCATGCCATAATCGCGCGAAACGATTGCGAAATCACATATAGAAGTTTGTTCCTGAAGTCTTAAATACCTTCGTTTGCTTTTTGTTTAACTGCAAATTAGAAGGAGAAAGGAGAAAGTTGCCATCAAGAAGAAACGTTCTATTATTTTTCATACTCTTCCTCTTGATTCCCATGTTGCCAACCCTCAGAGTCTATGGGACAACCGCAACAATTTCAGTTGACCCGCCAGTCTCCAACGTGACAATCGGAGACACTTTTAACATCAACATAAACGTTACAAACATAGTCAACTTCACTTGTTGGGAACTGAAACTGTACTTCCTGAAAGGGGTTCTAAACTGTACGGCAGCAGTCGAAGGCCCATTCTTGAAGACCGGCGGCGGAACATTCTATGACAAGACTATAACCAACAACTTCAACTCCACACACGGCAAACTCGCTGCCTACAGCACACTATTGGGAAACACTTCAGTAGCCGGTAGCGGAACCATACTTACAGTGACGTTCAAAGCAGTCGGAGTAGGCAACACTCCCCTACACATGGCTGACACAAAGCTGGGAGACGAAAAGATACCGCCGAAACCTATTCCTTACACAGCAGTTGACGGAACAGTTCAGGTTGTCTCCGGAGTCGGCCACGATGTTGCCATAACGGACGTGATTCCCATCAAATCCGTCGTCGGCCAAGGATACGGGTGCAACGTAACGGTTGTCACAGAAAACTATGGAGGCTACGCGGAAACCTACAATATCACGTTGCGCGCTAACGGGACCGGAATCGCAGCAAAACTGGTCACAGTCCAGGTGAGTGGTGCAGCCACAGTCGACTTCACGTGGAACACTTCTGGCTTTGCTTATGGCAACTACACGGTAAGCGCTTATGCTTGGCCTGTTCAAGGCGAAACAAGCACAGGTGATAACACGTTGTCTGATGGCACTGTAATCATTTCTCATTTGGGCGACATTACCGGTGACGGCAAATGCGACATCCAGGACCTGGCCAGAGTTTCAGGAGCCTTCGGCAGCCTACGAGTCAACGATCCAAATGACCCAAGATGCGGCCAGTACTGGCACACCGTTGCCTGCCCGACCTGTCCGCACACGCCAAACGCTGACATTACCAACGACGCAAAAATCGACATTCAAGACCTAGCCCGAACAAGCGCTAACTTCGGCTGGCACGAATGACAGCCACCCTGTTCATCAGTTTCCTTTTCCAGAACAGATAGAGCTTTGTCTGCATCATGATAACCGCAG
>Ga0315291_10001365_pt1 | contig 32598 bp, 31 predicted proteins | sample YL17G12_20_MG_FD_203070 | JGI IMG/M metagenome (GOLD analysis project Ga0315291, IMG submission 203070) | Sediment microbial communities from Yellowstone Lake, YNP, Wyoming, USA - YL17G12_20 | ecosystem: Environmental > Aquatic > Freshwater > Lake > Sediment | place: USA: Wyoming | collected...
TTCCACCGGCGGCCTCCACATAAAGGTTGCCGAGGATGCTCAGTGTACGCGCCCCGTCGCCGGTCGTGATTGTCAGCGTCCGGTCCGCGGTCAGGTTGCTGCCGGGCGCGATGATGAGTTCGTGCGAGTCGTCGATGTCGCGCAAGTGCAGGCCGGTGTTGTTCAGCGTGATCGCCAGCCCGGAACCAGCGAAGACCAGGTGAACCGCCGCGCTCATGGCCATCTCGACGCGCCCGATGTTCAGGCTGGCGAGCTTGACATGCCAGGTCTGGCCCTTGGCGCTGATCGGCAGGTCAACGCGGGCCTGGAGTGGAGAGAGCATGGCGAAGCGGGTGCCGATGGCGTGGAGTACGACCGCCGTGCCGTACCAGCCGCGCTGGAACCCGGTGAGCCGGTAGCCGCCGGCGATAGGCGTGGCGTCCACGAAGCTGCATATCTCGTCGCCGATCAGGCACAGGTTGACTCCGGCCTGGCAACTCGCCGCGTCGGTAGTCACCAGCGTTCCGGGCGAGGCGGTTATGTCAATATCACAGGTGGCGGCCGGCTGCCATGTGCCAGCGCCCGCCGCCAGCGCGGTATCGAGTTCGCCGATGATGCTGCGCTGCGAGGTCTGCGCCAGCAGCGCGTAGCTCACGTCGTCGTAGGACAGGTAGACGTTGGCGCCCGCCCAGGGCCCGGTAGAGGCATTCGGGTTGCCCAGGATGAGGCGGGCAATCACATGTCCCTGCGCCATATCCGCGGGCTCCTCCCAGAGCCAGCCAACGGTCGCGCCGGGGTCGGACGTGAACTGGCCCGGCCGGGAGCCGGCGAGGCCCGCCCCGCTGATGTTGCGCTGTATGGGATATGGCCAGATCGGGTCGTCAGGCATCAGATAGCCCCAAAACAGAACATGGGTTTGCTTGCTTGTGTGGTATGATGGCGGCGGAGGCGAGAGAGATGAATGCGAAGATCCCCTGGGTGATCGTGGTGGCTATAGCGATCGGGCTGGCAGTGATCGGGTGGTTCGGGCATCGAACAGTGCCGACCCTCTCGGCCGACGATCGGGCCATTCTTGCGGATGCCGCCAAGGGCATACCTGCCCGCTCGCTCTCCCCTCTGTCGCCCGCCGAACGAGCGGAACAGGAACGGGCAAGCGCCCGCAATGCGGAATATTTGAGGGCAAGTGTCATCAAGGCCTCCAGCACCCGGCCTCCTCGCACCCGTCAAGCATCGCGCACCTCCTCTAGTTCATACCTTCGGGCACCATCTGCCGCGAGGTAATGCTTCATCGGCTCACGCCCCGCATCCGACCAGATGCCCGCCTGTATCCGCTCGTTGTATCCCTCTACCAATTGGTAATCGAATAGCATCGCCTCGTCGCCGGGCCAATGCCACTGGCAGGCGCGAGTGGAGAACTGCTTGCCCGGCTGGTCGAAGCGTTCTCCTATCGTGATCGGAACCGGCTCTACCACGTCCAATGGACTGACGAGGCTCGCCAGCGATCTGCCGCCGAGCAATCCGTATACGCGGTCGGCGATGCCAAGCAACCAGAGTGCACGCCAGGCATGAGAGTCGCGCCGATGCAGGTCGCGATCGGCCCAGGCATTTCGCGGCGCAAGGTCGCCATGGGCCTCGTTCACCTGCTTGAGCAGTTCCGAGAACGCGTCCCATGACCAGGCTTCGTGTTGGGTCCATGCAGCGAGGCGGGCCAGTGCCCACAAAGGCAAGCGGCGGGCCTCGGAAACGACATTGTTCCAGGTATGATAGCCAGCCATCCTCAGCACGTGGACTGGAAGGGATGGGATTGGCATCTGCCGGCCGAGAATCTCGACGAATAGCGGTGGCTCATCCCAGATGGTATAGGCCGAGCGCCCCACATCATTGGTGAGCGGGTCCAGTTCGCAGCCCAATCCGATTTCCAGGCCTCCCGGCATTGTCAGGGTAGACCAAGCCGGGAACCATCTATGTCGCCTTGATCCCGTTGCCTCGGCTATCGCGTCAATCTCATCTTCCGAATCCACCCGCACTTCGATGTCAATGGCATCCCAGGAGCGCGGGAAATGCTCAATGCTGAGCGGAGCATACTGTACGGGACCGCCATGGACGACGTACTCAATCCTGCGATTCTCAAGGGCATCGCAGAACTGCCCTACCTGTACCCACCATGACGCGTTCGCACCATCCAGGTGATCGAGGTATCGCTGGCAATCTTCCCGCACGATGTTCGGGGCGACGCCATCCATGCGCTCGTCGCAGAGCCGCCAGGCGACAACGCCGTCGAGTTGGTGGAGCGGGGCGAGCCGTCTCAGCGCGCCGTAGTCGAGCGCGGTCCGGGCGATCTGCACCATCGCGGGCCACGGAGGATTCAGCATCGCGGCGAGTCTCAGCCACTCTCTCTCGGGCGTCGAGAACACCGATCCTTCGGGCAGCGTGGCCCTGACAGGAGCCGCCACCATCCGGGCCGGCGGCCTCTCAACGCGATTGATATAGCCGAGGATGCAGTCGCGACAGGCTTCCGGCGGGTCGCCCGCGAGCGTCTGCTCGCGCAGCTTCGCGTAGCCGCGCTCCCATATTCGCAGTGCATCCTCGCGGTTCAGATCAGCCAGCGGCGTCAACCTATTCGGGCTGAAGCAGCACGGATAGACCGTGCCATCCGCGAGAACGTAGATGGAGCGAAACGGCATATTGCACATGCTATGATCGGGGGCCGAGTCCATCGTTGATCCTCATGTCGGGCAGTGTCTCTACCTGTCTGCGCACACTATCTATGCGGTCCCATGCCTCGGCATTCTGAAGCGGGTCGGTTGCCCTAGAGCAGGGCTGTAAGCGCGCCCATGTCACGTTTCGTCCGCCAATGCCGTGCACGCGCTGAGCGATGGGGAGAAGTTGCGGTATGGTTTCGTCTATGACTGTAGTCGCGATGTTCACAGCGATCCCAGCGGCGATGCAGTCGGCGACGTTGCGCCAGACCTGCTCGCTGTCCGAGCCCGGCTGTAGCCGCTCGTGCGTCTCCGCGTCGGCGCCATAGATCGAGATGGTAATGGTGCGCATACCGGCGGCATAGAGCTCGGCCGACACTTCGGCAGAGAGGAACATCCCATTGGTATAGGCTGTCGGGACTCCGCCCCGCTCCACGACGACCCTTACCATGTCCAAGAAGCGCGGGTGAAGCAGCGGTTCGCCCGCGCCGAATAGCGCCACTTCGCAGCCGGCCGAGATGAGGGGGAGAGTCCGCTCGAACAGTCCCCACTCCATCAGCAGACCATCCGGCCCCGCCTCCTGGTCGCACACCAGGCAGTGCAGATTACAGCGATGCGACACTCCTATCATCACGAGCGTGGGCAGTTTCATCCTCGTTGCAAAGCCTCCCAGTAGACTGCCGCCAGTGACTGCGCCGCCTCGGGATAGCTCGGAGGCCTCACATTCGCCCAGCCGCGGCGGCGCTTCATCTCGGTGTCAATGGCCGCCGCGATGCTGTCCACGTCGTCGGGTTCGCACAGGCTGCCGACGCGACCGAACTGCTCGGCCGCCCAGGACCGCCGCGAGTGGACGATGTTGCAGCCCAAGGCAAGTGCGTCGAGCGTCACCTGCCCGAACGGCTCGAACTGGCTGGCGTTGACATGGAGATGCGCGCGCCGGTACTCATCCCACAGTTCGTCGCCGCGCAGGAAGCCGAGGAACTCCGCGCCATCATACCGCTCGACCGCGCGGAGGAACTCATCGCAGTAGGGATCGTGCACCGGGTCCTCGTTGAAGCCCGCGAAGCGGATCGGCAGATCGAGACGCTTGCAGGCCTCCAGCACCGCGATCTGTCCCTTGTAGCCACACACCTTTCCGGCCATGAACACCGAGGCCGATGCCTCAACCTGTCCATTCGGCGAGAAGAGCACCGGGTCAACGCCCATCGGCACGACACGCAGACGCGCCTTCTTCTCGGGGAATCGCTCGGCGATGAAGGCGGCCTCCGATTCGGAGTAGCACACGATGTAGTCGGCGAGGCCGATGGCCCTGCCCATGATGTCGCGGGTCGGGTATCTATGCGTGATCGCCGACAGCACCACCGGCCGCTTGCCGTCGCAGGTCTCGGCCGCCTCCCATGCCCAGTCGTACTGGTGGTGGTGCAGGTGTATGAGCTGGTACCCATCGTGCCACCAGAACTGCCCGCCGCGCAGGTCAGCGTAGATGCCCAGCGCCCGCAGGCCGCGCCGGTAGCCCTCGATCTGCGTGAAGTCGCCGCCGAAGCCGGGCCATGAACCCCGCCAGCGGTCTCTATTGAGCATCAGCACCCGGAATGCCGCCACCTCCCGGCGCGGATCGCTCACTGCCTGGTAGCCGAGGGAGTCGGGCGGGCCGAGGTCGAGGCAGCAGGCGCGGTCGGTATGGTGCTCCTGCCAGCCCTCGGTCGCGAGCCAGCGGCGCAGCCCCTCTACGTTGCCCTCTCTGGCCTCCCTGCAGGCGCTCAGGCGCACGAGCGCACCCGGCCCCCACCCAGGCACCATCCTACTGTCTGAGCGCCGCCTGTAGCCCCACACGAGGGCTGCGGCGGGGTGCCAGGTGAGGTGATCTACCAGGGCGTCCACGTAGGCGGGAGTGAGAGCTAGTGAGGGCGAGCAGATCAGGGCGAAGTGGGCATCGCAAGCCCGCCCAGCCAGTTCGTGCTCCGCGCAGCGGCCCTTGATCTCGTATCGGGTGCCGTCGCCCACATCGGGGCCGGAGCCCACCAGCAGCACTTCGCGCCGGTGGAGACGAACCGCCCTGACCGTGCCGCTCTCCTGCTTCAGGTGACTCGCCCCGAGGCCCCAGTAGGCGACGACTTCGCGCCCCCGCTCCGCCATCTCGATGCAGAACTGGTGGTCATAGCCGCCCGCCACGTAGCTGTCACCCGGTGGCGCGAGGCTCGCCGCATCGAACTGATCGCGCGGTATCAGCGCGCAGGAAAACGAGAGGCCGCCCACGCGCTGAGGCCCACTGCCTGGCATGGCCTCTTTCCCCGCCACGCCCTGGGCGACGATGAATCGCGGGTCGGTTGTCGGCCCGGCCGCCTCATAGACCCAGGCCAACGCCGTCGCTTCTCCGTGCATGTAGGTGTGCGCTACCGGGATTCCCACCATATCCCGGCCGGCCCGCCGCTGCCATTCTCCCAGCAGCGCGGCGAAAGCACCCTCATCCGGCAGCACATCGTCCTCCAATGCCAGCAGCATCTCGATCTTCTCGGGTACGCGGGTCCGCATCTGCTGCCACAAGTACGCCACCTGCCGGTCCTTGACGCCGACCCGGTGAGTGTCGCGCCAGAGTTGGAGGTTCGGGTGGGTCGCTCGCACTACTGCCGCCGCCTCGTGGAGTGCCGCCCAGAACGCCTCATCCTGTGAGTTGCAGAGCCAGAGCAGGTGTGCACCCGCGGGGATGCCCTGGCGCAGGAATGACTCGAGCCATTCGCCCAGCACCCAGGCCTTGCCGGAGAAGGGCGTCAGCACCGCCATCGATGGGCAGGCGGGCAGCACCGCCCGGCCAACTCGCTCACGCAGGTCTGCGGGCTTGCTGCCCCAGCATTCGATCTTCCATCTGTCGCCAAGCACGTCGATGCCGAAGCCCTCATCTATCCCGACGCCGCGGTGTGATAGGTTCACCGCCTCGCCCTTGTCGGCCAGCAACACGATCCGCCTCAGCATCCCCCCATCGCTCGCGTCGTGCCCTAGCGCCTGGGGGCTGATTCGCACCTTCCCGTTGAAGTCCAGCGTCTCGCCCAGCAATTCCGGCCATCGCTCTGCCATCTGCTCGGGCAGCAGGTGGAACTCGCGGCTCCACGGATAGACCATGCCAGTGCCCGGATCGAGGAGTACCGCGTCGTCGCTGAGATACTGCGCCCCCGCGTCCAGCATCGCCAGCAGCACGGTCGTCTTGCCGCTACCGGACTCCCCCGCGATCAGCGTCACCGCTCCCTCGTGCGCCACCGCTGCAGCATGAAGGAACAGCCACCCATCTGGCTTGCAGAACCGCGCTACCGCCAGCCACAGCCAGTCGAGCACGGCGCCCGCCATGAACGACGGATCGGGTATCCATGCCTGGATATGATCGGGCTCGCACAGTACCAGCGCGTCCATGACCTCCAGCGCGCCGTTCCAGTCGGGACGCTCGCCGCCCCGCGTGGCCTCGACGGTGATCGTGCGCGCCGGCGCCGCCCCCCACCCGCACCGCTTCCGCACTGCCAGTTCTAACGCAGGCCAGTTCGTTTCGAGGCGCATGGTCCCGATTGGGGTTGGGTACTCGGTCACAATCCCAACACCTCATCCATCGCTTGGATCGCCGCTTCCGCCGTGGTCTCTCCCGCCGCAACCAGTAACCTCAGTATGCGTAGGCGAGTCAACGCCCAAGGGGCGAGCCTGATATGCGCCATGTTGCCGACCAGTTTCACATCCACAGCAGGCCGCGCTTTCATCTCTCCTCCACTCCGTCGAACACGAATGTCCCGTCCGGGTTCTCGGTGATCTTCACGATCCGGTAGACCGTGCCTTCGAGCGCGTAGGCCGCGGCCCCGATCATGTCGAAACTGACCAGGATGCCCGGCTCGTACCACGCTCCCGCCGGCCCCATCCCCCACTCGGCGCTCGCCGGCCCTGTGATCCGCGCCCACAGTAACTTGCTCGCGATCTTATCCGCCATTGCCCCGGTGGTGACACCGTTCAGGGAGAGCTGCTCACGGTAGAGCCCGCGCCGTCCGATGTCCCAGTCATCGCGCCGCTCAGCCACGCCACTGTTGTAGCCGTCTGCACGATCGAGGTACTCGACCGTCACGGCGTTGGCGAACTGGCGGTCGGGTGCCCGGTTGTACTTGGGCACGTAGCCATCGAGCCATTCCCAGGGCTGTATCTGGGTGTAGGGCAGCAACTCTCGGCTCGGACTGCGCCGACTGTGCAGGCGGAACTTGCCCTGGCTGTAGACCAGCATCCCGTCGAAGTAGCTCAGCAGGTGCTCGATATGGGCGGTGCCCGGCTGCGAACTCTCCAGTACGGGAGAGCAGAACGTACCGTTCCAACTGTTGTGAGAGGCCTCTTCGTAAAACGTCGCCTGGTCAAGATCGGTTGCGGCGAAGCCCAGACCATACCGTGGGTTCGTGAGAAAGTCCGCCAAGCAGACGGCGGGATTCATATCGCCGTTCGCGTCCTCGGGCCAGTCGTCGAGTTCGAGCGCGGCGATTGCCGCGTTGTCGGCCATCACGTCGGCAGTCGTGCGGTGGATCTCGAACGTGAAGCTCGGGATGCTCGTGACGTAGCCGAGCGGATAGGTCTGGAGAACCACATAGGCGACGCCGGGATAAGCCGCATCGGGCTGGTCGGAGGTACCGAGCGGCCGAACCGTGTTGTTGGCGGCGGAAAGGTCTTCCGCCACGCCTCCGGGCGCGAGCGATACCTGGAAATCATAGCCCGACAGATTCTTGACGTAGTAGGTGATGCCCGCCGTCACGCCGCCGATGGTCGCGCCGAACTCGAGCGGGTCGTCGTTCTGGAGGCCGGCCCGCGCCGTCAGACCCGGCGAGTGCACCAGGTCGCTGGCGGCGGCGAAAGAGCAGGAAAACCAGGATGTGCTGAGGTGCCCTGAGACATAGGCGTTCGCGACCTGGTCGGGCTCGCCTTGCTCCCAGTCGTAAGCGAGAGCATCCATGTCGACCACGTCACCCGCCGCCCAGACGTTGAGCAGATTACTGACCCGGCCCTCGCATAGCGCGATGGCGAGGCCGACCGTGTAGGTATCCTGGCCGGTCCCCTTCGCGCCCCCGCCCGACCCGCCGCTGTCCGCCGCGTGCGTCTGGAAATCGCCGTACCAGATGATCGTGCCGGCGACGCGGTTGCGGCCGTACACGATCGGCAGCACCTGCCCCTTCTGCGGCGCCGAGAAGCGCAGGCCCCCGACGCGCATTGCTTGGCTTTGCGAGCCGGGCGGGTACAGATAGGAACCGAGTAGCGCCCCGACCATCATGCCGCGGCGGATGGCTTCCGGGTTGCCGCCCGAAACGAATGCGCCGACCGCGCCGCCGATGATTGTCAGGACGGTCTGGGCCATTAGGCCTCGCCCCTCACTCGATAAGCTGCGACGAACCGGCGCACCAATGATGCCGAGTCAATGGGATCGCAGCGCACCTGATCCTTGGTCGCCGCGTGCACGATCTTGCCGTCGCCGATGTAGAGCGCGCAGTGGGAGGCGGTTCTTCCGTACCGGTACACGAGGACATCGCCAACCTGCCAGGGCTCCTGCACCTCATCGCAGTGCTCGCGTAACCCCTCGATCAGCAACTCGCGCCGCTGGTGGATATGCCAGTCGGGCGGGTAGCAGGGCACTATCGCATCGACGCCGAGGAGCCCGACCGCGCGCAGCACCGCTGCCACTAGGTGGATGCAGTCCACACCGATGCCTCGGAGGGAGGCAGCATGAGAGAACCGCGTGCCTACCCAGGCCAGCGCCTCGGCCCTGATAGCCTGGTCGAGCGCGCTCACAGCATGACCTCCTCTGGTGGAATTGAAACGAAGCCCCTGAACCGCGCTGTATTCGAGAACCGACTGTCACAGGTAGCCCAGCTCTTATCGCAGCCAGCCGCCAGCGTGAACGCGTCTCCGGCCTGCACGGAGAAGCGTAGCGGCCGCGCCCAGAACAGAGAGCCGTCATCGGTGTGCTTGCCGATCGTGCGCGGCGCCCCGACATTCAGCCCGCCCGTGAACTCGATCTCGCCGAGCGCGAAGTAGCCATCGGCCTGGGCGAGCGCGCTGGTCAAGTGCGTGCGGCTGCCGCCTGTCGCCGAGCCGGTCACCGTCTTTCCAGCCCGCATCGCCGCTTCGTTTCCGGCACCAGCGCAGCGCGTGTCGTACAGTCCGTTGTTGCAACTCGCCTGAATGACCGTCATCGGGCAGGGCCGGACGCAGCGCCCGAGCAGCGATTGCAGTTCGATGGTCACGACGGTCGGGTTCTTGGCCGATCCCACCACATCCCAGCGGCTGTGGTAGAAGGTGCTGAGGTTCTTCAGGTTGACCTGATAGCGCCAGAGCTCCGCGGCGTCCAGCACATCGTTCAGCACCATGTCGCCAAGCGTCGTCTCCTCCGACACCACGCCGGAGGTCACCCGCAGATTGATGTTGGGCACATCGAGTGTGCAGCGGTCAACATCCATCGTGCCGCCGCCCTCAATAGCAGAGAAGCGGAACGGCAAAGGCTCGAACCGCTGCTGGCCATCGCCGTCGTCAACGTCGAGGTAGACAGCATCCTCATAGTTGGCGATCCGCACCACCGCGCCGCCATAGACCAGCCGCGCCACCAGCAGGTCAATGACGCGTCGCTGAGGGTCGAGCAGGGCGTTGGCGAACAGGGGGCTGATGGTTTTCACGGTGTCAGCACCCCACGACAGCGCACCGTCCAGGCACCGCGGATCGCGGTCGGGTAGGTGGCGCCGCCGTCATAACTGACCTGTGCCTCGGGCGTGTCCTCGGCCCACCGGACCGAATCCCAGTTGGGGACCCAGAGTAGGGCGTAATCGAACCACTGATCCTCGTGGCCCCAATGCGTCCAGGGCGCGCCGACTACCGAACCCGCGGAGTAGAATGTGATCATCACCGTCTCGCCCGTCGGAATCGGAAGCGGCGTCCAGAGCGCCGCCTCCATGTAGATCGGCTCGCCGTCAGTATCAACGGGCGCTGAGAGTATGCCGGTCCGCTGGATGACGCCGGGGGCTGAACCGAAGACGAAAGCGTAATGCAGGCTATCTGCCGGCGCGCCGACCGTCGAGAACACCGCCCCCACCCGGTCTATCACCATGTCGTGGGTAGTTTCCACCAGGAACACCTCGCGCGTGCGCGTGAGGTCATACACGGGCTGCGAGAGAGGCCCCTGGCAATGCCCCACGATTTGCGGCACCTGGTTCAGGAAGAACGCCGGGTGACTCGTCGGTTCCCGCAGACTCCAGGTTCCGGTGCCGACCTTCAGCGCCACGCCCAACCAACTGTGCGGCGTGTTCTGGCAGCGACGGTCGAACACAACGTAGCCGCCCCACAGCATATCGTCCTGGTCCTCGCCAGGGATCAGGTTGGGGACCGCGGAGGTGTACTGCACATCGCACCAGTGGGTAGCATCCCACGTCCCCACATGGGCCGCGACCGTGAGCCAATAACGGGTGCCAGCCACCAAACTCACCGAGGCAACGAGATTGACGGATTGCCAGCCGAGCACCCCCGGCACGTCGTCGGTATAACCGAGTATGAGTCCCGGTGCTCCGCCAGCATCAGTGTAGAGCGATGCCCGCACCGTCCCCGGGTCTAGGTAGTCCGGCACGTAGTAGCTCACATCATCAACCGTCACGTCACATGGGCAGACGAATGAGAAGGCGACGGCGTCGCCTATTGTGTCGAGGGTTTCGGCGGTGATCGTCCCGCCGCACACCACCTGGCGGATCGGGTAGATGTCCTGCTGGTCGGTCACTTGCTCAAGCCTGACGGTCGCGGCATAGGCGCCCCAGTGCAGGCGCTCATACGAGAAGGCGTCGTCGGCGAAGCGGGCCCGGAAGGCAACCTCGTTGGCATCGTAGGTCAGGTCAACGCCCCGCGCCGGCGCCGTCTCGAACTCGACCCTTCCGGTTTCCGAGTCCACGTAGACGGCACCCACGGGCGCCTCGTCGGCATAGATCACCGCGCCGCTGGTGTAGTCATGGGGCAGGTGGAACACGCGAGTCTTGCCGTCGCCCACGCCGAACTGCCTGCCCACCGGCGAGGGCGTCACGTAATCATCGAACCGGAACTCGCTCAGCCCGCCCTGCTGGCGCTCGAACAGGTCGAGGATGCTCTGCCACCAATCCTCGTCGAGCAACTCGTAGGCGATGGTGAGCGTGCGCACTGAGCGCGCCCAGCGCGCCGACCGCACCTGGTAGGGAGTATCGAACTGCGCCACATCGGTCCGGTAGCGGACCTCGACGGTGAGCTTGCCGTATGGCAGGTCGGGATAGGTGGGGACGTTCACTATCGCCTCCTGCCCACAGGTGCGTTCTCGCGCATGGCGGTCTGAATGGCAGCGCCGAGCGCGCCGCGGTTGCGGAAGAAAACGTCGGCGACGCCAGCCGCGTCGATGGCGTTGACTGTGACGTTCAGTGTTATCGGCCCACCGCCGCCTGCGCCCGCCATCGCTAGTTCAGGCCCGCTATGGAACGGCCTGATGATCTCCGTGCCGCGCTCACCTGCGAGCAGCACGGTGGGCCGGCGAATCACCATCCCGGAGGCCGCCGCCATGAAGCCGACGTCGCCGCCGATGGCCTCTGCTCCAGCGGCTTCCGCCCCGCCTCCCCCTCCGATCATGCCAGCGCCGACGCCCAACCACTTGCCTATCGTCTCTTTCCAGAGCGCTTCGGCCATGATCTGGGCGAGCCACCGCTGAATGTCGGCCAGCACCGATGCCCAGAGATCGTGGAATCGTTTCGTGCCATCCATCAGGCCCTGGAAGAACCCAGCGAAGTCGCTCTTGAGCTGACCCGCCATGGAGCTGAGGAAGCCGCGCACCGAAAAGTCGAGCTTGCCGGCCTCGAGGGTCAACTCGGTCAGCATCCGCTGCACTTCGGGGAGCGCAACGCCAGCGATCTGCTGCCAGGTGCGCAGGAGCTCAGCGACAACATCGCGCTGCTGCTCCGCCGTCATCAGATCCCAGCTGCCCGACTCGCGCAGCTTGTCTATCTCGGCCTGCACCGCGGCGGTGCCGGTGGCCCGGATCTCCGCCCGAAGCTCTACCTGCTTGGTGACTTCCTTCTCGGCCTCGGCGGTGGACTGCAGCAGGCGGATCTTCTCGTCGTAGCCGGTCCGCTCGGTGGCGATCCGCTGCTCGATCAGCGAGAGTTCCTGGCGGAGCAGGAAGTCGGAGCGCTCGCGCGTCAGGCCGTTGATCGCCGCCTGCGCGCGCTCAACTTCCCGCCAGGAGCGCCCCTCGGTGTCTGCGTTGTCGATGATCTTCTGCTGGTCGGCGATACGCTGGTCATAGAGGGCGAGCGTCTCCGCCGTCGTCTGCTTCATAGAAGCGGCATAGTCGCGCTGCAGGGTGACCGCCTCATCATTGAGGCCGTTGAGCGACTGCTGGAGTTGCACCGCGCGCTGACGGGCCGCGTTGCGCTGGTCTTCCGTCAGGCTGGCGTCGCCTGCGCCCGCCCGGGCCCGGGCGAGTTCGGCCTCGATCAGGCCCCGCTGCTGCGCGAAGCTCCGCGCCTCTGCCAGGTTGATGTCGTGCAGCGTCTGCAGGTGGGCTTCATCGCCCTCCCATATCTGCTTGCGCAGGCCGAGAACGTCCGCCACGATTGCCTTCTGCCGCTCCCATCCGGTCTGCGGATTGGCCGCCTCCTGCTGGCGGAGCTTGATCGTGGCTTCGAGGTTGGCGCGCTCATCCGCCCAACTGCGTGAGCGGGCGGCGGCGACGCGCAGTTCCGCCTCGCCCGCCTTCGCGGTAAGCTGGGCAAGGCTCTGCTCGGCCTGGTGGAGTTTCTGGCGGGCGGTGACCCGGTCAGCGTCCCGGACCTTCTCGTCATCAGCCCGCTGCGCGTAGAGCGTGCGCAGGCCCTCGAGCGCCGCCTTCTCTGCCTCGAACGACAGCGCCACACCGCGCCGGTACTCCAGGTCCCGCTCGGCAGACGTGAACTGCTCGGCCGTCATCTGCCGGCGTAGCTTCATCTCCTCGCCCACCAGCTTGTTGCGCTCGGTCTGAGTCAGCCGCGCATCATTGGCGAACTGGTGGTAGAGGGCAGCCAGTTGCTGCTCGGCCGCTAGCGTCTGCGCGTCAGTCAACGCCTCCTCGATCTTGGTCTGGAGCAGCGCCTCCTGCGCCTGCAGCGCGTCCATCGCGGCCTTGTGGGCCTTCTCGGCGTCCTCCGCGGTGGTGGGAATGAAGCCGCCGCCCGCGCGGGCCGCCTGCTGTGCGAGAGTTTGATAGTGTTTGATCTGCTGCACGAGGGATGCGACCGCCGCCACGTCGCCCCGGGCCTGGGCATCTGCCAGCGCGTCCCGCGCAGCCGCCTCCATCTCCAGGATGTCGAGCAGTTTCTGGTTGCCCTTGATCTCGTCCGACAGATCTGTGACCGCGCCCATGCGCGACTTCAAGTAGTAGTGCTCCCAGGCCTTGCCCGCCGCGTATAGGCCACCGGCCAGCAAAGCCAGTGGGCCCCCCACGCGGGCAACCGCGACCAGTGCGCCGCCGAACTTGCCCAGCCATCCCACCACCCCGCTGCCAACCGTGGCGGCAGTGAGGGTCCCCTGCGCGGCGGCCGCCGCATAGGCCCGAATCTCCCAGGCAGCGTAGAACATCATAAGGCTGGGCAATGCCACGATGAGCGGGCCGAGGAACAGCATCAGGCCGGACACACCACCCGCTGCCAGCACCATCCCCTTGGCGAGGTCTGGATTCTCCTTTGCCCACCTCGCCGCCGCGGCCGCTGCATCCTTCATCTTGGCGGCCATCTCGGAAATCAGCGGAACAAGCTCGGTAATGACCGGCATTACCGATGATGCGATAGTCACTGCCACGCCCCTCATCTGCGCGTGGAGAAGGTCGAACGCCGCATCCGCCCGGTCCGCGGCGGCGAACATGTCGTCGCTCCACACCAAGCCCAAGTCACGCGCGGCCTGCTGCTGTTTGGCCATCTCCGCCGTCGTCATCGCCAGCAGCGGCGCGATCTCTTTCCAGCCGCGGCCGAAGACCTGGGCGGCGAACATGTTGCGCTGAGTCTCGTTGCCCATGCCCTGCAAGGCCGCAATCACTTGGGGTAGCAGCGCGGACATGGGGCGCAGCGAGCCGTCCGCCTCGTGAATGGCGATGCCCAAGGACTTCATCACGTCCGCGGCGTTGCCGGTGCCCTGCTCCATGCCCATCAGGTTGCGCTGGAGGAAGGCAGAAGCGTTGGTAATGGCCTCCGTGGAGAAGCCAGCCTGTTCGGCGATGAACGTGTATTCCTGCAACTGCTTGCGCGAGAGGCCCGTCATCGCGGCTTGGTTCCGAAGCTGCTCTGCCGCGGAGCCAGTCGCCTCGGCCAGTCGCATCATCCCGTAGATTGCCCCCGCCAGCCCGGCACCCATCGCGGTGATAGTCGCGCCAGCCGCCCGGATCGCCCCAGCGTTGCGCTGTATCGCCGCGTTCGCTTTCGCGAACCCCAACGACATGCTGGCGCCGGTCTTCGTCGCCGCGCCCTCGACCTTGCCCAGCTCCGCGATGGCCTGGTTGGCGTTGGTGACGATGCGGCCGAAGAGTGTGAACAACTCAGCGGACATTGGCTCTCCTCGCCTGACGCCGCTCGCGCCGCGCCGCCCGCTCGGCCAGTTGCTTGCTCCGCCCGAACACCCGCTTCTGTCCGGGGTGCTCACGGAACCATCTCAGTGCACGGTCTGCCGATGCCATCGCTTCCTCTTTGCTCACCAGCCCGGTCCGCTGCACCTGCGGGCTACCGGCCTCGTGCCTATCCACGTAGCCCAAGCCCATCGTCCGCAGATACTCGCCGAAGCTCTGCTTGCCGCCCGCTCCGAACTGCCAGCCCACGAAGGCGGAGCGCCGCCACTGCTCGTCGTTCTCCTCCGCCACCGCCTCCTGCACGCTGTCCAGCACGTCGTACCAGCGCGCTAGCCGCAGCCTCTCCGGGTCCTCGAAAACATCATCCGTCCAGCCGTAGCGCGCCTGTATCAGGTCGAGGGTGCGGCGGAAGGGGAGGGTTCGGCCGGCAGCTCCCCGCTCGAAGCGGCCGCTCGCCCACCGCGTAAAAAACCCGTCACGTCCGGGCTGGCAAGCAATCCACCAAACACGCCCATGATCTCGACGAGGGAGAAGAGCTCCGGGTCCTGCAGTTCCGCGATCGACACGCCCAGCAACTGCGAGAGCAGCAGGAATACGTCATCCTCGCACCAGCCGCAGGCCGAGAGGAACAGCTTGCCAGCGGTCTCGATATTCAGCATTGGGCCGCCGGCAGGGCCGATCTGCGGCGCCCCATCAGCACCCATCACGAACAGGTCCGATGGCTGCTCGATCGCCTTGCGGCTGATCGCCGTCGCGACGATGCGCGCCAGCGGTGCCTGGGACTTGAGGCCGAGCTTGTGCAGCGTGTACTGCCGGCCGCCGAAGGTCAGGACCGGCGGTTCCGATAGCACTGCCTGCTCGCCTTGCGTCAGTTGCGCCTCTGCCGTCATGATCATACTCTCCCGCGCATATTGGTCCGCGGCCCAGGGGGGCGAGCCTGCGTCAGTGGCGGGGCTGCCAGACCCGCCCCCTGCGGCCTCTAACTCAGTCGGCGCTCAGCGACTACGAGCCGCTGATGTCGGCCGGAATCCACAACTCCCACGGCTCTACGTAGGGGTTGGCCGGGTCGAAGTGCCCGGTCCACTTGGCGGCGATCACCGCTTCGTCTTGGGGCGCCAGCGGGATCGTCAGCGGACTCTCGGGCAGCGCGTTCAGCACCATGCCCACGAAGGGCAGGTCGTTGCCGTGGATCGTGCCGATGAGCGCGAGGTTAACCACGTAGTCGCCGTCCTCAACCGGCCCGCCGGTGATCACGGTGAAGTCCGGGTCGCCGTCATCCACATCGGCGCCCGCCACGAATCGCTCGATGTTGTTCGGGAAGACCTCCATCGCGTTGGTCTCGATGGTCGCTAACACACGCGACCGCCGGCGCAGGCCCATGGTCGGGCCCATGACGCCGTCGACGGGAATCTCCCGGATCTCCCGCTCGAGGTTGAACCGGCTGCCGCCGCGGGTCGCGCCAACATCGATGCCCGGATTGTCCGGGTCGGTGAAGCCCGCAGTGATCTTCCCCGCGTCGATCACAAGGCGGTTCGGGGTCTCGGTCGAGAGGCCGGTCAACCCCACGTCACTAGGTATCAGCATCTCTGCATCTCCTTCGCGGCCCTCGCCGCTTATGGTCTCGGGCAGTTGCCCGGAACAGCTATCGGCCCGGCCAAAGACAAAGGCGTCCCTTGCTTGTGCACAAGGAACGCCTACAAGCTTGTCTCGACTCTCCCTTAGCTAAGGGGAGGGCCGGGCCTGTTATACGCTTGTCTCAGCGGGTCTCTACACCCGCGCCTTCATATCCGCCACCTCGGCGGTCGGGTACAGTCTCATCGTCCACATCATCGGGCGCGCCCACACTTCCTGCTCGGGGTCGACCAGATCGAAGTCGCTCACGAAGCGAATGCGAGCCTTGAACTCGTCGCACTCCACCACTCTCCGGTTGAGCAGCACGAGGATGCGCTTGCGCATGTCGAGCACGCGCCCGCTCGACGGGTCGGCATCCCAGATCTTCAGCTCGATGTCCGCCACCTGATAGCTGCTCTCGTCCTGCTCGTCACGGATTCCAACAGTCACGCTGAAGTACGGGAACTTGCAGTTCGGCGGCGCCCAGATATGGTAGTAGCGTAGCGCACCCTCATCGGCTGGCGGCACTGCCGGTATCAGCGCCAGCAGCGTCTCGTCGTCTGCGAGGATGTCGCGCACTTCCTCGATGATCGCCTTGACCGTATCGCGGTCGCTCATACGATCTTCCTGCCCAGGATGCCCTTCACCGCGCCCCGCGTGTGCTCAAGCGCCGGCCGCAGAGAGGGCCGCGGCGCCATGCCCGACTTGCTCCCATGCTGATAGCCAGCAGGCAGGTCGCCCTGTCCCGCGCCAGCGCCAGCGCGTCCGGTCCCATACTCCAGCCACGGCGCCTTCTCCATGTCGCTGCCGACGATGCCCTCCCAGTTGCCGCCCTCGCCGCGCTTCGAGACCGCCTTGATCGATCGCCGCAGGTCTCCGAGCGCGACAGCCGGCGCTTCGCCCGGCACCGATGCGCGGTAGAAGCCGCTGCCGCCCGCCGTCGCCAGCAGTCCCGCGGCTCCCGTCGCGGTCGCTGACTGACCTTTCTTGAACTGCGCTCGCACCTTCCGAGCCGCGCCGCTGCGCCGCGCTCGGCGCGTACCCGGGATGCGGTAGAAGCGCCCGGTGCGCGCGCCGCTCAGCATCTTCAGCCAGTCCCGCTTGACCACATTGGCGGCCGCGAAGGTGCGCTTCTGCGCCTCTTCGTCCAGGCGCTTCGCCACCTCGCCGAGGAAGCTGGTCAGTTTGCAGTTCCCGCCCGGTCCGAAGGCTGTGATCTGAGGCATCACCGCTGCACTTCCTGCGCTATCAGCACCGTCGTCTCTGCCTGCTCGGCGTCATATTCAGGCGGCTCGATCGCCCGGTAGTACCGAGTGCCGAATACGAATCGCGTGTTGGCGATGTCAACCACCAGCTCGCCCCGGAAGATCAGGCGCTCGACCCGCTCCTCGTGGCCTCGCTGGGCCAACACCATTGCATACTGAGCCGAGACCTGCGCCCGCCTGCACCAGCGCGTTGCCGTCGTCGCCCACTCGCTCGGGTCGTTGCCAAACGTTCCCTCGCTGGCCGTGCGGGTCTGTATCTCGATGCGGTCGCGGTAGACGTCGGCCGCTAGCATCACTTCGTCTCCCGCGGTCCCGCGAGGCACTGCCGCTCGGTTGGCCCGCGCAGGTTCTGCGTCTGCGACGGCCTCGGCAGTGTCCGCTTCTTCGGGCGCTTTGGTTTCCTCATCGGTTTATCCCGTGAACGGCTCGCAGGTGCCCGGCGATCTCGTCCGCGAGCAACTCATCGGCGCAGTGCTTGCAGATGTAGAGCGAGTGCGGATGCCCTGTCGCCTTGCCAACCGCGGCCACCGCGCGCCTTGCCCGGCGCTGTGCTTCGCAAACGCGCCGACGAAACCGCTCCTCATCCATGATCGGAACCTCTGCCTCCCGGGGCCCAATCTGATACGACTCGCCGTTGATGCCAGTCTCTACGACCTCCTCGGCCCGGGCCGGATCGTAGGCCTCCAGGTGATAGCCAGTCTCGCAGAGTCGGGCTATCCGACCATCCTCCATAACCTGATTCTCGATAGCTTCGGTTGCAGTCATCGCTCTATCCCGTGCGCTCTCCGCAGGTGCTCCCGCATGAGTATCGGCGCGAGCACGAGCCCGCAGTGCTTGCACTGGTACACCCGCCCGGGCAGCCTGCTCTTGTGCCTGGACAGCGGGATCGGCACCGTCCTGCCCGTGTCGTTGGCCAGCTTCTGTATGTCATGGCCCCTGATGATCCTCATGTTCCCGGCAGTTTCCGGTGCGGTGCCCATTTTGCGTAGGCGAGCGGCGGCGCACCGTAGCTGGTCGAGCCCCGCCCACTGATCGCCTGCGCCCCCACGCCGTCCTGGCGCTGGTCGTACATCTGAGCGATGGTGCGCAGCACGCCATCCCTCACTGGCTCTGGTATCGCAAGCTGCGTCCGCCTGCCCCGCACCGACAACGTCGTGCTCACCTCGCTCGCAGTGACCGGCTCCCGCTTGGGCCGCCGCCAGGTCAGCTCGATCTCCGTAGCGTCCTGAGTGGCCAGCACGTTGAGCGACCCGTACATCGTATCGTTGATGATCTCGGCTAGGTTCTCGGCCGTCTCTTCGTCGTCAGCGCCGATGGCGAAGTCCTGGAGCACCACGTCCTGGGTGCGCGTCGCCGGCGCGCTGGTCGCAACGCGGAAGGTCATGCCGTCCACATAGACCATGTCGCCGACCGCCGCGCCCGACACCACGATGACTGCGCGCAGCACCTCGAAGGCGTTGTTGAGGTAGTCATCGGCCATGCGCTTCGCGCTGGTGATCAGCGTCTCGATCAGATCGTTGTCGGCATCGTGCTCGACCCGCAGGTAGGCCTTCGCCTGCGCCAGCGTAAGTTCAAGTCGGCTTTCGACCGCGCCGCCCTCGCCGGGAACGACGGGTGCGGCAGGCGCGAAGGCGGGCTGCACATCGAAGCTGTCGTCGGTGGGATCGCAGCCGGTCCCGGTAGCGTGGAGCACCAGCGGCCCCACCGTGCTGGCGTCAGCCGAGTTTGCGGCCACCTTGTACCAGCCGTTGCCAAGCTCGCTCACGGCCCCGGCGGGCGCGGCGAAGGCCGCTCCGTTCTTGCTGATCGTCACCGTCAGCGAGACGCCCGAGATGAGGCCGGTCGCGCCCGTGATGTGATCGGCGCTCGTCACCATCAGGAACAGTAGCGGCTCGGTCGTGTTGTGTTGTGCGATCGGGTAGCCCATGCCTGCCTCGCTAGGTCAGCGTGATGATTCCTGCCGCGTCCCACTGGATCGTGAAGGTGCCGTTGGTACAGGTCTGTGCGCCGCCGAAGTCTATCGAGCAGACCAACTCGTCGGTCGCGCCATCCCACCACAGCACCGCGTGGTAGCAGGTCAGCGTTTCAGCCGGGCCGTAGGCGTGGTTCGTCGCTGTCCACTTGGTCGCCCCCGCGCCCGTCCCCTGAGTCACCGCCTTGCCCCCGAGGGCGCTGCCGGTGGCGACGTAGACAACCTTGGCCCCGATGTCATTGGCGACCACCTCGGATAGCAGGTTGTGGTCGGCGTTGAAACTGTGTGATACGGTCATCAGCATGACCCTGATCGCATCAGCCTCCAAGTCGACCACCTTGTTCATCAGATTGGCCTTGAAGCGGTTGTAGATGCCGGATGCCATTCTAGGTCTCCTCTGCCGGGATCGTCCCAGCTATCTCCAGGCACGGCACATGTACGATGCAGTCCGTGCCGCCCTGTGCGTTCGGCTTATTCTCAGTCCAGGCGCCGACAGGTTGCCACTCGCCATCCTTCAGCTCGACAGGTATCGCCCGCCGCCCTGCCACCAGGTAGTGCTTGCCCTCGTGCTCGATCACGCGCCCAATGGATTCAGGTGCCATACGTTATCCTCGTTCCTGAGCGGCGGCCACGCGAACGCCGCTGCCTAATAGCACCCGGCGAGACGATGTAGACAACCGGAGTTGGCAGGCCCAACTCCAACGCCAGGGAGTCGGGTAGTACCAGCGCCGTGCCCTTGATTGTGGGGGAATACACCGCGGCAAGCAGATCGAGCGCCGTCGCGTCATGCCCCACTATCGGATCGGGCACAGGCAAGCCGAGCGCTAGGGCGAGGTTCGCGGGAAGTATGAGTGCGGTTCCGACCAGTACGGGCGACGGCAATGCCAGCGTCATAGCCAATGCTGTCGCCTCCACCAGCGCGCCAGCCGCTACGCTTGGCGGTTCCACTGCAACCGATAGGTTGAGCGCAGACGGATACGCTGTCAGATCTACTATGGTGGCCGTGATCACGTTCGGATCGTAGAGGGCCAAGGTGAGCGCCAATGCCGCGGGGCTTGCCAGCGCGCCGGCGATGCTGGATGGGGGCACGAGCGTCGCCATCAGCGCCTGCGCTCCCGCGAGAACGGACAACGCCGGAGACGCTGGATACAAAACGGCTACCAGGCCTAGGCTGCTTGGCGATACTGCCACGGCGGGATTTGGCGCGGGCAATCCCAGCGCTAGGGCGATGGCCGATGGCGTCATCAGCGCGCCCGCGGTCGTGGTGGGATCGTGGAGGGCCGCCGTCATCGGCAGGACGGAAGGCAGCGCCAGGGATCCACCAGTTGTCGCGGGGGCATGGACCGCTCCCGTGAGCGAGAGTGCGGTGGGCGTCATGCGCACTTCCGGGCGAGCGCTCTCGAGTCCAAGCAGCAACGGGAGGGCCGATGTGGGGATGGATACGAGTGGCCCGGGGGTCGGCAATCCGAGAGTCAAGGCCAATGCAGCGACCGCCCTGATCGCCGTCGCCACCGCGGCCGGCATCTGGACTGCCAGCACCATCGGCAATGCCGCGGGCGCGGCAATCGCCGTCGCCGTCTTGCCGGGGGCGACCACTGCGGCAGCCATCGTCAGTGCCGTTGGAAACTTGCGTGTTTCCTTCGAGGGAGCGACCATGGTGGCGGCCATTGTCAGCGCCGTCACCCCCTTCACTGCCGTCGCCGTCTTGCCGGGTACTGGCGAGGTGAGGGCCATTGTCAACGCGCTCGGCGTGACTGTCTTGTCAACAACCGGATCGGTTGGCTTGAGTGCAAATGCGATGTACGCCTTCGGCCACGCGGCGGACAAGGTCGCGGCGAAGGTCCCCATCGCGCCCGCCACAGCGAGGCCGCCCTGGTCGAACGCGAACCCGCCGCCATGGCCGGAGCTGGTTTCGTAGTCCATCTTCTCGGCCATGCTCGCCAGGGCGGCATTGGTCATTACGGTGAACTGGCCAGTGTTCGAGTCCGCGCTGCTGGTGCAGATGCAGACGCAGAGCCGGTCGGGGCCGGTAGTCGAGATGGTCGTCACGAACTGGAAACTGGTATCGGACGCGGCCTCGGTCCCGGTCTCCGACACATCCACAGGAGCGCCCGCAGCGATGCAGCCAGAATATGCGGTACAGCCAGCGCAGACGTGATCCACGCTCGCCTGCACGCTCGGTGCGGTGTTCCCGCCTGCGTGCCGTCGCCACCAGACGTAGAGCTTCGAGCCGCTGGCGATGCTGACGGGAGTGCCAGTGAAGGCGGTCCACGTCCCGCCGCCGGTCACTGTGATCGTGACCGTGCCGGTGGGGTCCGTCTCGGCGACCAGGATCGTGATGTCGCCGGCCGCGATGTCGCCCGGCAGCGGCACCGACACCGCGGCGGTGGTGGCGTTTGCTTTGGCGCCTGGCGTTCTGGATACCGGAATCGCCATTACGCGATCATCCTCACCTGCGCTACCTACCCGGCCTTCCCGGCCGCGACCGCGCGACGATGGTCCTCAAGCGCCTCGCGGGTCGGAAAGGAAGGCCCGCGGCCATCGCGGTAAGTCATCGTCACGCTCGGTTTGATCTCGGTCGGTCCGGTCTGTACCTGCGTCTCCTGCGGTTCTGCCACTGGCGTCTCGTCCGGCTCCAGCAGTTCCACCAGCCCGCGCCGGAGCAGATTCCGTGCCTGGTCGGTTCGCAACTCCACCACCTCACCCGTCTTGGCGATGCCCGCCAATCTGCGCAACGCCCGCACTCTCGCCATGCCCGTCTCCTTTATGCTCACCGGCAGGTCGCCCGGCCGGGGCTGCTCGCGCTCTCGCGCCCGCCACTCCTCGCCGATCCGCACCAACTCAGCCTCCAGCGCGTCCATCTGCGCGGTTAGCTCCAACTCACCTGATCGCTTGAGCGCCGCCGCCGAGACCTCTGTATAGGCGGCCTCATCGTCGAGCGCCCGAATCGCCTCGACCCACTGCTGCGGCTCGTAGCGGTCGGCGAAGATGCCGGCCTCGCCCAGTGACTCCACCAGCCCAGGCGTCGGGTGTGCAATCGTCGGGATGCCGCTGGCCGCCGCCTCGATCCCGATGCGCCCGAAGCTCTCGGTCCAATACTTGCCGCCCGGGGCACCGAGGTCTTGGCTCGGCATCAGGATGATGCGCGCACGTCGGTATATCTCCCGCGGGTCAGTGCAGTGCTCCATGATCTCTGCGTTCGGCGGCAGCGGATTGGGGACGATCTGCCCTCCCCAGCCACCCTTGACGCCGATGAAGTGGTGATCGGGCATCCGTCGCGCCAGATCCCAGAATAGGTTCCCGCCCTTCTCCACGCAGAGATTGACGAGCACGATGGCGTCGCCCGTCTCCTCGACCCGGTAGTCTGCGGGCTCGATGAACGGGTAGACGACCAGCGCATTGTCGGAGCGGCCCTTCGCCTGCGCGGCCTTGCGCACCCATTCCGAGTTGTAGACGGCGAGTTGCACCCGCGCTGGCTTCGCCTTGAAGTATTCGAGCTGGCCCTCGTCATGAATCAGGTGCACCAGCGGCTTCTCGTAGGCCCGACATAGCGCCATCGCCTCGGTCGTCGCCTCGCCCTGCGTGGCGATGATGTCCGCTTCCTGGTAGCGTCGGCGCTTCGCTACCGGCAGCGGCGCCGAGTACACATCGGTGATGCCGAATTGGCGCGCCCCGTGGCTGCGCGTAGGCTTCAGTTTGCCCTTCTGCAGCATCAGGCCGACCGAGTGCCCGCGCCTGCGCATCTCCTCCAGCACCAGGCACATCGTCACCACGCCGCCGCCCCAGCCCCAGCCCAGGTGGTACATGTGACCGAGAATCCTCACCGCACTCTCCTCACGATGGCGAGCCCGTACTGCAACTCGCAGGTGTACTCTCCCGTCGCCAGCAACCTGTCCCGGATCGCCGCGTCCACGCCCCACTTGTCCGTGCCTGCGTCGTGGAAGACCATGATCCCATCCGGCTCGACCCGTCGCGCCCAGGCTCCGATGTCGCGACAGACCGCCTCATAGGAGAGCTCGGCGTCGAGAAACAGCAGCCCGATCGCCGGGTCGACGAACCGGGACGCCTCGACGCTATCTGCCTGCAGGGCGATGGCCTGACTGTTCAGCCCGAGGTGCCCCAGGTTCTCTGCCCAGGCGGTATGAGCGGCAGGGTCCGCGTACTGCCGCCATGGCGCCCGCTCCCACAGGTCGATGCTGTAGATGAGCGCATGCCCGCCCGCCTGCGCGCCCGCCGCTAGGTAGCAGGTCGACTTGCCCTTGTAGGCCCCGATCTCGACGATGGCGCGGTCGCTCGGGACCTGCGCGGCGAGTGCGGCCAGCACCATGCCCTCCTCGGGCAGAATCTCGCCGTGGACTTCACCGCAGCGTCGGCGGAGTTCATCGGACAGCAGCGGTTTCGCACGCTTGCGGAACCAGGCCGAGTAGGGCCGAACAAACGGCAACTCCTCCCACTCGCCGGTGGGCCGGATTGATTCCGCTATCACGCGGTCGATGCCCGGCCAGCCATCGTTTCGGGCGTCGTGCATCATCAGCAATCCGCCCGGCACGAGGTGGGGCGTCCATGCCTGAAAATCCGCCAGCACCTGCTCGTATTCGTGGCCCGCGTCGATCACCAGCAACCCGATGGGCTTCTCCCATGCGGCTGCGGCCGCGATGGTATCGGAACAGATGAGCGTTACGAGATGGCCCACCCCGAAGCGGTCGGCCCATGCCCTGGCCATGCTCTCGTTGTCCGGCGCGTCGTATTTGTCGCCCTGGCCGCTGGACTGCGAGCCGAACAGGTCAACGCCGAACACCGGGACGCCATGGGCGAAGTTCGAGCCGCAGGCGAGGCTCGTAACGCCCTGGCCGGCGAAGACGCCGAGCTCGACGATGGAGTTGGGCGGCTGGACCTCCATCGCATAGCGTAGCTTGCTCTCGCTCTCGGCCGCGGACGCGCCACCGATCGTCCCCAAAAACTTGAGCGCGTCCTGCACCTCGTCAGTCTCTACCGCCAGCATGATCTCTCCAGTCAACTTGCAATCTCCGGGGCCGGCGGGCAAAGGAGCAAATCCCGCCGGCCCCACATGACCCCAGGATGCGAGTCGTTAGCTGTCGCTAGCTGCCCTCAGCCGTGAAAGTCCCCAGAACCATCGCCTCCGGCCGGTAGACGGTGAGCGCCAGGCGCTCCTCGGCCAGGATGGCGACGAGGTTCTTGGTGAAGAAGTCCGCGTGCTGATCGGAGATCCGCACCGTCGCGTCGTCGCGGGACCAGAGCGCGGCCGCCACGTCGAAGGCGCCGGTGGTGAACGACCCCTCGTCCATCTTCGGGGTTGTCACGACCGGCAGCCCCCACAGCCGCCGCACGCCGGACTCCTGGACGCGCGCCCAGATGTACCGGCCGTCGAGGTCCTTGAGGAGCTCGATGTCCTCCCAGTCGTTCGGATGCAGCACGGTCCCCGAGGCCGAATACTCGGCGATCTCGACCAGGGTCATCGCCCGGCGGATCGCATCGGCCTTGTTGTCGTCCTCGCCCTGCGTGAGGAGTTGGATGTCCCCGTCCGTCAGCAGGCCTTCGAGGTGGCTCCCGCCGCCCGAGCCGTTGAGGATCTCGTCATCCTCGGTGATCGCCAGCCCGTAAATCAGGCGGGAGTCGATGTACTGCTGGAGGGCGGGAGCGTCGGAGATGATCTGACGCGCCGCCGCGAGCCAGTGGGCGATGGTCTTCACCGTCACCGACTTGCTCTCGAAGGTGATCACGGTCTGCGCCTTGGCCGCCGGCGTCGCCTCGTCCTGAACGGCGGCGAGGTTGGTCCAGCCGCTCTCCCGAACGAACTCGACCGCGCCGACCGACGTGGTCATCACCGGGAACAGGTCCCGGACCCGCGGCTGCAGCATCGCCGGCCCGATGATGCCCGGAACCCGCTGCACCGCGTAGAGGTAGCTGCCGACGCTGCCCAGGCTCGCGCCTGTCAGCTCGCCGGCCTTGCGCGAACGCGGGAAGAAGTTCTTCACCAGCACGATGCCCGAGGTGCTCTGCTGGCCGGGCTGGAAGGCCTTGTAGGCCTCCGACTCGACCACCACGGCGCCGATGGTCTTCGCCTCTTCCTCGCGTCCCTGCGGGAGCCGCTTGCTGGCGGCCTCCACCTCGTCCAGTCGCTTCGTCACGCCACCCATCGCCTCGACGACCTCGGCCAGTTTCTTCTCGGCCTCGTCGAGCGCGGTGCGCTGCTTCTTGACCTCTTCCTTGGCCTCGACCAGTTCGGCGATGCTCGCCGCCCCGGCCGTGACCTTGGTCTTCAACTCCTCGATGGCCGCCTCGGTCTTTTCGACCCGTTCGGTGGCGGCCTTGACCTCACCGACGCGCTTGTCGAAGCTGCTTTTGAGCGCCTCGATGCTCTCGCCGATGGTCTTCAGTTCGTCACCCATCTTGCGTCTCTCTTTCCGCCCCGTCATGGGGCAACTAGGGCCCGGCCAAAAGAGAAGCCTCCGCACTCTCTCGCGCGAGAACGGAGGCTTGTGCTCTCTCGGTTCGGCGGGGATCAGCCGCCTAGGCCGGGCGCTTATCCGATTGTCAGATGCGACTCAGCGGACTGACTGGGCGAACTCTTCGAGTTCCTCTCCGAGCTTCACCCGCTGCACAAATGCCGACAGGTCCGTCGCGATTGCCTTTACGGAGGGATCGAGGGCCTCCGCATCTCCATTCGGCGAGGGCGGGCCATCATGGCCCGGCGAAGCCTCCTGGAGAGCCTTGAGGGCGCCAATCAACTCGCTCAGGAATCGCTGGTCTGTCAACGCACGGCCACCAGTGATCTCATCCTGCATGGCCGCAAATCGCCTCAGTGCAAGGCCGTACTGGCCTGCCTTCACTCCGGTGATCGTGGCGAGCTCGTTCATCCCCCAGGTGACGTAGCTGTTCTCCCAGAGTTGCACCTGGTCGAGGTGGCGGATGCCCTCCTCTTCATCGACGTGGTACTTCAGCGTATTGTAGCCGATGCTGCAGTCGGTGATCACCTTGTCGTCAATCAGCACCATCACATCATCGCCAAGCCGCGTCCGACTGATCTTCGACGCGATGAACAGGCCCTTAGAATCCTCGTGCATCTCCACTGGCTTGCCGATGACGCCGTACCTGGTATCGTGCTGGTAGCAGGTCTTGACGCGGTGACCGAATGAATCGAGTTCCTCCTCGAAGGCCCCGCGCTCGATCACGTCACCGCCGTCATCAACGTTGCCGAAGACGGCGGTGTAGCACTCCACGATCCGCCGCTCCGAGTCCACCTTGAACTCCGCAGGGAACGACTTGTATTCGAGTCCGCCCGGGCCCTCAGCGGCCTTGCTCTTCCACGGTGGCTGCATCGTCTCGTCCTCCCACTCCCGCCTCATCTTAGCGTAGTAACGCGCAATGTGGGCCTTGACTGCTGGCACATCCGACTCTGGTATGTCCACCCCGCCCCGCGCACCCTGGATGGCGGCCGCGCAGGCGAAGACAGCGCGAGGGACCGCTACCAGCGAGCCCTCGATGATGTCCGCAAACTGCAGCTTGAACGCCCCGAACGTGTCCGCTGCCTCGCTATCGAACCAGAAGAAGGCGCGGCGGTACTTCGCGTTCGGCTTCTCGTCCGCGCCAGCCCAGGCGCGCACCCGCTTGTCGGCGGCCGCACGGTCCCACGATCGCTCGCGCGGGCCTAACTTCAGATCCCCAAACGTCGTCGCACCCTTCTCATCCATATCAGTCTCCCGTCTGCTGCGAATTGGGCTGCAAGCGAGACGCCAGACACAGTGATCCGAGCGCACCATGGAAACCGCGGGCGCGCAGCACCAGTTCCCATCCTGCACTCGCCGGGAACGCACGCTCCCACATCTCCAGCCACGTCTGTTCGCTCAGCGCGCAGGTGTGGTAGGGGCTGGCGTCCAGGTTGATCTCGCAGAACACCAGGTAGCGGCTCACCCGCTCCATCTCGCGCAGGATGCGCTCGGCCTTCTCTGCGTCGGGCATATGCTCTAGCAGGTGGAAGCCGGTCACGAGGTCGAACGACCTCATCCACTCCGCAGGAAGCCGTGAAACGTCGCCTTCAATGTATCGCTCGGGACACAGCAGCCGGGTGTGCTTCTCCTTGCGCATCCAGTCCATGCCGCGAGCATCCACGCCGGCTGCGCAGAGCGTCGTGGCGAAGCGGTTGTTGCCGCAGCCCAGGTCGAGCGCGGTGGCGAGTTTCCGCCCGCGGGCGAGCCACTGGCAGACGCCAACCCATATGTCGCCGCGGTTCACCACGAAGTAGTAGTGATCGGGCAGCAGCTTCTCGTACTCTTCGGGTCGCTGCAACACTAGCTCTCTCCCAGCAGGCGCCGCCACTTGCTCAGCAGCCGAGCCGGCGCGTCTGCCCACAGCTCGCCGCCCCAGAAGCTGGCGCTGCTCCATCCCGGCAGCCACGCGCCCTCGGGCGTCAGGTACTGGACCATGCGGGCAACGTGCTCGCACACCGCAGTGCGCTCATCCTCGGTCTGGGGGGCCGCGTCTTCCTCGCCCCATTCGTCTCCCGCCCGCCTGTCGCGGGTGAAGCCGCGGCCTGAATGCGGACCCTCACCGAATGAGTAGGCGGGGCGACCCGCCATCGCCGCCTCCAGCAGAACGTTCGAGTTGATCGCCGCCACCGCGCCGACCAGTGGAAACAGCCCGTGCAGGTTCTCATTCGCGCCGAGCCACATCCCGCCCTTGGCCTCGATCTCGAGCCGACAGTGCTCGCGGCGTTTCGCGAATGCAGGCTCCCACTCGACCCGCGCGGCGACCGGATGGCGCTTGACCAGCACCGGCCCCGGCCACTTGAGGCAGTGCCGGATGAAGTCGCGCTGGCTCTCGTGCTCGACGCGGTGATAGACCGAGGCCCCGTCCGTCTCCAACTGCATCGCCACCAGCAGGGTTCCCCCGCGCCGGCAGAACCGCTTCACCGAATCCGCAGGCTCCGCACCCTGCGCGTGCTTGGAGAGTCCGAGGCGCCGCCATTTCTCGATGACGCTGGCGCCTGCCTCGGCCTCCACCCGCAGGTGGTCGATTCGGTCCCAATCGCTACGCCCGACCACGTAGCCGCCCACCGGGTCGAAGATACGCGTCCGCGGCAGCCAACCGTGCTCGACGTGCATAATCGGAATGCTGCGCTCTCGCGCTAGCATCGCCCACGCGTTCTGGTCGGCGTTCCCGCAGTTCCACAACAGGATCGCCGCGGGCTTGCGCTTGTCCAGGCACCGGCGAGCGCCCGACCACAGCCGGGCGACGTTCTCCAGGATCAGCCTGCGGTCCGCGCCGCTGATCGACTGCCGACGCAGTTCCTTCGGCGCTAGCTCTGCCAGCACCGCCAGGTCCTCGGTCTCGGGGCGAGCATGGCGCCAGTCAACGAAGGCCAACTCCGGCGGATGAGCGGCGGCTATCGGTGCCGGCACTTGGGCCAGCCAGCCCGCCGCTGTCTCCGACGAGGGAGGCGCTGTGGCATGGTAGTCAACCGGAATAATGATGCTCACGCGCTCACCCCCTCCACCAGGTGAGCTAGGGCACATCGACAGTTACAGACCTCCGCCGCCGGCGCGCCCGGCGCATTCGGGTACAGCAGACCGTTGCTGAAGCTCTCATGCAGGCCCCGCATCTCTCCGTCCACCGCCGCATGCGAGTCTCGCACCCGGTCATCGCGAGAGCTGATCCACTCCTTCAGGATGGTGGCACCCGTCTGCTTCTCGACCTGCAATGCCCCCATGTTGTGGCCGAAGTTCACCGCCGCCCCGGCCTCGGTGCGCGCTATCAGGAAGCTGCGGCTGCGATCCATCGCGGTATCGCCCTCTCCCGCCCAGTCCGCGTAGGATGCCCGAATCCGCTTGGCGATGTCGGAGGCCCCTTCGTTCTGTGACAGCCCCTCGGCCACGCCCTCGGCTATCGCGTCGCGCGTGGTCTGGCTCATCGCCGTGACCTTCTGCGCCGTCTCTGAGCGGATGAAGTGCTCGACCGCCGGGTCGTCGAAGTCGAAGGCCCAGGCGCGCTCCTTGCGCTCGAGGTCCTTGCGCTCCAACTCGGGCAACGCTGACTTCGGGATCGCCCTAATGATCCGCCGCCCCTCGAGCGTCCCGAAGTGGACAATCATCTGCTTGTAGGCTTCCGCCAGCCAGGCCGCCCACTGCGTCTTGTTGCGCTCGATCGCGCCGGTGATCGCCGCCTTCCCCCCATCCTCGAAAGCCGCCACCACCGCCTCGCCCTCGGCCGTGAACAGCGTTGAGATCTGCTTGGCGATCCGGCTTTCCCACCGCGCCCTATCATTGTCGAACGCCTTGTAGTAGGCCGCCTTCTCGTCTGCCGCCATGCCCGACTTCAGTTCAAGTGCTGGCAGAGCGGTCTTCGGTAGCTCGGAGATCGGCGCATAGCCCAGCGTTGGCGGCTTGCTCCCGCCCCACGGCAGATCCCCGCCCTCGACCTCGCCGAAGCCAAGTTCCAGCCGCTGGTTCACCCCGTTGAAAGGCACCCCCATATCCCAGATGCTCTTAGCGGTGGCCACCCGCGCGGCCCACAGTTCCCGCATCGCCGGGACTTGGCTCACATCGTAGCCGATACGCAGCGTCTTCTTGCTCGCGTCCTTCAATCCCTCGGGATTCCAGTAGGGCGTGAGCCGGAGATCGAGCGCGTCCTGGATGTCATCGCAGGTCGGGATGACGGTATCGGTCCAAAACAACTGCCGCGCCGCCGTCAACTCGCTGCCGCCAGCGAGACTGTTGCTGCGGTCCGCCGCCACCAGCACGACGGGCACCCCGAAGACACCGCATATGGTGGCGACGTTGAACAAGCGCGACTTCAGGAAGTCCATCTCGACCGGGCTCAGGCTCATCTGTGTGTAGCTGGCGTCGGCGCCCAGTATCCAGGGCAAGTGCGCGTGCTCGGCCCCCAGATGCTGCTCCTTGACCTGCTCCTGTGCGTCCTCCCACTGCTCAGTCGTGAGCGGGTGCTTGAACGCGAACAGCCCGTCAGTCACCGCCCGGTTCTGCAGGCTCACTTTGTTCCAGCGCACCGCCTCGACATCGGTATCTACCGTCTGCATCGCCGCCCGCAACGGCGCCAGTCCCCAGAACAGGTCGCCCGGATCGACGAACATCAGATGGCAGACCTCCTCCGGTGTGAGGTCCTGCTTCTTGCTCCCCATCCGGTACTCGTAGCGCGCCACTTCGAGGCCACTGCCGGTGGGCACGGGCTTGATCTGGTCGGGCATCAGAGGAACGATGTTCTGCGGGATGCCCGCGCTGTTGCGCTCCAGGTGCCAGAGCGCGTTGCCGCCGAGGTCCAGATGATAGAGGGTCCGCTCCATCAGGTCCTGCCGGCTCATCTGCGGGTTGGGCCGCGACAGCAGATTGCTCAGCGGGTGCAAGTCATCGCGCTCCCATTCGTCCTCGCCCACGCGCTGCTCGGCAAACCAGGGCACTGAGGAGATGGCGCTTGCGCGCTTGCGAACACAGGTATAGACCCACTCGCTCGCCTTGAGCCCGTTCTGGATCGCGTTGGCGGTGCTCCAGTCCGTCCAGATCGGGCGGTTCGCCTGCTGGGGAGTCACGAGGGCGAGCTGCTCGCGGGCCTCGCGCAGAGCCGCCTTGGCGGCGGCCACGCGCTGCTGTGGCGTGAGCGGCCGGCTCTTGCCCAGCATTCGCTGCAGCGTCTCTGTCAGGCCCAAGGTCCCTCACCCATTGTCGCCGCCGCCCGTCCAACCAGCAGGCGGCCCAGGCGCTCTCGCAGCCTCATGTCCTCACCGTCTCCTGGCGATCCAGAGTCCTGTAGAAGAATGTCCGTCCACATCGCCGACACCGCCACAGCACGGGCCGGCCAGGGATCCGGTGCAGGCGCCTGGTTATAGGCCCGCTCGTATCGAAGGGATGGCCACAGAGGCGACAGAGGAAGGCCTGCCAGAGATGCAAGGCGCGGCGAGCAAGGTTCATCTGTCTGCTGCGTACTGCCAATCCCGTCTCCCTGACAAACGAAAAAGGCGAGCCGGCCTGCGATGTGCAGGTGTCGGCTCGCCTCACTGAGGTCAGTGCCGGGCGAAGTATTCGCTTGTTAGGCTCTTACCACACTACGCCGGCTTCTTCCTGCTGTCAATGGGGACCCTACATCAGCTTTGTCCCATGAGCGGTGCCGCCGACTTGCCGAGTCGGTAGACGCTCACGGAATCGCTAGCGTGGCACTCCCGTGGCTGGCCCTGGTAGAACTTGACGCGCATGGTGAACTCACCATTGCCACCGAGCTTGTCGGCCTCTATCTCCATGGCCTCCAGCAGATCGGCCCAGTGTTGGTCGCGGGGCTGTCTCACCTATCCCTCGCCATTGTCCGACCCGTCAGTCAGAAGCCGGGGCCGCCGGCGTGTCTTCGTGTGTAGCATCCGAGGCTGGGGTTGGGTCGGTCTGCCCGTCCGCCCTTGCCTCATGCGTTGTGTCGGCCGAAGTGCTCTCGGCGGCCCCGACGACTTGCTCTGTCTCGCTCTCCACGCACCCGATCCGCTCCAGGAACCGGCGACGGCGCGCGGCCGTGCTCGACCCGTGCTTGCCGAGCTTGGCGACATGCACGCGGCTACCGTTGCTCTGCATCACCCCGAACCGCACGCCGCGCATGAAGGCCGGCACCTCGTCGGCCCGCATCCTGGCGATCAGCAGCCCCGCCTCGTCATCGCTCAGCGCCACCGCCTCGTACCAGTCCGGGTCGGAGAGCTTGAGCGCCTGCTTCTCGTCCAGGGTTAGGGTGTGCATGATTGCGCCCCGCCTTCGCTCGCCTGCTCTCGCCTCGGAACAATCAGGAGGCCCCCTAGTCCGTGCGATGGCAACTCATCCAGTTTGTAGGTGATCGTTCCCTTGGCGCAGGGATGGCTGATGATCGTGCCGACGGGCAGCTCAATCATCAGCACGTCACATTGCGGACCGCCGATCTTCCTGAACTCATCCAGTATGAGCCGTGCGGGATCGGCACTATGCGCGGGAACCAGATGGCGCGGCTCAAAAGCACTCATAGACTCTCTTCCTCCACAGCATCAGCATGTGCATCGGCTTGCTCTCCCGCGTCGCCCCGCGGCGATCGCTGCGGCGGAGCCGGGCTCCGAGCCGATTGCCCACTCCGTCACCTCTCGTGCTAGCATCTGAGCAACAACCTCCCCCATCAGATCCCCCACCAGCCTTTTCGCCCCCTCCTGCACGGCTCGCTCCGAGCAGTTCCAGCACTCGTCGGGAGGCTGCGGTGAGCCGGGTGTTGCCAACGGTGGGAATGTCACTACCCCTGTCTGTGGGTCAACGCCTACTTCCGGGCCTAGACCAATGGCCGATCCGTCCGCGAGGGTCTGCGGGGAGCCAGTCTGTGCGACAGCGCGGCGCGACCATATCACTGATCCGGGGCATGGGATCGACACGCCCATGTTCAGCGGCTCTACTACCAGCGACCTGGCAGGCGGAACTCGCGGCGGAACAGATGAGCTGACCCGCCCACCAGAAAGAGCATCCCGCA
>Ga0315291_10001368_pt1 | contig 32564 bp, 21 predicted proteins | sample YL17G12_20_MG_FD_203070 | JGI IMG/M metagenome (GOLD analysis project Ga0315291, IMG submission 203070) | Sediment microbial communities from Yellowstone Lake, YNP, Wyoming, USA - YL17G12_20 | ecosystem: Environmental > Aquatic > Freshwater > Lake > Sediment | place: USA: Wyoming | collected...
AGGGTGGCCGGTCACACTGGGACTGAGACACGGCCCAGACTCCTACGGGAGGCAGCAGTGGGGAATCTTGCGCAATGGGCGAAAGCCTGACGCAGCGACGCCGCGTGGGCGAAGAAGGCCTTCGGGTCGTAAAGCCCTGTTGGGGGGAAAGAAGCCTGACGGTACCCCCTGAGGAAGCCCCGGCTAACTCCGTGCCAGCAGCCGCGGTAAGACGGAGGGGGCGAGCGTTGTCCGGAATTACTGGGCGTAAAGGGCGCGTAGGCGGCTTTTTAAGTCGGTTGTGAAAGCCCCGGGCTCAACCCGGGGAGGCCAGCCGATACTGGGAGGCTTGAGTGCAGGAGAGGGAAGTGGAATTGCCGGTGTAGCGGTGGAATGCGTAGATATCGGCAGGAACACCCGCGGCGAAGGCGGCTTCCTGGACTGCCACTGACGCTGAGGCGCGAAAGCCAGGGGAGCGAACGGGATTAGATACCCCGGTAGTCCTGGCCCTAAACGATGGTCACTAGGTGTCGCGGGTATCGACCCCTGCGGTGCCGTAGCCAACGCATTAAGTGACCCGCCTGGGGAGTACGGCCGCAAGGTTGAAACTCAAAGGAATTGACGGGGGCCCGCACAAGCGGTGGAGCATGTGGTTTAATTCGACGCTACGCGAAGAACCTTACCAGGGCTTGACATGTGCGCAACCCTGATGAAAGTCGGGGGTGCCCACGTAAGTGGGAGACGCAACACAGGTGGTGCATGGCTGTCGTCAGCTCGTGTTGTGAGATGTTGGGTTAAGTCCCGCAACGAGCGCAACCCTTACTGCATGTTGCCAGGCCCCGCGCAAGCGGGGAGGCACTCTTGCGGAACTGCCTCGGTAACGGGGAGGAAGGTGGGGACGACGTCAAGTCAGCATGCCCCTTACGTCCTGGGCTACACACATGCTACAATGGGCGGTACAAAGGGCTGCGAGACCGCGAGGTGGAGCCAATCCCAAAAAGCCGTCCTCAGTTCGGATCGAAGTCTGCAACTCGACTTCGTGAAGTTGGAATCGCTAGTAACCGCAGGTCAGCATCACTGCGGTGAATACGTTCCCGGGCCTTGTACACACCGCCCGTCAAGCGATGAGAGTCGGCTGCACCCGAAGTCACTGGCCCAATGCGCAAGCAAGGGAGGTGCCGAAGGTGCGGTCGGCGATTGGCGCTAAGTCGTAACAAGGTAGCCGTACCGGAAGGTGCGGCTGGATCACCTCCTTTCTAAGGAGAACTGGAGTCTAGCTTCTAGTCTCTAGAATCTAGCCTCTTATCTCCCAGGTCGATCTCCGGCCTGCGGGCCGGAGTGCGCAATCACCCACATCACTCGCGCTGTTCAGTTTTGAAGGTGCGCACCCATGGTGGCGCGGCCGCCCCGCCTTACAGCCGGCGGGCAAGCCTCGCCCGCGAATCGATAGACGGGCAAGCCCCTAAGCGGCTAAGCGGCTAGGCCTAAAGGCCGCCGTGGCGGTGGCAGAGCCACCTAGCCACCTACGGCCGCCGTGGCGGCCCGCGTCAGCGGGCCTAGCCACGAGATGTCTGCCCCACCATCTTACGCGAGGTAAGCTGCTTGGTCGGACAGCTAATCACCATCTGCCGTACGGCAGGCACATAGGAAATCGGGCGCCGCGCAAGCGTGCGCTCCAACAAATGAACCTAGGGAATGCCCGCGGCGGGGCTGTCCCCGCCGCTTCTTCATGCGCCGCCGGCGCATGCGTGCAGGGGCGCATCGGTGGGTTCGGGCTGAGCCAGGGGAGACGCGATGGACTCAGCCGTGGTGGCGGGGACGCCGCGCACGTCGGTGTGCCCGCTGTGCGGAGGGCCCGATGGCGATGTCATCGGCGCCAGCGCAAACGGAATGCTGATCCGTTGCGCAGACTGCACCTTGTCATATCATTGTGAGTTGCTGGGCGCCAGCGCGCAGGAAGCGGTTCCGTATTACGGTGACGACCGCGCCTACGAGGACTATCGGCGCTGCAAAGAGCCGAAGTGGGAGGACTTATTTACGCGCCTACGGCGTTACCTGCCATTCGACCGCGCTCAAGGCGGGCGTGGTGGGCGTCTGCTCGATGTAGGCTGTGCGCGCGGCTACAGCACAGCGGTAGCGCGGCGGCTGGGCTTCGATGCGTACGGGGTCGAGATGAGCGCCGCCGATGCGGCATATGCGCGCGAGCGGCTGGGGCTGCCGGTGCGCACGGGGACGGTGGAAACGGCAGGATTCCAGGCTGGCTTCTTCGACGCGGTGGTGGCGTGGTCGGTGCTGGAGCATCTGTCAGCGCCGGTGGCGGCTGTGGCGGCGATTTCGCGGTTGCTGCGGCCGGGCGGGGTGCTCAACATCTTCACCCCCAACGGCAAGAGCCGGACGGCGCGCGAGCAGGGGCTGCGTTGGATCGAGTACAACCGGCCAGGCCATGTCGCGTTTTTCTGCCCGATGACGCTGCAGCGGCTGCTGACCGAGCAAGGGCTGCAGGTGGTGGAGCTGTACACCACGCTGCTGGGCGGCGGGCCTGAGGCCCAGGGCGAGCGGGGTGCGCTCCTGCGCTGGGCGATGGGACCGAGCTTAGCCCCAGTGCGCCGTCGGCTGAGGCCGTTGCTGGCGCTGATGGCCGGCACGGCAGCGCGGGAAGGCGAGTACATGGGCGTCTATGCGCGCAAGACTGGCTAGAGGATAGAGGCTGGACGAAAGAGGAAATACACGCCGGAAGTCTCCAGGTCTTTCCTCTAGCAACTCTGTTCTAGCCTCTGGTGTCGGGCGCATAGCTCAGTTGGTTAGAGCGCTGCCCTGATAAGGCAGAGGCCCCTGGTTCGAATCCAGGTGCGCCCACCAGCCGCCGCAGGCGACTGGTGGGAGTTGAGGGCGGAAAGGGGAGAGGTGATCGGAAGAATCGGGAATCACCCTTCACCTGGCACCCCTCAGCTTTCTCGCTCCGGCGGGGGCGTAGCTCAGCCGGGAGAGCACCTGCTTTGCAAGCAGGGGGTCGGCGGTTCGATTCCGCTCGCCTCCACCAACCCTGGGCATACGCGGGTAGGGCTGTCGCGGCCGGCGGACACGGGCGTGATTGACTAGCGCTAACGGATGTGTATATAATAGAAGTCGCCCTGCGGGGCGTGCCAGCCTCTAGCTGGCGGATGGACCTTGACAACTGGATAGAGGAGTAAGGAGGTAGGTAAGGCACGTAGCCGAGCGCGCGAGTAAGATCGGCGTGAAGAGCACGCCCTGACTCGCCACGCGAAGGGGGCGCGACGTCAGGGGACGTCGCGGCCACACGAGCGCGGTGAGATCGGGGGTGAGCAAGCTACTAAGGGCGCGCGGTGGATGCCTAGGCAGGAGCAGCCTAAGAAGGGCGCGGCAAGCTGCGAAAAGCTCCGGGGAGCCGCAAGCAGGCAGTGATCCGGAGGCACCCGAATGGGGCAACCCGATCCCGGTGATGCGGGATCATCCTGGGCCCAATACATAAGCCTGGGAAGGCAAGCGGGGGAACTGAAACATCTCAGTACCCCGAGGAGAAGAAAGCAAGCGCGACTCCCCCAGTAGCGGCGAGCGAAAAGGGAAGAGCCCAAACCGTCGTCACGTGATAGCGCAGCGGCGTTGTGGCGGCGGGGTTGAGGGGGCGCGCTGGGCGGGGCGCTGAACCCGCCGGGGAGTGATAAAACCCGCGTACTAGTCGAATGCGCCTGGAACGGCGAGCCATAGAGGGTGAAAGCCCTGTAGGCGAAAGGCGCGGGACTCTCTGGGTGCGCACCCCAAGTACCACGGGACACGAGGAATCCTGTGGGAATCCGGGAGGACCATCTCCTAAGGCTAAGTACTGCTTCTGACCGATAGCGAACTAGTACCGTGAGGGAAAGGTGAAAAGCACCCCGGGAGGGGAGTGAAATAGAACCTGAAACCGCGTGCTTACAAGCGGTCGGAGTCCAGTCCCACGTCGCATTGTGCGACGCGGGAAGGATGACGGCGTGCCTATTGCAGAATGAACCGGCGAGTTACTGTTGGCAGCGAGGTTAAGGTGATGAGCCGCAGCCGCAGCGAAAGCGAGTCCGAAAGGGCGTCCCAGTTGCCGGCAGTAGACCCGAAACCAGGTGAGCTACCCATGGGCAGGGTGAAGCCTCGATAGTCTCGAGGTGGAGGCCCGCACCGGTGTCGGTTGAAGACGGCTCGGATGACCTGTGGGTAGGGGTGAAATGCCAATCGAACCTGGAGATAGCTGGTTCTCCCCGAAATAGCTTTAGGGCTAGCCTCGGGTGCTGCTTGGCGGAGGTAGAGCACTGAATGGGCTAGGGACGCTAACGCGTTACCGCACCCAACCAAACTCCGAATGCCGCCATGTCAAGCCCGGGAGTCAGACTGCGGGGGCTAAGCTTCGTAGTCAAAAGGGCAAGAGCCCAGATCGCCGGCTAAGGTCCCTCAATCGAGCTAAGTGGGTAAGGAGGTGGGACTGCTCAAACAACCAGGAGGTTGGCTTAGAAGCAGCCATCCTTTAAACAACGAGTAACATCGGACTGGTCGAGTGGTTCCGCGCCGAAAATCCAACGGGGCTCAAGCTCGATACCGAAGCCGCGGGCCCGCGCCGCAAGGCGCGGGCGGTAGGGGAGCGTTGCGCACTAGGTTGAAGCCCCGATGCAAGTCGGGGTGGACGAGGCGCAAGTGAGAATGCCGGTATGAGTAGCGAAAATTCCGGTGAGAATCCGGGACGCCGAAAGCCTAAGGGTTCTTAGGGAAGGTTCGTCCTCCTAAGTTTAGCCGGTCCTAAGCCGAGGCCGAACGGCGCAGGCGATGGACAGCCGGTTGATATTCCGGCGCCACCACTGGGCGACCAAGACGCGAAGGGGCGACGCCGTGGAGTGAGCCAGCGCACGGAGGGAAGTGTGCGTTCAAGCCCGCAGGGCCGGTGCAGGCAAATCCGCACCGCCAGGCCCGAGGGGTGATGAGGAGGAAAGGCTTTGTCCGGACCGAACTGGCGTGATCTGCGGCCTGGAAAACCCTCTAGCGAGCTCAGTGGTGACCGTACCGCAAACCGACACAGGTAGGCGGGCAGAGGATGCCAAGGCGCGCGAGAGAACCCTCGTTAAGGAACTCGGCAAAATGGCCCCGTAACTTCGGGAGAAGGGGCGTCCTTTGGCTTGAGGCCACGGCACTTCGGTGCTGCTGGTCGAGGGCTGGGGGATCGCAGTGAACAGGCCCAAGCGACTGTTTAACAAAAACACAGGTCTCTGCTAAGCCGTAAGGCGAGGTATAGGGGCTGACGCCTGCCCAATGCCGGGATGTTAAGGGGAGGGGTTAGCCCCGACTTCGGTCGGGGCGAAGCTTCAAACCGAAGCACCGGTGAATGGCGGCTGTAACTATAACAGTCCTAAGGTAGCGAAATTCCTTGTCGGGTAAGTTCCGACCTGCACGAATGGCGTAACGACTTGGGCGCTGTCTCGACGAGGGACTCGGCGAAATTGTAGTATCGGCGAAGATGCCGGTTACCCACGACTGGACGGAAAGACCCCGTGGAGCTTTACTACAGCTTGATATTGGAGCTTGGGATTTCCTGTAGAGGATAGGTGGGAGCCTGTGAAGTCCCGACGCCAGTTGGGATGGAGGCAACCTTGGAATACCACCCTTGAGGTCTCGGGCCTCTAACCGCGGCCCCTAGCGGGGCGGCGGGACCGTGTCAGGCGGGTAGTTTGACTGGGGCGGTCGCCTCCTAAAAGGTAACGGAGGCGTCCAAAGGTTCCCTCAGTGCGGTTGGAAATCGCACGCAGAGCATAAGGGCACAAGGGAGCTTGACTGCGAGACGAACATGTCGAGCAGGGACGAAAGTCGGGCCTAGTGATCCGGCAGTGGCGGATGGAAGCGCTGTCGCTCAACGGATAAAAGCTACCCCGGGGATAACAGGCTTATCTTCCCCAAGAGTTCACATCGACGGGGGGGTTTGGCACCTCGATGTCGGCTCGTCGCATCCTGGGGCCGGATCAGGTCCCAAGGGTTGGGCTGTTCGCCCATTAAAGCGGTACGCGAGCTGGGTTCAGAACGTCGTGAGACAGTTCGGTCCCTATCCGTCGTGGGCGCAAGAAGTTTGAGGGGTGCTGCCGCCAGTATGAGAAGACCGCGGTGGACGAGACCTCTGGTGTACCAGTTGTCCCGCCCGGGGCATACGCTGGGTAGCCATGTCCGGCCGGGATAAGCGCTGAAAGCATCTAAGCGCGAAGCCCTCCCCAAGATGAGACTTCTCACCCCGCAAGGGGGTAAGGCCGCAGGAAGAATACCTGCTTGATAGGCTGGGGGTGTAAGGCGGGCAACCGCTTAAGCTGACCAGTACTAATCGGCCGAGGGCTTGTCCCCCCGATCTCAGCGCGCTCGCATAGCGCTACGCACCTTACCTCGAACATAATAGTCTAACCACAGAGCACACAGAGGACACAGAGAAAGCGACGGCATTGTCATTCGGAGCCCCTTCGCTGTGCTCCCTTCGGCTGCGCTCAGGGCAGGCAGGGCAGGCTGTGAGTCAAACGAAGGAATGAACTCCGCGAAGAATCTCGCTGTGCGAGTAATCCCTCCTCTGTGATCTCCGTGCTCTCAGTGGTTCACATCACACGCATGAGATTTCCCGGTGACCGAAGCGAGGGGGAAACACCTCTTCCCATTCCGAACAGAGAAGTTAAGCCCCTCAGCGCCGATGGTACTGCTGCCGCAAGGCGGTGGGAGAGTAGGCCGTCGCCGGGATTTTTTCTTTTCGCGGTCCGTAGTCCGTGATCGGCAGTCCGTGGTCCGGGACGGAGCGGCAACACTAACCACAAAGACACGAAGACACGAAGGAATGAAGGTTGCAGGCGCGCAGCATGCCCCGGCGAACCTCCTCACGCCGGAACGGGCATCTCGGCCGGCGAGCGCCTGAGGACTCGCTGGATTTTCCCCCAAGTCCTGCCAAACGTTCCTTGTCCCGAAGCCAACGCTACGGAATAGCTCCAACAGTTCGTCCAAGGCGAACGCCAGCTGCCGCTCCTGAGAGGGCTGCGAAAGGAATTGTCCTTGCGCGCATCAAAGAACGCCGATACGGAGCGGCATCGTTGATGAAGGAGTCATCAAGGCCACGCGCGGCGGGGAAGCCCGGACGCCGCGAGGTGACCGGCCTCAGGTCGGGCAAGCTGCCCGCGGACCTGCTCCGCAGGTGCCTGGCGAGGATACCGCACGACGATCCGAGGGTTGTGCTGTGGCCGGCGATCGGCGAGGACGCCGCGGCCATCGAATTCGGCGAGCGGGTGCTGGTAGCCAAGACCGACCCCATCACTTTCGCCGCCGACCTCATCGGCTGGTACGCCGTCAACATCAACGCCAACGACGTCATCACGTGCGGTGCCGAGCCGCGCTGGTTCATGGCGACGGTGTTGCTTCCCGAGGGGGCGCCAGATTCGGCAGCCGAGGACGTATTCGACCAGATTCTGCGCGGCTGCGCCGACCTGGGGGTCGCGCTCGTGGGCGGGCATACGGAGGTGACGCCGCAGGTCGCTCGCCCGGTAGTCGTGGGTTGCATGCTCGGCGAGACGGATCGGCAGCGCCTAGTGACAACCGCCGGCGCTCGGGTCGGCGACGCGCTATTGCTGACCAAAGGCGTTGCGGTGGAGGGAACCGCGCTTCTGGCGCGGGAGGCCGCCGTCGAGTTGCGCGCGCGCGGAGTGGGTGAGGAAACCCTGCGCGCAGCGCGCGAGCTTCTTTTCTCGCCGGGCATCAGTGTCGTGCCGGAGGCGCGCCTGCTGCTCGAACTCGGGTGCGTCACAGCGATGCACGACCCCACGGAAGGCGGCCTCGCAACCGGGCTGGAGGAGCTTGCGGCCGCTAGCGGGCAGGGCCTTACAGTGGACGAAGGGGAGATCTTCGTCCTCCCGCAGTGCAGCGAGATCTGCGCCGCGCTCGACCTGAATCCGCTGGGCCTGATCGCATCGGGGGCGCTGTTGGCGGCCGTGACCCCGGGCCGCGTCGCCGATGCGCTGGAGCGCCTGACGCGCGCGGGGATCCGGGCGGGGGTGATCGGCGAAGTCCGGCCGCCGCAGGACGGTCTCACACTCACGTCCGCCGGCCGCACGCGACCCCTGCCTCGGTTCCCCCGAGATGAAGTGGCACGGTACTTCGCATCGCCAGCACCAGCGCCGAAGGGCGGCCGCCGGCGGTGAGGTCGCGAGGCGCCGATGCCTGGGCGGCCGGCGCCGCGGCGCTCGCGTGGTGCCAGCGGGGAAACGCACCGCCCCCTTTGTCGTCTAAAGTAGTGCACAAACGCCTCCCCGTGGGTACCGCACCTCTGGAAGGATGCCCTGGGCTTTGCTATAATGTCGGGCGTGCGATCATGAGGTACGGGAGGTAGCCGATCAAGGTAGCGGCCATCATACCAGCATTCAACGAGGAACGGCGCATCGGGGCCGTGCTGTCCGTCGTCGAGCGCGCCGACGTCGTGGACGACATCCTGGTAGTGGACGACGGGTCCACCGACCGCACGCTGGACGCGCTGCCCACGGGCGACGGGGTGCGAGCGCTGCGCTTGCCGATCAACGTAGGCAAAGGCGGGGCGATGTGGGCGGGCGTGCACAATACCGATGCGGATATCATGCTATTCTTAGATGCGGACCTCGTCGGCCTGAAGCCGGAGCATCTGCGGCTGCTGGTGGAGCCGGTAAGTTCCGGCGAGGCGGATATGTGCATCGGCGTGTTTCGCGGCGGCCGGTACTGGACCGACCTGGCGCAGAGGCTTGCGCCTTACATCTCCGGACAGCGTGCGGTGCGGCGCGAGATGTTCCTGAGCGTGCCCCAAGTGCGTCAGGCGCGCTCAGGAGTGGAGGTGGCGCTGACCTATCACGCGCGGGTGCACGGCTGGCGCGTGGCGCGCGTTGCGCTCGGGGGCATGACGCACGTCATGAAAGAGGAGAAGCTGGGGCCCCTGCGGGGCGTGTGCGCGCGCCTGGGCATGTACTGGGAGATCGGGCGCTACATATCGAGCGAAAGATGCAAGCGCAGCGCCCAGCGCGTCCTGCGCTCAGTGCGTCGCATGCTGCGCACGGCGGAGGACTAGGCCTCATGCCCGCCGGGGCTACGGACTCGAGCAAAGCCAAAGTGACAGGTCCGCGGTGGTGCGGGCGAACCCGGTTTCGCGGACCTGCAAAGTTGAGGAGGTTGTTTACGATGGAGAGGCGCAGGTATGCCATAAGCGTTTCGCTGGCCTGGCTGATCGCGCTGGTGGTGGTGCTGGCGGCGATCGGCGGAGTCGCGTATCGCTACCACGGACTGACGAGCAACGCCTCGGCGGCAACGATGGAGCCGCCGAAGGAGCTGCTGACGCTGCAGGAGGGCTTTGTGTCTCTGGCCGAGCACGCAAAACCCTCCGTCGTCAATATCAGCACCGAGCAGAAGGTGGAAGTCAAGCCATCCGGGGAAGAGGGCCAAGCGCCGCCGGGGATGGATGAGCTCTTCAAGTTCTTCCGCAAGCGCTTCGGCGACCAGTTCGAGTTCCCCATGCCCGTACCTCCACAGGCGGAGCCCCGGCGGAGCTTGGGATCGGGCGTCATCATCGATCCGAGCGGCTATATCCTCACCAGCGCCCACGTAGTGCGGGGGGGCGATAAGGTCACGGTGACGGTGATGGATGGCAAGGAGATGCCGGCGAAGATCATCGGCAGCGACTCGCAGACGGACTTGGCGATCATTAAGATCGAGTCCAAGGAGCCGCTGGTTGCAGCGTCGCTGGGCGACGCGGACAAGGAGCGCGTCGGGTCGTGGGTGATGGCTATTGGCAGCCCGCTGGGCCTGGAGGAGACGGTTACCGTCGGGGTCATCAGCGCCAAGAACCGGACTTTCCTCAATCCCAGCGTGGAGGGGCGCCCGTTTCGCGGGATGCTGCAGACCGACGCCGTCATTAACCCCGGCAACAGCGGCGGCCCGCTGCTCAACCTCAGCGGCGAAGTGATAGCCATTAATACCCTGATCGTCAGCACCACGGGCTACAGCATCGGCCTCGGCTTTGCCATACCCATTGACGCGGATAACAAGCGCATCATCGAGTCCCTCAAGCGCGGCGAGACGCCGATGCGGGGCCAGCTTGGGGTCTATATCCGGTCGGTCAACGAGGCGATCGCATCGGTCTTCGGGGTGGAAAAGGGAGCCTTCGTCGACCGGGTCATGCCCGACAGCCCGGCTGAGAAGGCTGGCATCCAGCCCGAGGATATCATCGTTCAGTACGGGGACGCTACGATCAACGACGAAGAGGAGCTGGTGCGCGCGGTCGAGCAGACCAAGCCGGGGATGCGAGTGCCCGTGACCGTCGTGCGGGAAGGCAAGCGCAAGACGCTCGAAGTCAGCATCGGCCAGGTGCCGACGGAGAAAACGGCAGCCGCGACTCCGGCCGCGGAGGACAAGCTGGGCATCGGCGTGAGCGACATCACCGACGCGCTGCGGCAGCAGTACAAGGTTAGTCCCGAGCGGGGCGTGGTCGTCACCAAGGTGGATCCCAACGGCGACGGGGCGCGCGCCCTGCTGCAAACCGGCGACGTGATCGTGAAAATCAACCGCGCGAAGACCGATTCGGTGGCCGAGTACCAGGACGCGGTCAAACAACTCAAGACCGGCAGCGCGGTCGTGATGCGGGTGTGGCGGGGCGAGCAGGTGTTCACGCTCACCATCCGCAGCCTGGGGGAGTAGCAGCGGGTTGCCAGTGGTCGCAGGCCGCGGCCAGGATATGACGTTACAGCGCTGCCACGCCGGTACGCTCGTCGGCGTGGCAGCGTTGTTTTCGCGCGGCAGCCTTCAACGCGCTGGCCGAATTGGCCTGAAAACGCTCTTGACAAACCGAGGGGGACGCTAGACTTTGAGGCAGTTATGGTTTCGTGATTCCTCGCCGGGAAGCGAAGGTCTGGTTTTCCGGCAGCCCGCCGCGGGGGAGGGCAATGATGCCACGGGACAACGCCAGGGTGCGTTCCAAGGCGGGGCGGGGCGCGGGCCGGGCCGCCGCGTCGCGCGCGGCGGATTTCCACATCTATCGTTCCCCCGTCGCCCGCCCACTTCTCCTGCACATCCCTACCAGCCGCGTGTTTTCGATCTCTCCTGCGCTCGCCGATCACCTGACGTATGACGGGGCAAGCGTCTCGGCTGCCACCTTGGGCGCGACTTCTCCTGAAGTCGCGACTGGCGAGGTCTCTCCCGCCACGCAGCCGGGGGCGGCTGCGCCACATTCCGCGGCCCTGGCCGAACTCGAATCCCTGCTTCGGCCCCGCCTCTCCCCTTGGCCCGCGCAATCGGACTCCGCGCCCGACGCAACATGCGCCACCGGTTCGCCGACACGTGATTCTGAGCGGACCGATGAATCCCATCGGGCTTCCAAGCCCGGCGCGCCCTGGGGCGACCTGACGCTGTTCATCACCGACCGCTGCAACCTGCGCTGCGAGTACTGCTTCGAGAGCTACGCGCCGCTGCGCCAGGCGGGCCGCACGATCTCGCGCGAGACGGCGGGAGCCGCGCTCGATTTCTTCTTCGACCGGCTCTATCCCGCTGCGCAGGCGTACGACCTCCACCTCTTTGGCGGCGAGCCGCTGCTGGCGTGGGATATGGTGGAAGGGGTCACCGATGAAGCCCGCCGCCCCGTGACGCTCGTCCATTCAGAGACGTTTGCCACGGAGGCTCTGGCGGTGACACGGGAGCGCCAACTCAAGAACTGGAGCCCCCCAAGAAGGAGGCCCTTGTGCGGGGCGACTGGACGCTTCTCAGGCAACTCAGCCAGAGCCGAGACTAAGACCCGGCCGTGCTTTCCCCAAGCGACAGTTCTGGTAACGGGCTCATGGCCAGGAGGCAAACTCCTCACCGCCGAATAGCGAGAAATGGAGTGTGACACAGGTGGCGGAAATAGGTAACTGTCCCCATTTTCCCCCCATTTTCCCCGCTAATCAGTCTGCCGGCGCTTTCCTGCCCAACAAGGCGCCCAATACCAGTCCCGCGCCGGCGCCGAGGACCAGGCCGAGAAGCGCCACCAGGATGGCCCCCAGGACGCCTCCGGTGAACCAACCGAGGACGCCGCCGCCAACCACGCCCACAATCGCGCCCCGGATCGCGCCTTTCTTTGCGCCCAGGATCATGCGCAGGATTCCGCCAATCCGTCCGGTTGATTCTGAGTGCCCGCCTGTTACCGACCCCAAAGCGTCTTGCGCCACCCCCTTGGCGGTGTCCTTGACCGCGTCTATGAGCGCACTCTGCGCTCCGATGGGAGCGCCGGCAATCCCGCCTGCAATCGCCAGCGCAACGCCGATGAACGCCAGCAAGAATGCGCCCAGAGACACGCCCAGCACGCGCAGCAGCACGCCGATGAGCACCGCGGCCACGATGCCGACGAGCACCCCCACCACGCCGCCGACCAGCGCCCCCTTGAGCGCGCGCCGCGCCCAGCCGGAAACGGCGCGCTTGACGCTCTTTTCGTCAACCGACTTGCTGATCGCACCCAGCACCTCTTGTCCCAGGGCCGCGGCGGAGGCGGCGACGCGCTTGGCCGAGTCGCCCTCCTCGGTCTGCCCGGCAGCCGGACCTAGACTCTCCGGCGTGCCCGATAACGATGCCCCGCACTTGTGACAGGTCCGGGCCTCCGCATCGTTGTCCGCTCCGCAAACCGCACAGGCTTTCATGGTTCAATCTCCTCCTCTTGCGTGCCGCTTATGGACTGCGGGAGCTTGCTCCCGCTTTCAACGCGGCGGCAAGCCGCCGCACTCCAAATGGCCAATCGCAGACGGTCGCAGTTGCCGGCCCGCGAAGGCCCGCCGGCCTTTATCACCGCCCCACCCACAGCGCCACGAGTATGCCCAAGAGGCATCCTGCCACCACCTGGGAGGGTGTGTGCCCGAGCAACTCCTTGAGTTCCTTGGGCAGGCGGCCTTCGGGCGGGTGGAGCGTCTCCTTGAGCGCGGGGGTGCGGGTGAGTATCTGCTGCCGCTCATCCGCCGGCATTGCCGCCCTGCCGAAGACCCAGCGCACCATTTCGTTGAGGATGTCGGCGTGCTTTCCGGCTTCTCTCCTGACCCCGATGGCGTCATACATCACAACCAGCGCAACGGCACCAGCGAGAGCAAACACGGGAGAAGAGATGCCCTCGGCCAACAAGATGGCGGTCGCCAAAGAGACGACCAGAGCCGAATGGGCGCTGGGCATGCCGCCGGATTCCCAGAATCTGCTGGCGTCGAATCTGCCCGTGGACACGATGTTCGTGATGGTCTTGAGGACTTGAGCGAGCAGCCACGCCAGCATCGCAGTGGTCAACACCTTGTTCGCGAGCAAGACGGCCGACAGCGATTCCATGGCCCTTACCTCCCACAAGTCTTGACAGATCGGTCAGAGATTGCCGAGCAACGTACCCCTGCGATTCGCTGACCCCTCGCCGTAGTTCTTCGTCTCTGTGGGATCCGCCACAGACGCAACGGACGCGCTTGACGTGCTAAGGCTGGCGATGCATGCAGAACCTCTGCCAAATGTGGCCAACGAAATCAGCCGGAACGCGGCGCCGGGTGCCGTCCCCGTAATGGTGAGAATGCGAGGGCATCTTCCTTCGTTTCTCCGACTGCCTGCGCAGCGTTGAACGCGTCACCGCAGCCGGATGCGCGCATAGCGCATGGTCAGCGGCTTGCCGGCACATGCGCCCAGAACATCGAGCGTCTGTGAGGGCGCCGAGCCGGCACGCTGGGTTGCCGTCATGAAGCTGGTGAACGGGTATTCGAGCGTAACCTTCACGGGTATGGTGTGACCGCTATTGGGCAGGATCTCGATCACGCGGTTCTCGGACACGGGGTTGCCCGCCGCATCGGCGCCGCCGCAGTAGTAGAAAACGAACAAGCGCCCGTCGGGCGTCGCCTGGAAGCGGGCGCAGCCCGGTACCTCGCCGGATTCGCCTTCTCCACCCCTGACCAGCGTATCCCGCGCAACCACTCGGCCGTTGCGCACCACGCAGTGCTCCAGCGAGTACGTCAGCCGCTCGCCGGGAAAGAACTTCTCACGCAGCCGCGGGTCGAGGCTCGTTTCCTGCCACAGCATATGCGCGGCTCCGTCCGGCGCGATCCAAATGTCGAGATTATCGATATGCCCGGCGGTCTGCTCGCGGCTCGCGATCTCCTGCCACTCGGAGAACGGGGTGGTCGTTATATCCGGCGTCCAGGTGAAAAACAGCCGTCGGAAATCATAGTCCCATTCTTGCTTGGTTAGCTCACGCTTGTACTGTCGCCACGCAGGCACCGGCTCGATGATGTCGCTGATGGCCAGGATGTAAGCGGCGCGGTTGGCTAGCGCGACCACCGGATAGCACAGGCGAATGGGCTCCGGCTTTTCATAGTCGAGGCCCATCGGGAAGACCAGCCGTCCTCGAGCCGCCCAGCGCCCGTTCCGGTCGCGGAAGCTCCAGTACTGGGCCTCGTGCTGTAGGATATTGAGCACCAGCAGCTCGCGGCTCGACCCGTCGGCGGCGAAGCCGCGATAAGAATGCTCGGTGAAGGCCGGCTTGCCGTCCCACACCGGGAGCAGCTCACGATAGGGGGCTCGGGCGGCGTCCGCGGCAAACTGCAAGATCTGCGGCCGAGCCGGGCCGCTGTACACGTTCGGCTCGGTCAGCGTCGGATTGACGGACAGGAAGAGCCGGCCATCCGGGAAGCCGGCGAGCGGGCACGGCTCGCGCGTGCGACCCCCCTCGTCGCGCTGCTGCAGCACCCACCCTGCGTCCGCGCGCTCCAAGAGCAGCCAGCGCACGTTGTTGAGCGGCTTAAGGTCTTTGAGAGTCTCAATGCCGCTGACGAAAACATTATCGCCGATGCGTACGATGCAGGTGGAGCCTTTGCACCACAACGGCCCGGCGCCGTTGTCGGCCGGCTCGTAGGTGTAAACATCCTCTTCCACTTCGACCGCCGGCGCGAGCGGCTGGGCGGCCGCGTCGCCTCCGACGGGCAGAACTGCGATGAACCACATCATGGCCGGAATCCACCTGGTCAAGCTCGTGCCCCTCTGGGGTCTCCTGACCCCGAAGTGGTTTTTTCCCTGCACTCGGTCAACCATCCTCTTCTCGCAGCCCCTGCGCCGACCGCGGGCGCGAAAAGCAGCGCCACCGCCAACCTCGCCTCCGCATGATCCTTGCCGCCGCAGGGAGGCCGACCACTGCCGGCGAAGAACCCCGGACCCTGGGCGCCGCGCGCGGCTAGGTCCCGACTCGTCGGGACCGCCGTGGCGGCCATAGGCCTAGCCACCACGGCAGCGCCTGGGTCGAGGAGACCGCAACATGCGATTCACCGATATCCTTCCTTCCATCCCCGCAGTCAAGCGTTTGGTCGTGTCCGCCCCGGAGACGACACGCGAGAGCGTGGACTTCTGGGTCTGGTATCGCTCGTTCCAGGGCCTGATAAACCGCGAAGCGCCGCACCTGTACCTGACCCAGCGCGTGGATGATTCGCGCCCGGGCAGGCGGCGCGACCTGTGCGAGGCGCACTGGCTGGACTATTACGTCCAGACCTTTGACCTGCCCGCCGAATACCTTGATGACATCGATTCAGTTATCGAGCGCTACAAGCATCTCGTTCACGGCTATGTCCTGTACGACAACGAGACCGTCATCCAGACCCAGAACCTGGCCATCACCCGCGCCGGGCTGGAGGCGCTGCTGCCGGTCGCGCCCGACCAGGAACACTGGATGGCCCGCCACGGCATCGCCAAGCGTGACGACCTGCGCGGCAAGTTCGCCGACGACGCCGAAGCCGCCGAGTGGGCGCTCGACAACCTGTGGCCGCACTGCAACCGCCGACTCTACGCCAACTTCTGCGTCCACCGGCCGCTGTGGTATGCCATGGGTCACACGCTGGAGGACTTCGTCGTTTACCACAAGGGTCTGGCGCTCGATCTGCCGCTGAGCCGCCAGTCGCGCCGGACGCTGCATCTCTATCGGCGCATGCTCGAATCGGCTGAGGCCCCGGGCGTGCAGATGAACTGGCACTGCGTGTGCGACCAGGAGAAGGAATACGTCGCGGAGGCGGCGGAGCGCGGCTTCTTCACCTTGTGCAGCGTTTCCACCCCGAATCTGACGATCCACGGCGGCGTGGGCGACCCCGAGGCCGCCTATACTCAGCCGCTGCCGAGCGCAGGGCAGTGCCGCGCCAAGCCCGACAAGGTCTATGTCTGCCTCTACGTGAGCGATGGGGACGCGACCTGGGCCATGAACAATCTCCACTCCGGGAGCTGGCTGGCGGAGCACCGGGGAATGTTCAAACTCGGGTGGGGGCTGCTGCCGTTCATGGTCAGGCTCATGCCGGGGATGCTGCGCTACTACCATGAGACGCGCTCGCCGAACGATTGCTTCTGGGGGCCGTCCTCGGGCGTGGGCTACACGTATTCGCACCTGTGGCCGCAGCGCCTGGTCGGTGACTACCTGAGGGAAACGCGGCGCCTGCTCGACCAGACGGGTCAGCACGGCTGCAACATGGTGAACTGGTTCCTGCGCGATTGGTGGCGCGAGGTCGAGGATGACGACGCCGTCCGGCGCGAGCAAGAAGCGCTGCAGCCTGGCCCCGGCCTGGTCTGCGGTCTCGGCGGGTCTCCATACGCGCGCAGCCACCTGTGCGGGCCCATCCCGAAGGTTCACTCCGTCCACATCGCCAACGTCGGCCGCGACAACGTGGGAGACATCGTGCGCTTTGCGCAGGAGTGTCCCTCGCGTCCCCTGTTCATGTTTCTGTTCGCCCAGATTGCGACCGGGGTTCTGGAGCACCTTGCCGGCGAGATGCCGGAGTTCGCGCGTCATCCCCAAATCGAAATACTCAGCATGGACGAGTTTTTCCTTACCCTGCAGGACGCCATCGCCCGCGGCATGGTCCGCGAGCCGCTGTACGAGAAGACCGGCGTCCTCGCCGAGACGTGGCTGAAGGCTCCGGGGCGCCACCGGCTGCCTCTCTGCGAGAGGGTGACGGCGGAGTTGTCCAGCGTCGCGCACGCCGGCGCCCAAGAACGCCGGCGTCTGCTGGCGGAACCCGCCTGGAGCGACCTCGTCTCAATCGAGGTCGAGCACGTGGCGCGGGATCGGGAGGCTTTTCTGACGCGCTATCGAGGTCGGCCGGCGGTAGCTGCCGATGAAGAGGCGGACACGCTGCTCTATGTGGCGTTCACGGTCGCATGGACGCTCGTGCGCGCCGCAATTGAAGCCCAGGGCATATACCCGAACCACCGCACGCAGTGCCTCGAGGACTTCAAGCGCACCTGCGGCGCATGGGTCGATACCGGGCCGTTCGAGCACCTATTCGCTGCGTGGGATAACTGGGAGGCGGGCGCCCCACCCGTCGATGAGATTGTCGGCTGGTGCGACGCCATTGCCCACGGCGCCGCCATCCTGCTGCAGCGCCTGGGGCCGGATGAAGCCCAGGAGTTCGCGGGCTGGCCTCCGCGAACCATCTGAGACCGCAGCGCACGATTCTGTACGGACGCATGGCCCTGCGCTTCCGGCAGCCTGGGTGGCGGCCTCGGCCACACCGAGCAGGATTAGCCCCTGCGGTAGGCTAAGTAGGGGCAATCGCCGGCATCCCCTGGGATTGGAGACTTGGAATGGAGTTCGCGGCTCTGCTCTTTCTGTGCATCATCGGCTGCTTGTGTGCGGTCGTGGAGCTGAGCGAGGTCGACCGCGGCGGGCTGTCGTGGAAAGCCGCCGACTACGAGCGCGCCATGCAGGCCCGGCACCTACGCGACGGCGGCCTGGTAATCGGCGGCGTTGACTTTCCATTTCCCAAGTGGCATGCGCTCGAAGACGATGAGAACAGCGCGTACCTCACCGGGGCCTACCTGGCCGCAGTGTCTTTCCGCTACACCGTGACCGGCGAACCGGAGGCGCAGGAGCAAGCCAAGCGGTGCGCGGCGTCGCTGCGCAAGCTGGTCGAGGTGACCGGCACGCCCGGCTACCTCGCTCGCTGGTGGAGGCCGGTGAGCGATGAGCCGCCGCAGGAAACCGGTTGGCTGGCCAAAGCGTGGCAGACCAACGGCCCCTACCGGTGGCTGGGCAATCCCAGCACCGACCAGTACACCGGGGTGATGTTCGGCTACAGCGTCTATTACGATCTAGCCGCGGACGAGGCTGAACGCAAGCTTGCCGCTCAGTCGGTGGGCGGCATGGTGGGCCGCATCCTGGACGCCGGCATGAAGATCCTGGACCCGGAAGGTAAACCGACCTCCTGGTACGACATGAGCCCCGAGACGCTGCAGCAGCCGGTGTACGCGCCGGTGGCGCTGCACCTGCTCAAGGTCGCCCACCAGGTCACCAAGGAGCCGCGGTTCGGGGACAAGTACCGCGAGTTGGCGGTGGAGCACGACTACCTCAAGCGCTCCATCAAGCGCCGCGGCGACGAGGAATGGAACCGCTCCGATGATGTCATGAGCTTCGAGTCGTTCTACACTACCATGACCCAGGAGCAAGATCCCCGGATTCGGGAGGGGCTGCGGGCGGCGCTGCAGGCCAACTGGGATGACTGCGTCGGGGATGAGAGATGGCTGTTCGGGCTCTTCTACGATGCCCTGTGCCCGGGCGCCGGGCAGTCCAAGATGGCCATCCGCGAGCTGGTCGACTACCCGTCGCATAAGATCACGATCAAGGGCAGCGAGAAGACCGAGAATCCGGTGCCGGCATGGCAGCGCGCCTACGGCTGGTTCGAGTTCATGTGCGATACGCGCGTGCGAGTGGTGGGAAGCGAGGCGCCCGGCGTGGACTACCTGTTGGCCTACTGGATGGCGCGTCACCACGACCTGATCTGAGGCGATGGGCCCCGGGTCGCAAGAGCCGAAGCTCGGGTGCGCGAGCGCGGCTCTGGGCGAGCGGCTAGCGCCGGTTACCAGCGCCATCTGCCTCCCCCTGGTTAATCCCACCATCGTTCGCGCCGATTCCCCCACTCCCGCCACGATGACGGCTGCGCGGCCCGCGTGGCCGAGGAATCAGCCCAAGATAGTCGAAGTATCTGAGAGGGTCTGGGCGCGCGGTCTCCTGACCGCGCGAATACCCCCGCGACCCGCCTGCGGCGGGTAAACCTTCAGGACTTGTCCGCCTCTGGCGGAGAAGTCGCGCCCAATACGCGCAGCGCGCCGGGCCACGGCCGGCGGCAGCGCAAAGCGTGATTCCAGTCCGTGCGGCCCGAGGTAGGACATGGATCCCGAACTGAAGCTTGAGATGTTCCGCGCCTACGACATTCGCATTCCTTCGGCGGACCTGACGCCCGCCCTTGCGGCGCGGCTCGCGCACGCGGTAGCGCGTTACCTGCGCGAGGAACTGGACGCCGCCGGAGTGATTGTCGCACATGACGCCCGCGCCACCGGCCCGCACTACCTCACTATCGCCGCCGAGATCTTTCAGCGGGCAGGGCTGGAGGTTCTCTACCTTCCCGGCGCCAGCAGCGCGTCGCTGTTCTATTTCACGGCCATGCAGCACCCCCAATGTGCGGGAGTGATGTTCGGCGCCTCCCACAATCCCGCGGGCGATACGGGGCTGAAGATCCTCGGTCCCGGCGTACGCCCGATCGCGCAGGATATCGGGCCCCGGGGAGGGCTCAATCGCATCACGGAGCTTTACATCGAAGGCGCATCCGCCCGTGATGCTCCGCGCGGCAGGCTAGTCGCACTCGACAATATGCGCGACTACGTCCAGTACAGCCTCAACCTGGCCGGGGTCGCCCCCGGGCAGCTCGAAGGGGTGCGAGTCTTCCATGACTACCTGTTCGGCTCGGGCGGGCGCGAGATGATGCTGGCCTTCCAGGTCGCCGGCGCCGCCTTGCGTCCGCTGCACTACACGCCGGACGGCCGCTTCCCGCTCGGCGATCCCAACCCCGTGAAACCGGACGTGATTCGCGAAGGGCTGCAGGCGCTGCGGGAAGGCAAGTTCCTCCTGGGCACCTTGTTCGACGGCGACGCCGACCGCATCGACTTCTACGCCGGCGATGGCCGCTATCTCGCGTCGAGCTTCGTCTATGCGGCTGTCCTGCCGCACATCCTGGAGCGCTTCGGCGGCCAAGAGGCGGGCGTTTTCGCCGATTTGAAATCAAACCCCCTGGCCGTGATTGAGATGGCGAAGGCGGGAGTAACCGTGGAAGTGATCAGGAACGGCCACTCGCAGATCAAGAACGCCATGTTCGACGACCCACGGATGATTGGCGCGGTCGAGGAATCGGCGCACTTCTACGAGGCCTTCACCTACGAGGGGCAGGGCCCGTATTGCACGGAAAACACCCTCTACATCGCCCTGCTGGCGACCAGGGCATGGAGGGAGAACCCCGGGCGCTTCCAGGAGCTGTTCGCCCTGCAGGGGCGCACCCGGCGCGAGCGGGAATGGGGTCACTACTTCCCCGACGACGCGAAGCGCAGCCGCGCGCTGGACGCGGTGCAGGCGCATTTCGAATCGCTGGGCGCCAAGTCCATGCAGGAGACGCGCGGCGGCCTGAAGCTCGAGGCGACGCTGATGAGGCGCGGGCTCCCCTTCGATACCGACCGCGACACGCAGCTCGCCCCGGACTGGCTGCAGGTCTCTCAGCGCGTCAGCCAGAGCGAGAACCGCCTCGCGCGGTGGGAAGTGGTTGCCGCCACCGCCGAGATCGCGGCTGGCGCCAAGGCCGATATCCTGCGCATCGTCGGCGAGTTCGGCGCCAGCGAACCCTATCAAGGCTAGTGCGCCACTGCTAAGGCTGCCGGCCCCCACGTGCACCGGCGAGGCATGCGGGTCGGCTTGCTTGGGGGCAGCGCCACACCGGACAAGGATGTCTTGGCCGCCGAAGAGAAAGATTGCACTTAGTTGGGCATAATACAGTCGGCCGGTGTCGCAGGTTTGGAACCCTTCGACCCGCTCAGGGCAAGCTCTGCGCTCCTGGTGGCGAGGACGGATCCGGAGGCCGCACAGTCGCAGGCGAGAGGCGCAAGGGTTCCGGCGCGTTTCGCGGCCCGGCGGCGGGGCCGCAGCAGGGAGCAACCGGTGCCGAGGCTAACGATATAGTGGAGAAGGACATGGACTCTCAAGTCGAGCGCCGGGCGCCCTGCGTGGTGGCGTGTCCGGTGCATACCAATAACCAAGTTTACGTGGAGCGGATAGTGGAGGGGCGCTACGAAGACGCGCTCGACCTACTTCTTATCGCGAATCCCTTCAGCTCCGTGTGCGGGCGCATCTGTCATCATCCTTGCGAACAGAGCTGCCGCCGGCGCAAGGTGGACGCCCCGGTGGGGCTGCGCCAGCTCAAGCGCTTCGTGGTTGAGACGACCAAGGAGTACCGCTTGCGTCGGCGCGGGCTCGCCGAGCGCACTCGCCCCGAGCGCATCGCCGTCATTGGCTCCGGCCCGGCGGGGCTCAGCGCGGCCCACGATCTGGCGCGGGCGGGCTTCTGCGTCACCGTGTTCGATGCCTCCAACACGCCGGGCGGGATGCTGGGCGCTGCGATCCCCCGCTACCGGCTCCCGTATAGCGTGCTGCGCGAGGACATCGACGACATCCTGGCGCTGGGGGTGGAACTGCAAGCCGGGTGCGCAGTCGGCCGCGATGTCGCGTTTGCCGATCTCCAGCGTGGGTTCGAGGCCATACTGATCGCAACCGGCTTGAGCGAGAGCCGGTCCCTGGGTGTGCCGGGGATCGACAGCCGCGGCGTGCTCCTGGCGCTCCCGCTGCTCAGAGCGACGTGTGCCGGAGAACCGCCGGCGGTCGGTGAACGCGTCGCAGTCATCGGCGGCGGCAACGTCGCGATCGACGTGGCGCGCTGCGCGCGGCGGCTGGGGGCAAGCGACGTGACGGTCATCTCCCTGGAATCGCGCGAGGAGATGCCGGCGTGGGATTGGGAGATCCAGGAAGCACTGGAGGAGGGCGTGAAGTTCGCGCCGTCGTGGGGCCCGAAGCAGGTGCTGTCAGAGAACGGCGCCGTCACCGGCATAGAGCTCAAACGCTGTGTGCGAGTGTTCGACGACGCCGGAAAGTTCACCCCCCAATTCGACGACAGCGAGATGACCACCATTGACGTCGACTCGGTCGTGCTCGCGATTGGGCAGCGAGCGGATCTGAGCTGCCTGAAAGGGTCGCGCGTCGCCATAGGTCCTGGCGAGCGCCTCGAGTACGACGCCGAGACCATGCTTACGTCGGAGCGCGGCGTGTTCGCGTGCGGCGAGGTCGTAACCGGCCCCGGCGCGGCGGTGGAGGCGGTAGCCGAGGGGCATCGTGCGGCGCGAGCCATCCAGCACTTCCTCGACACGGGGGACCCGCTGAAGCAACCGCCGAAAGACGATCTGCCGTCGCTCGGCGATCTGCCCGAGCAGACGATAGAGCGCATCCGGCAGCGCGCGCGGATAGAGGTGCCCCTGGCGCCGGCGGAAGCGCGGACGCGCGATTTCTCCGAGATCGAGCGCGGCTTCGCCGAGGATGAGGCGCGCGCTGAGGCACAGCGCTGCCTGGCGTGCACCACCGGGGCTTTCGTGGACGAGGACCGCTGCGCCGCCTGCCTGACGTGCGTGCGCATTTGCCCCTTCGATGTTGCCACGGTGACCAAGACGGCGGTAATGCCGGAGGAGAAATGCCAGGCGTGCGGCCTCTGCGCGGCGGTGTGTCCGGCGGCAGCCGTGGCGCTCAAGCGCTTCGGCGCCGATCGCATCCAGCAGGACCTGCAGCGACTGCTCGGCGCCAACGCCAACGCATCTTCGTCGCCGCGCATCGTCGCGTTTTGCTGCCTGTTCGAGACCACCAGCCGCAGGTTCCTGGAGGAGAATCCGCACGACGTGGAGCAGACCGGCGTGGCGCGAGTGCTGGTGCCGTGCGTCGGCCGGTTGAGCGTGCCCGACATGCTGGCGCCGTTCGAAATGGGGGCCGACGGCGTGTGCGTCATCGCGTGCGCCGACGGCGAGTGCATGTATCCGACGGCGGAAGAGAGGCTCGGGCAAAGGGTGGATCAGGTCAAGCAGATACTGGACGAGATTGGCCTGGACGGCGAACGCATCGACTTGTGGCGCACCAAAGACTCGGCCGAGGTCTCGTGGACCGCCTTCTGGGAAATCTCCAAGCGCAAGCTTGCGCACGTCGAAGCGAAACAGCGAGGCGAAACGCCATGATTGTAGCGGAACGAAAGCCACTGGGTGAAATCAAGGGGTTCGTCGAGGGCTACGACAGGATCCTGGTGGTCGGCTGCGGGGGGTGCGCGACCGTGTGTCTGGCCGGCGGGGAAACCGAGGTCAAGATCGTCGGCGCCGCGCTGCGCATCGCCGCCCGCAAGGAAGGGCGCGAGCAGACGGTGCTCGCAGACTGCGTCACCCGTCAGTGCGAGCCGGAGTTCGTGGAGGCGGTGATCGAGCGCGTGCGGCAGCAGGACATCGACGCCGTGGTCTCGCTTGGTTGCGGGGTCGGGGTCAACTTCCTGGCGGAGAGGCTGGGCGAGGTGCCGGTATTCCCCGGGCTCAACACCAAATTCTTCGGCGCGACCACCGAGCCCGGCATGTGGGTCGAGATGTGCGCGGGCTGCGGAAACTGCGTGCTGCAACTGACCGGCGGCATTTGCCCGGTCGCGCGTTGCTCGAAGTCCATGCTCAACGGGCCGTGCGGGGGCAGCAGCAACGGCAAGTGCGAAATCAGCCCCGATATTGACTGCGGCTGGGCGCTGATCATCGAACGCATGAAGCGGCTGGGCACGCTCGACCGCCTGCTGGAGATCACTCCACCGCGAGACTGGTCGACCTCGCACCACGGGGGGCCGCGCCGGGTGGTGCGCGCCGACCTGCGCGAGCTGGCCGCGCAGGCTGAGGAAACGGGCGCGACCGAGAAGGAAAGCACGGCGGCATGAAAAGCGTCAGCAACCTGGAACGCATATTGACGGCCGGGCATTTCGCGGTCACCGCGGAAATCGGGCCCCCGATGGACTGCGATGCCGAGGTGGTGGTGAAGAAGGCGCGCCTGCTCAAAGGGAGCGCGGACGCCTTCAACATCACCGACTGCCAGACGGCGGTAGTGCGCATGTCGAGCATCGCCTCGGCGGTGCTCATCATGCGCGAGGGGCTCGAGCCGGTCATGCAGATGACCTGCCGCGATCGCAACCGCATCGCCATGCAGTCCGACCTGCTGGGCGCGGCTGCACTTGGCATTCGCAACTGCCTGTGCATCGCCGGCGACCATCAGTCCTTCGGCGCCGCCGGCAAGCTCAAGGGACACCCGGGGGCGAAGAACGTTTACGACGTGGACTCCATCCAGCTCGTCGCCATCCTCAAGGGACTCCGCGACGAGGGGCGCCAGCAGGGCGGCGATGAAATCGAGATGCGGCCGCCTTTCTTCATCGGCGCGGTGTGGACGCCGATGGGCGACCCCATCGACTTCCGCCCCTTACGGCTGGCTAAGAAGGTGCACGCGGGCGCGGACTTCATCCAGACGCAGGGCGTTTACGACATGGAGCTATTTCGACAGCAGATGAAGCTCGCTCGGGAGCTGGGGCTGCACGAGCGGGTGGCAATCTTGACCGGCATCATCGTGCCGCGCAATCTGGGCATGCTCAAGTACATGGACAGCGCGGTGGCGGGGGTGAGCGTGCCGAAAGAGCTGATGCAGCGCATGGCGGCCGCGCGCGACGCGGCCGGCGACGATAAGGCTCAGGCCCGCGCCAACCAAGAGGAGGAGGGCATCCGCATCACCGTCGAGCTGATTGAGCAGGCGCGGGAAACCGAAGGCGTGCGCGGGGTGCACATACAGGCCATCGAGTGGGAGAGCAAGGTGCCGGAGATCGTGCAGCGGGCGGGCCTGCTGCCACGGCCCACCGTGGCCGCGCAGGAGTGAGACGCCGGGCGCAGTTGCGACCCGGTAGGGCGATGACTGAGGCGTAGCGCTAGAAACACCGGAGGAGAGCGATGAGCGAGGCACGCAAGAAGAAGATCCTGGTGGTGGACGATGATAAGGATGACCTCAAGATGATATCCATGATCCTGGAGCCGGAGGGCTACGAGGTCGTCACCGCGGAGAACGGGGTCGAGGCGCTGGAGAAGGTGGAGGCGGAGAATCCCGACCTCGTGCTGTTGGATGTGATGATGCCGGAGCTGGACGGGTTCGCGGCATGCGCCAAGCTGAAGTCTGCGCCCGAGAGCCAGGGGATCCCGGTGATCCTGCTGACCGGCGTCGCGAAGTACATCACCAAGAGCAAGTATCCGATCGACGGCGTGCTGCGCGCGCAGGCGGAGGAGTACCTGGAGAAACCGCTCGAGCCGGAAGAGCTGCTCAAGGTCGTGGCCGCACACATCAAGTAGCGGCCGGTACCCGGACACGTGCGGGGGGCGAACGATTCGCGGAAGCCATGACAGTCACGCACAAGGCAAACTGCTGGGAAGCGACGCGATGCGGCAGGGGGCCGGGCAGCCCCGAGCCATGCCCGGCGGCGCTCGATGGCACCTCCACCGGTATCAATGGCGGGCTCAGCGCCGGCCGCATCTGCTGGACGGTGCCGGGCACGGGCTGTGACGGCGGCCCCCGCGGCGACTTCGTTGACAAGCAGGAGATGTGCCTGCACTGCCAGTTCTTCCAGCGAGTGCGCGACGAGGAGGGGCCGAGGTTCCGTTTCGTGAAGCTGGCGGAGGACGTCCGAGCGGCGGAGAGCCTGCAGGCTCGCATCGCGCAGCTCGAGTCCCTCATGGGGGTTCACGACCGCCTGCACGCGACGTTCAACCTCGACGCGGTCATCGCCGAGATCACCCGGCAGGCGCGGGTGCTGACCCAGGCGCAGCGCAGCTTGGTGCTGCTGCTGCGGGGCAATCCGCCGCGCCTGCACGGCGAGTTTGCGCTGCGCGGGCGCCTGGTGCGGGTGGATATCCCTCTGGACGAGAAGAGCGCGGTCGGCTCCGCCGCCGTCGGCAACGGAGTCGTCAACGTGCGGGATCCGTACAAGGAGCGGCGGGAGCAAGATGAGGCGCCATTCAACCAGACCTTCGACGCCGCCTGCAAGTGCCGCACGAACTCGCTGCTGGCGGTGCCGGTGCGCGACTCCCAGAATCGCGTGCTGGGGGTCATCACCGCGGTCAACAGCGCGAAAGGCTATTTCTCCCACGACGACCAGTGGTTCATGGAGCGCTACGCGGTCGAGGTCGGGCTGGCGGTGGAGAAGGCGCGCCTGCTGGAGGATGCAGTGGCGGCAGGGCGGATGGCCTCCATCAGCGAGTCGCTGGCGGGGCTGTCGCACTTCCTCAAAGACGTCGCGCACGCATTGATCGGCACCTCCTACATCATCCGGCGGGCGGTTGACCGCGGCCGCATGGAGGAGGTGAAGGCCGCCTGGGAGATTCTCGATCGCCACGTCAAGCAACTCGCCGACTTGTGCAAGGACGTCCTCACCTACGACCCCGAGCGCCCCGACGAGATGTGCCCCGGCGATCTCAACGAGACGGTGGCCGACGCGGTGAGCCTGCTGCAGGGCGAGGCGCGCACTCGGGCCATCGAGCTGGACCTGACCCTCGGGCGCGGTCTCGCCGAATGCCGTCACAGCAAACGCGGCATCTACCGCTGCGTGGTGAACCTGGTGGTCAACGCCTTCGACGCCTGCGCGCCCAGCGGCGGGCGCGTGACCGTCAGCACCGCGCGCCGCGACAGCGAGGGCTTGATCGGGGTCGCCGATAACGGCCGCGGCATGGACGCTGAAGCCAGGGAGCAGATGCTCGTCGCCTTCAAGACGGGTGACAAGCGGAGGGGCTCCGGTATCGGCCTGCCGACGGTGGTGGACATCGTGGAGCGCCACGGCGGCCGCCTGGAGATCGATTCCGCGCTCGGCAAAGGCTCGACCTTCACCATCGCGCTGCCGCTGGCGGACTAGCGCCGTCAACCCATCTACGGCTTACACCGCCGCACATGCCATGCGAGCGGGCTAGCCTTCGCCCTTAGAGCTCGTACACAACCACGACCTGCACCGTCATCGCCCGCTGTCCGGGAAGAGAGCGCATTAGCGGCGGAACGGGCTTGAGGGCCGGAGCCCCGACTACCGAACGGAGCAGGATGTCGCTCCGCGCGCCGTAGTACTCCTCAGCCGGCGACGCTTCCCATCCGCCGGCCTCGGTGACCGACACCACCCGTCCCAGCGGTCGGCCCACATCCGTCGCCATGGCCTGCGCCTTCTCATGCGCGTTGACTAGGGCCTCACGCAGGGCCTTCTGCCGCCACGCCGGAGTGCGCACATCGTAGCGGACGCCCTGGAGTCGGTTAAGCCCGCTCGCCACTGCGACGTCTATCACCCGTCCGACGGCCTGCACGTCACGCACGGTAACGGTGAGCATGGTGGACACGTTGTAACCCTTTGGAACGTGCTTGTGGTAGTCCCAGCCTTGACTGACATTGAGAGCCGAAGTCGCGACATCCTGCTTCGCCGCGCCCGCTGCCTGCACAGCGGCAATGACTTTGTTGACTACCGCCGACACTAGCTTCTGTCCCTCGGCCACTGTGTTCGCCGATTTCTCGATTCCGAACATGACCATGGCGGTATCCGGCTGCCCGACCAACCGCGACTCGCCAGTCACCGTTATGACGTGGGGCATGGGCCTGGCTCCCAGCCACTTTGTGCCCACAACGACCGCCGCCAGCGCAAGCAAGAAGCCGATCGCTATCCCTGCGACAGGGCTTTTCATGGTGGGCTCTCCTTTCGCACGAGTCTTCACGCGCTTAGACGATGCTTCGCCGCGGGCGGTTCCAGCACTTTCGAAGGGCGTGCGCCGGACAACCGGCGGAAAACCGTTGACCGGCTCGGCGAGCGCATGGTATAATCCCCCCAACAATCAGGTTGCCAACAGCCGAGAAGGGGAGGAGTAGGCGGCAGCGCCGGGTGGCTGGGCCTATGGCCGCCACGGCGGTCCCGACGAGTCGGGACCTAGCCGCGCAGAGAGCCGGGCAAGGTGGAAGCCGGCCCCGAGCAGCCGCCGAACGTCGCCCCGGAGCCGTGTGCCCGATACGGTCCCTGCGGTCGAGTAGGGCACACCGGGTGCGCCCGTTAGCGCGCAGCGAGATGAGTCGTCGCAGCGTCGGCGCCTCAAGTTGGGTGGTACCACGCGAGCCCTTGCGCCTCTCGTCCCAATGGATGAGAGGCGTTTGCCGTTTAACCGGGCGAACGGATTTGGACGACCAGGCCGCGAAGGCTCAAAGAGAATCGGGGCTTCCCTGGTATCTTGGGGCCTGGTGGCTTGGTGGTTGAATCTCATACGCTGAGGAGGCACTATGCGCAGCGACGTGATAAAGCAGGGCCGGGAGCGAGCGCCCCATCGCTCGCTGCTGTACGCCTGCGGCCTGAGCCGCGAGGAGCTGGGCCGGCCGTTCGTGGCGGTCGCCTCCAGCTTCAGCGACGTCGTGCCCGGCCACGTCGGCATGCGCGACCTGGAGCGCCACCTCGAGCGCGGCATCTACGCCGCGGGCGGCGCGGCGTTCTTCTTCGGCTTGCCCGCAATATGCGACGGCCTGGCGATGGGGCACAAGGGCATGCACTACTCGCTGGCGTCGCGCGAGCTCATCGCTGACTCCATCGAGTCCATGGCCGAGGGGCACGCCTTCGACGGGCTGGTGCTGCTGACCAACTGCGACAAGATAACCCCCGGCATGCTGATGGCGGCCGCGCGGCTGAACATCCCGGCCATCGTGCTGACCGCGGGCCCGATGCTGGCCGGGCGCTTCCGCGGCACGCGCGTATCATACGGCGAGACTTACTATGCCGTGGCGCAGGCGCAGAAAGGCGAGATCACGGACGCCGACCTGGAGGAGCGCGCGTACTGCGCGTGTCCCGGCGGCGGCTCGTGTCAGGGTCTATACACGGCGAACACCATGGCCTGCCTTACCGAAGCGATGGGCATGAGCCTGACCGGCTGCGGCACCGCGCTGGCCGTCTCCGCGGAGAAACGCCGCCTCGCCTACGAGACGGGCAAGCGCGCGGTTGAGCTCATAACGCGGGACGTGCGCCCGCGGTCGATCATGACGGCGGCAGCGTTTCGCAACGCCATTCGCGTGGACAACGCCCTCGGGGGCTCGACCAACACCGTCTTGCACCTGCCGGCCATCGCCCACGAGGCGGGGGTGGGGTTCCAGCTCGACTGGTTCGACGAGATCAGCCGCGTCACCCCACACCTGACGGACATGCTGCCCGGCGGCAAGTATTTCATGGAGGACCTGGACAACGCTGGCGGCGTGCCCGCGGTGCTGCACGTTCTGCGCGATGCGTTGGCGTCGAGCCCGAGCGTTAGCGGCGGCGACATTTGCGAGATAGCCGCGCAATCGCGGGTGCTGGACGACGAGGTCATTCGGCCGCTGGACCGCCCCTACCACCAGGAGGGAGGCATCGCCATCCTGCGGGGCAACCTCGCGCCGGAGGGATCGGTGGTTAAGCAGTCCGCCGTCAGCGCAGATATGCGCAGGTTCCGCGGCCCGGCGCGGGTGTTCGACAGCGAGGAGGCGACGACCGCCGCGATCCTCAAGGGCGACATCAAGCCCGGGGACGTCGTCGTCGTGCGCTACGAGGGGCCGCGCGGCGGCCCGGGGATGCGGGAGATGCTTTACCCCACCTCGCTCATCACCGGCGCAGGGCTTGGGGAGTCGGTGGCACTGTTGACCGACGGGCGGTTCTCGGGCGCCACGGTCGGGCTGTCGGTGGGACACATCTCGCCGGAGGCGATGGCGGGCGGCCCGCTGGCGCTGGTGCGAGAGGGCGACGAGATCGCCATTGACCTCGATGCGCGAACGATGGACCTGCTCGTGCCGGAGGCCGAGCTGCAGCGACGGCGTGAGTCGTGGCAAGCCCCGGAGCCGAAGGTGAAGAGCGGATGGCTGGCGCGCTATGCGCGGCTGGTGACGTCGGCGGCGTCGGGGGCGGTGCTCAGCGCGGATGCGGATGGCGGGGCAAGGAGGGGATCGTAAATGCGAATCTCAGGCGCGCAGGCGCTGTTGGAAGGCTTGAAACGCGAGGGGGTGGAGGTCGTATTCGGGTATCCCGGCGGGGCGTTACTGCCGATCTCGGATGCGCTTTACCACGATACGGCCATCCGTCACATCCTCGTGCGCCACGAGCAGGCGGCGGCGCACGCCGCCGACGGCTACGCGCGGGCGACGGGCAAGGTGGGGGTGTGCCTGGCGACCTCCGGCCCCGGGGCCACTAACCTGGTCACCGGGCTGGCCACGGCACACATGGATTCGATTCCCGTGGTGGCGGTCACCGGCCAGGTGCCGACGGCGGCGATCGGCCGTGACTCCTTCCAGGAGGCCGACATCACCGGCATCACCATGCCCATCACCAAGCACAACTACCTGGTGAAGAACGTGCGCGACCTGCCGCGCGTCATCAAGGAAGCTTTCTACATCGCCTCCACCGGCCGGCGCGGCCCGGTGCTGATCGACCTGCCGCGCGATGTTAGTCAGGCGGAGCTTGACTTCGAGTACCCCGACAGGGTGGAGCTGCGCGGCTACCAGCCGCAGGCCAAGGGGCACCCCTTGATGATAAAGAAGGCCGCCGCGCTGATAGCCGGCGCCGAGCGGCCGGTGATAATCGCCGGCGGCGGCGTGGTCGCGTCGGGGGCAGCGGAGGAGCTGGCGCAGCTGGCGCAGCTCATCAACGCCCCGGTGACCGCCACCCTCATGGGTAAAGGCGTGTTCCCGGAGCGCGATGAGCTGTCGCTGGGCATGCCGGGCATGCATGGAACGGCTTATGCCAACTACGCGGTCAACGGCGCCGACGTCATCATCGCCGTCGGCATGCGCTTTGACGACCGCGTGACCGGCAAGCTGGAGACGTTTGCGCCGAACGCCAAGTTCATCCACATCGACATCGACCCGGCCGAGATCGGCAAGTCGGTGCAGCCGGCGGTGCCGATCGTGGGCGACGTCAAGCTCGTGCTGGCGGCGCTCATGAAGCGGCTGGACCAGCAGGACCATTCACAGTGGCTGGCCGTGGTCCGGGAGTGGAAGGAGCGCTACCCGCTGTCCTACAAGGGCAACGGCCTCAAGCCGCAGATGATCGTGGAGCAGATCCACGACATCACCAAGGGCGACGCCATCGTCGCCACCGAGGTGGGGCAGAACCAGATGTGGGCGGCGCAGTTCTACGCCTGCCAGCGGCCGCGCCAGTTCCTGTCCTCCGGCGGGTTGGGGACGATGGGCTACGGCTTCCCGGCGGCGATCGGGGCGCAGGTGGCGTTTCCCGACGCCGTGGTGTGGGACATCGCCGGCGACGGCAGCATCCAGATGAACATCCAGGAGCTGGCGACCGCGGTGGCCAATAAGCTGCCGGTGAAGGTGGCGATCCTCAACAACGGGTACCTGGGCATGGTGCGCCAGTGGCAGGAACTGTTCTTCGGCAAGCGCTACTCGTGCGTGGACCTGTCGTGCGGCATGCCCGACTTCGTCAAGCTGGCGGAGGCGTACGGCGCGGCGGGGATGCGCGTTGACAAGGAGGAGGAGGTGCGGCCGGCGCTGCGCAAGGCGATGCGGCTGCGCGACCGCCCCTGCCTCGTTGACTTCCGCGTCAACCGCGAGGAGAATGTGATGCCGATGGTGCCGGCGGGCGGATCCATCGACCAGATGATGATTGACTGAGAGCCCGCTGAGGATGTCATTCTGAGGGAGCCCTTCGACTTCACTCAGGGTAAACTCCGCGACCGAAGAATCCGCTATCGGGGATGCGTCGGAGGTAGGGGATTCCTCGCTGGCGCTCGGAATGACAGCAGGTGAAGCGCTCAGGGTGACAGTCGGCCGCTTCGAGAAGAGGTCCTAAGGTTCGGAGGTTCACATGCGACATACCATCTCAGTGCTGGTGGAGAACCAACCCGGCGTCCTCGCCCGGTGCGCCGGGCTGTTTGCGCGCCGCGGATTCAACATCGAGAGCCTCGCCGTCAGCACCACCGAGGACGCGCAGACCTCGCGCATGACCATCGTGGTGGAGGGGCCGGAGTGGGTGCTGGAGCAGATCAGCAAGCAGCTCTACAAGCTGCGCGATGTGATCAAGGTGCTCGACCACACCGGGGACGTGGTGGTGTCGCGCGAACTGGCGTTGATTAAGGTCAAGGCGCGCGCCGAGGACCGCACGGAGATTATGCAGGTCGCGACCATTTTTCGCGCCAACATCGTGGACATCGCCGATGACACCCTCATCGTCGAAGCCACCGGCAGCGAGGAGAAGATCAGCGCCCTGGAGAACCTCCTGGTCAAGCACGGCATCACGGAGATGGTGCGCACGGGCAAGGTCGTCCTCGTGCGCGGGGCAAAGCAGACGTAAGGGAAGAGAAGGGAGCGATCCGCAGCATTCTCATTCCCCATCTGCAGAGGCGCGCGTGCCGGCGGAGGTGCATGATGCGCGGTGGGTTGGCGAGAGACCTCTTGGTATTCGTAATTGGCCTGGTGCTGGGCTATTCCTTTGCCATGTACGGCGGGGGGAAGTTGGTGCAGAGCATCGTCGGGAGCGTGCCGGATGTCAACCTGAGCCGCCCCGCGGTCGTGCTCATCCTCATCGGGGTCGTGGTGGTGACCCTCATCTTCACGTCGCGCGGGCGCAAGTGACGCCATGCAGGAGCTCGTGTCCCCGGCGCAGGCCGAAGCCATCGTGCGAGTGGCCGCGCTCGGC
>Ga0315291_10001371_pt1 | contig 32526 bp, 23 predicted proteins | sample YL17G12_20_MG_FD_203070 | JGI IMG/M metagenome (GOLD analysis project Ga0315291, IMG submission 203070) | Sediment microbial communities from Yellowstone Lake, YNP, Wyoming, USA - YL17G12_20 | ecosystem: Environmental > Aquatic > Freshwater > Lake > Sediment | place: USA: Wyoming | collected...
GGATGGCAGCCTGTTGTGGAGCTATTACCCGCAGATCATCAATGGAGCCCCGGCAGTCGGCGCAACTGATACGGTCTACATAGGCAGTGGGAGCGAGAATATTTATGCTATCACTTCGGATGCGTCGCTGTTGTGGACCTACAAAACCGGATATTTAATCAACTCATCAGTGGCGATCGGCACTGACACCGTGTACGTGGGCTCTGACGACAACATTCTCTATGTGCTCGCCCAGGCCACGCCGGTGCCCCCTCTGCTTGAACATCCCTGGCCGATGTTCCACCACGACGTGCAACACACGGGGAAGACCCTTCTGGATGGCCCGATCCTGCCGGTGCTGAATTGGAGCTATATAACCGGCGATAACGTATATTCCTCCCCGGTGGTGAGCATGGCCGGTGAGGTGTACATGGGTTCCTACGATAACAATATTTATAAATTTGGGTCATCCGGCACAGTGCTGTGGAGCTACATGACGGGAGAACACATTCAATCTTCACAGGCAATAGATGCCGATCGCGTGTATGTGAGCTCCTATAATAACATCCTCTATGCTATTAATTCAGGCGGCGCGTTGTTCTGGAGTTATGTGACGGGTGGCGATTTCGACCTAGGTTCTTCACCTATGGTAAACGCTGATGCGATATGGGTCGGGTCTGATGATGCCCGATTATACCGCATCCAGAAGGATGGCAAGCTCTCATGGAGCTATAAACTTGGGCAGTTCAACAATTCCTCACCCGCATTGAGCGGACTCGACGCGGTGTACGTGGGTTCTAGTGATAATCGTCTATATTGCTTTACCCAGAGCGGCTCCTTCTTGTGGAGCTATCGGGCCGGTGATATTATTTATGGCTCCCCATCGCTGGATTCGGCCGGTGCGGTCTACATCGGCTCGTATGACAATAATCTTTACAGCCTCAACTCGGCTGGTTCCTTATTGTGGAGCTATGAGGCAGGGGGCGACTTCGAATATGGGATGGCAGCCGCGGTGAGCACCGACACGGTGTGGATTGGGTCTAGTGATAACATGCTCTACCACTTGCGTCAGGCCGGTCAACTCCTATGGAGCTATGAGACGGGGGGCGATATCCAATCTTCGCCGGCGGTAGGCGCAACTGATACAGTGTACGTCGGATCACTCGACAGCCATCTCTATGCACTTGGCTTAAACGGGGTGCTGTTATGGGACTATGACACCAAGAGTGCCATCTACTCATCGCCGGCGATAGCCACCGACACGGTGTATGTGGGTTCTTTTGACAATGTTCTGTACGTGATCACCCAGCCCACCCCGACTCCAACCCCGACGCCCGCGAACACCCCGATCATACCCACCCCGACGCCCACCTGTCTCCAGGGCTTGAGGGTGTGGCTGGACAAGAGCAGCTTCAACCCGGGAGAGCCCTTCGATGTCGGAATCAGTTTCAGCGATACCTACATGGACTGGGATGGGTACCTCGTGTTCGTGAGGAGCGGCAGGACCTGGTCAGTCGTGAGAGGACGGTTGAAGCGCGGAGTGCATCCGGTGGTCACCAACAGGCTGGAGATCCACCATTGCTGGGGGCCGAACAAGGTATTCTCCATCGGGGTGCCGCACAATGCCGCGGGGCAATACACGCTCTTCGCGGCGATACTCCCCACGGGAACCAGACCGACATACGCAAACGCGAAGTACGGACCAAACAGCCAGCTGGCGAGCGCCACGTTTAAAATCCTAATTGAGTAAGGGGAATAGATGCGCAGGCGCAGAGGAGCAGCTGTAAGATTATCAGCGGCATGTATCGGTTTGTGCGTTCTTCTGCCGGCGACACCCGCACGAACGGCTGACCACTCGCTGCTTTCCCAGCTGCAGCGCGATGCCGGAGGGAAGGCGCGCATATCCTACCATTCCAAGACCGGTCTGGTCAGTTTCCTCGGGACAGATTTAGCACATCCTATTCCTCAAAAAAGCAACTTCGCGTACACTGCCACTCCTGAAACTGCCGCCCGGGCATTCCTTTCGGACTACGGCGAAATCTTCGGCATCTCCCCTCAGGTTGATGAGCTCGATTTCATGCGTTCGCAGTCGGCTTCCGGAGGGCGCTCGTTTGTCCGCTTCCAGCAGCTGTATCGCGGCATCCCCGTGTTCGGCGGTGAATTGATCGTCCAACTCGATTCTAAGAGAAACATCCTTTCGGCGAACGGCGAGATTGTACCGGGAATCACGGTTGATACCATTCCCGGGATAGATGCCTCCACGGCTGCTGAGAAGGCGACGCGCGCGGTTGCCGGATGGTACTCCCTTGACCCTGGTGAGCTCATCGCGAGCGATCCGGAGCTGCGGGTATATAATCCGATCATACTGGGGCTGAATCGCGACATGAGCTCCCTCGTCTGGCGCATCGATGTCTCCCCCCTGCAGTTCTCGAATATAAGGGAACTGGTCCTTGTGGATGCCCATCTCGGCGTCATCGCCCTGCATTTCAACCAGGTAAACAGCGCAAGGAATCGGTCCATATACGACAACAACAACGACCCTTCTGCCGGCCTGCCGGGGACGGGACCGGTGCGTACCGAGGGTGGGGCTCCGTCAGGAGTCGCGGACGTGAATAACGCCTACGACTATGCGGGCTATACGTACGATTTTTACAACACCTATCATGGGCGTGACAGCCTCGACAATGCGGGGATGAAGCTCGTGAGCACGGTAAGGTACTGCCCCTCTTCCACCTCATGCCCTTATGCAAATGCTTTCTGGAACGGTGAGCAGATGGCCTATGGCCAGGGGTACGCCTCGGCACTGGATGTCGTCGGCCACGAGATGACGCACGGCGTCACCGAACATGAATCGCATCTCTTTTACTACATGCAGTCAGGAGCCATCAACGAGTCGTTCTCTGACATCTGGGGGGAACTCATCGAGTTGACGTATAACCCGGGCCCCGCTGCCGACCGCTGGCTCCTGGGGGAGGACCTCCCGGGCGGTGCGATAAGGAACATGAAAAATCCCCCCCAATTTGGTGATCCAGATACAATAAGCAGCAGCAACTATTACTGCGGGAAGAGTGACGGGGGGGGAGTTCATACCAACAGCGGCATCGGCAACAAAGCCGCCTATCTCATAACAGACGGCGACACCTTCAACGGCTACACGGTAACGGGGCTCGACATTTTTAACACCGCGCGGCTCTTCTACGAAGTCCAGACACACCTCTTCACCTCAGCGAGCGACTACGGGGACCTCTATGACGCCCTCCGTCAGGCGGCTGCCAATCTCAACTGGGAAGATTCCAATCAGCAGCAGGTCAAGAACGCCTGTGACGCGACAGAGATGAACCGGCAACCGGCTGGATGCCCCGCGCCCGAGGCGCCCATCTGTGACGCGGGATACCTCACCGACCTGTTCTTTGACGATATGGAGAATACCGCGAGCAAGAATTGGGCCTCAACGGCGATCGTGGGAGCCAACGAATGGTACTATCCGCAGAACTCCAACCCCTCCGGGTTTGACGCCACCTATGCCACCTCAGGCCGCTACAACATCTGGGGCAATGATCACTTTGGTCAGGCCGATTACTATATCGGCATGACAAAGGACGTGAATCTGCCGGCGGGGAATTCCTACCTGCACTTCAACCACGCCTATGACTTCGATGAATATACGAGTGGCACGGCCAAGCTGTTTGACGGGGGGGTGGTCGAGTATAGCACGGACGGCGGCATCTCATGGCTGGACGCCGGCTCGCTCTTCACCGACAACGGATATAACGGGACCATCGGCAGCTCCTGGGGCAATCCGCTCGGCGGCCGGTCAGCCTTCGTCAGCGACAGCAACGGCTACACCTCCAGTCGCGCCGACCTGAGCTCACTGGCGGGGCGGAATGTGCGCATCCGCTTCCGCATCGGCACGAGCGATACCAGCGACCCCCAGCGCTACGGTGCAGGCTACGGCTGGTTCATTGATGACGTCCGTATCTATGTGTGCAACGCGACACCCCCGGCTCCCACGCCGACTCCCCCTCTGCCGGGGTTGCACGTGACATTGAACAAGGAACGTTTTAATGGAGGAGACCTGCTCACCATTGATGTCTCCTTCGCGGAAGCATCCGTTGACTGGGACGGCTATCTGGTTTTTACGGGTGCGGCGGGAGTGTATTCAGTGACCGGGAGCAGGTTGAAGCGGGGGGTGCATCCGATTGTGAGAAATGCCATGGAAAGACACCAGCCCTTTGCGGGAAGGATATTTTCCATGCGCGTTCCGCACATGCCGGGCTCCTATGTCCTCCATTGCGCGATACTTCCTGCCGGCACCTCCTCGACGTTGGCAAATGCGAGGGGGGACTACAGTCAGTTATCTGAAGTGAATTTCGAGATCGTGCCCTAGGCCCCGCTATAACTCCCCTCGTGTGTGAGCGCTGGCGATCAGTTCACCTTACCCTCGTAGAGTGGTGTGAAGATCTCAGGGTTCAGCGTCCCCTTCATGAGGTGGTCGAGGACCTGCGGGCGATTCCGGAACCACTCCCCCTGCCACTGCGCGTAGAGCATCACGAGCGCGGCCAGTGCGACGACAATGATCTCCCCCACGGAATCGAGGCGGATCATCCTCACGATAAAGTAGACCACGCCGAGCGTCATGAAGATATGCCCCACCTGGGGAATGATGTTCATCCCCTGCCAGCCAAAGGCGAACAGGCCCAGTGTCCCGTAGCGGAACATGAGGCCCGCGCCCACCGCCATCACGCTCTTCTGCCTGAGGAGGTAGCCGATGGCGAAGATGAAGATGCTCGGGGCGCACGAGTTCATCGCGAGCCAGCCATCCCATCCAGACCCGAGGACGCCGGTGAAATAGAATGTCGAGTTGGCAGCCATGAGCAGGTTGAGGATGACGACGGTCCATCCCGCCCTGTCCCGCGTGAATCGATTCACGCCCGCATTATTCATGACGCGCCCTCCTGTTCTAGGTTTTACGCTGTGCGACCAGTGCGCAATACTCGCACACGGATGCCGCCGGTGGGGGCGGGGAGCGGAGCAGGCGCACGGCGTCCTGGAAGGTCTTCTTCGCGGATGCGATGTTCGTCTCGATCTTCATCGGCCGGACGTTGAACTTCACGAGTCCGCCTTCCCGCACCTCTGCGGGCCAGTAGTAGATAAGGTACGCGAACCCTCCTGTTGCATAGCCGCTTGACTCCAGTATCAGGCAGTAGCAGTCGAGCTGGGTCTGGTAGTAGGTCGCGGAATCTTCCTTGAGATCGTAGCCCCTCGTTTTGTAGTCCACGGGGATGTGCACCCCGTCCTCGACGAGACAGTCGTCCAGCGCGCCGGAGAGCGCCGCGTTCAGAGCGGCATCCTCGTAGCGGAGCTCGGTAGTCCTCCAGCTCCTCCACCTCGCCAATATCTTGCTCTCAGGAAAGAGCTTTCCCCGCACCTTGCCCGTTATCTCCGGGGGCAGCTCTCCCCTTATGCGGTAGCCGTCGAAGTAGGCCTTGATCGCAGCATCCATGCCGCCCGGCAATGACGGGAAGATCCCCCGCGGCCGCTTTATCCCCGCGTTCTTCTCGAGCCAGAAACAGAGCGGGCACTCCAGAAAAAGGCTCAGTGCAGATGGAGACAGTACGATTCGCTTCATCGGCATCCCCCCGTGTATCGTTTATTGTACCAAAGATGATAGTGCATTTTGCCCGAAAAGTGAATAGCGTCAAAGCGTGCGGAGTAATGGGTCACTTACAGGGTGAATCAAGCAATGAATTGCCGCAGATAAAAAGGATTGTGTGAGTGGTCAAGGTTTCTTGCCGCGGATACACGCAGATACACTCTGATTGTATATAGGTGTATCAGCGTTCATCCGCGTAAATCTGCGGCTACCCCCTATAACTGTCCCATCAGCGTGCGGAAACGAGCTTTTTGCTTGCAATTTTGGGAGAGTGCGCTACTGTATCTGAAACTATAATGTCCGCAACCGAGGGAGGAAAGATGAAAAGAGGCAGCATGCGTTCCGCCGCGGTGCTCCTGGTAGCGCTCTGCGCGCTCACCGGCGCCGGGCTCGCGGCACAGATAAAACTGAGCAACGATATCGCGTGGGTGAGCTCCTCTGACGCCTACAAATGCTGCGTCCAGCAGGCCTACTATGATGCGGGGAGGCGGCTGCGCGACCTCGCGCGCGCGGAGAAGCCAGGCACCTGGTGCGTCGTCTTTGATGCGGATGAGACGATCATCAGCAATGTCGAGTTCCAGGCATCTCTTCAGGCGCGAGGGATCGGGTACTCGGGCCGGGCATGGGACGAATGGTGCAACAAGGAAAAGGCCACCGCCCTTCCCGGCGCCAGGGAGTTCTGCGCCGCGGTCAGAGAGGGTGGGGGGAGGGTGGTCATCATCACGAATCGGCAAGAGGCCGTGAAGAGGGCCACCCTCAGGAATCTGGATGCGCTCGGTTTCGCCTACGATGCGTGTCTCTTCCGTGAAGGCCCCTATGGCGCGGATCGGTCGAAGGCTATGCGCCGGGCCGATCTTGAGCGGGGAATGCTAAAAACCCTTCCCGAGGGAAAGCGTCTTCCCCCGCTCAAGATTATGATGCTGGTCGGTGATCAGGTCCACGATCTCTACAACGATGACGAGCTGGGTTTCAAAGATGTGAAGGAACGGTTCGGCAAAGACCTTGTGATCATACCCAACCCCATGTACGGCGACTGGGAGAAGGGGGGGACCTTCGTCGAGGCGGTCGGGGCGGCATCGGTGCGTCCCGCAGAGAAAGGGGCGAAGGCTCCTGCCGCGTCGCCGTGACGGACTTGGGAAGCATTGTGCAGATCAAAGATTTTGCCGCGGATGAACGCAGATGGAACTACGGTTTAAAGTGTAAGGCTTAAAGTTTAAACCGGGCGCAGGTGAAATCGGCGTCAATCCGCGCAGGTCGGCGGCTGATTCTATCAATATAGCGCTCGCATCCGCGGCCGCTTTCTGATACAATTCGCGAAACTCGACCAGGACAAGGGCGATGCTGCCCACCCTCGACACGATCAAGAAATTGCCCAAGGTGCTCCTGCACGACCACCTCGATGGCGGCCTGCGGATTGGCACGGTGATCGAGCTGGCGAAAAAAGAGCGCTATCCCCTCCCCTCTGACGATCCCCGGGAGCTCCTCGACTGGTTTCACCGCGGTGCGAACCAGGGAGACCTCAAACTCTACCTCGACACGTTCAAGGTGATCTACGCCGTCCTCCAGACCGAGGAGGCGATCGAGCGCGTGGCCTATGAATCGATGCTCGACCTCAAGGATGACAACACCGTCTATGTCGAGACGCGGTTCGCCCCGTTCTTCCATACGAACAAGGGGCTGACACACGACGAGATCATGGAGGCAGCGCTCAGGGGGCTTCGTCAGGGGACAAAGGAGACGGGGATACCGTTCGGCCTCATCGTCTGCTCCATGCGCGGCACGGACTGGGCGGTGCCGATGGCGGAGCTCGCCGTGAAGTACCGGGAAAAGGGCGCCGTCGCGTTCGACCTCGCCGGAGACGAGGCTGGTTACCCGGCCAAGAAGTATATCGAGGCGTTCCACTACTGCCAGCGGGAAAATTTCAACATCACTATCCATGCGGGGGAGGCGTTCGGCGCGCAATCGATCTGGCAGGCGCTCCAGTGGTGCGGTGCACACCGCATCGGGCACGGCACACGCCTCGTGGATGATTTTGTTATAGAAAACGGGAGGGTGGTGGGAATGGGGACGCTCGCCCAGTACGTGCTGGACAAGCGCATTCCGCTGGAGTGCTGCCTGAGCAGCAACATCCACACGGCCGCCGCGGAGAGCTTCGCCGCGCACCCCTTCCGACTCTTCTACGCGAACCGCTTCCGCGTCACGCTCAATACCGACAACCGCTTGATGAGCGACACCTCGATGAGCAAGGAGCTGGATATCGCGGTTCGCGCGTATAATCTCACCATACGCGACCTTGAGATCCTCACCCTCAACGCAATGAAGAGCGCCTTCACCCACTACGACGAGCGGTGCGGCATCATTTATAAAGTTATCAAGCCCGCCTTCGCGAAGCTCAAAGGCGCTTCGCAAAATCCCAAATCCCAAATCCCAAATCCCAAAGTATAGTTTCCCCACGCTATCTTCGGGGGTGGTTAAGCCTTAATAAATCTGTGTTTATCTGTGTTCATCTGTGGTTACATTTATTTTGATTTCCTGAATTGCTCCCACAGCCGGCGAAAACGGCTCTCGTAGATCATCTCGAAGAGCTCGAGTTTGTCGGGGAACAGTTCACGACACTTCTCCCTCACCCTGTTCTGTGCGATCTCAACGTCCACGTCGGGGAAGCGTTCATCGAGGATCATCCGGCACACCTCATCGGCGATTCTTTTGAGCTCCTCCGCCTTCCGCGCGTCGTCCAGATTATCAAGGATCCGGTCGAGATCTCTGAACAGCGTGACGTGCGACTCGTCGATCACCGCGCCGCATTCGCAGCGTATCGCCCTCCCGAATTGGAAAAGCGTTATGTCGTACTGGCGACCGCACTCCGTACATTGTACTGCCACGATATACCCCCCCCTCAATAAATCCTATCCCGAAGTTGCATTACTCTCTTACCCAACAAATTACGTAGCCGATACTTAAGTATCGGCTACACCTGTGGATAACTTTGGTTTTGCCTGACGGGAAAAATGGCGGAGGGGGCACTCCACGCAGCGGGGAATCTTCCCGCAAAACTCCTTCCCCGCCCGCACGATCAGCGCGTGGAATTCGTTGTACAACCGCGCGCTCCTCGGGATGCTCCCCGCCATGAAGCGTTGCACCTCATGGTACGAGGCATCTGCCGGAACGAGGTTGTGCCGGCTCAGGATTCGCGTCGTGTACGTGTCCACGACGAAGGCCCGCCTGCCGAACGCGTAGAGCAAGATGCTGTCCGCGGTTTCCGGCCCGATGCCGTGCACCGCGAGGAGCTTCCGGCGGAGCGCGGGGGTGCGCTCGCGGTCCATGCGGCGCAGCCTTCCGCCATACTCGTCGCGGAGAAGGTTTATGAACGCCCTGAGCTTGACGGCCTTCTGGTTGAAGTATCCCGAGGGCCTGATCAGGCGGGCGAGCCTGCGCTGGGAAGTGCCCGCCAGCCCCTTCACCGAAAGCAGGCGGGCCCTCTTGAGGTTTCTGATTGCCCGCTCAACGTTGCCCCATGCGGTATTCTGTGTCAGGATAGCCCCCGTGATGACCTCGAGCGGGGTTTCCCCTGGCCACCAGTGCTGCGGACCATATGTTCTGAAGAGTTCATCATACATCCGCAGCACCACGTTGTCGCCTTTTGTCACAGATCGTACCCGAGCTTCTTGAGGCGGAGCTCGTCCTTTTTCCAATCCCTGATGACCTTTACCCTGAGATCCAGGAATATTTTTTTGCCGAGAAACGCCTCGATATCCCGCCGGGCGGCGCTGCCGATCCGTTTGATCATACTCCCCCCCTTGCCGACCAGGATACCCTTCTGCGATTCCCTCTCGGCGATGATCGTGGCGCGAACGACGACAATGCCGTCATCCCGTTCCTCCATCCCCTCCATCCTCACCGCGGTGCCGTAGGGAATCTCCTGGTGGGTGAAGCTGAATACCTTTTCCCTGATCATCTCGCCCGCCGCGAAGCGAGTCGGTTGGTCGGAGAGCAGGTCGTCAGGGAATATCTTCTCTCCCTCGGGCAACTGCTCGAGCGTCTTCGCCATGAGGAGCTCTACGTTCTCTCCGGTCAGGGCCGAGAGGGGAATGATCTCTCTGAAGGCCAGGAGCCGCCGGTAAGAATCGATCGCGGGGAGGATCTCTTCCTTCGGAACGGCGTCCACCTTGTTGATGAGGAGGAAGACGGAGGCCTTGCAGTCGCGCAGGAGAGCGATCGCCTCCCGGTCCTCATCCCCGGCGTGTGCGGGCTCGACCATCAGGTACACGAGGTCGGCCTCTCCGAACGAGCGGCGGGCGCACCGCACCATGTACCTGCCGAGAAAGTCGCGCGGGGTATGGAGGCCGGGCGTGTCTATGAACACAATCTGCGCGTCGGCTGTCGTCAGGATTCCGCGTATCGGGTCGCGCGTCGTCTGCGGTTTCGGGGTGACGATGGCGAGTTTCTGTCCCACGAGCCTGTTGAGCAGGGTTGACTTGCCAACGTTGGGTCTCCCGATGATGGCAACGAAACCGAATTTCATTATATTGTCTCGCACCTGATTCCTCTGATTGACCCGAAAAAAGGTAACCCCTCAGTTATGGGTGGTATTACTGTAGGGGCTTGATTTATCAAGCCCGCAGTAAGCCATACGGGTCGGATAAATCCGACCCCTACAGATTGGAGGGTCCGCTCACCACCCAAGACTGAGGCATTACGAAAAAAGAGGTCATCTCCTGTTCAGAGAAAATCAGCGCAATCAGGTGCTTTCTTTCCTCGCCACAAACCGCTCGATCTGCTGGCAGATGCCGTGGAGTGCCCGGAGCTCGTCGTCGGCGATGCCGCTCCTCCCGAAGATGCGCCTGAGCGTTCTCATGACGCTCGTGAGCACTTTCCTGCTGCCCTGGTCGCCATAGCCAATGGAGGCGAGTGCCTTCTCCAGGCGTGAATAGAGTTTCCAGAGCTCGGCCTGTGGGACGAGGGCGGCGGGAGCAGTTACCTGATCAGAGAGCGCATGCCCGAAGAGTTCGTAGCAGACCACCATCACTGTCTGAGCCACGTTGAGGGAGTGCATCCCCCGTGAGGCGGGTATGCTGAGGGCGAGCTGGCAGTGCGCGAGCTCGTCATTGCTCAGCCCCTTATCCTCACGGCCGAAGAGTATCGCAACCTGATTGCGCCTTGTCGCGGCGGCGATCCTCGGTATCGCCGTGCGCAGGGGAATGACCGGCCGCCTGCTCCGCCCCTTTCGCCGCGTGGTCCCGACCACGAAGCCGCAGTCTCTCAAGGCCTCGCTCAGGGTTCTGCAGACGCGCGCGTTCCGCACTACCTCTTCAGCTCCCCACGCCAGATTATATACTTCGGGAGTATCGTAGGGGACGGGATTCACCAGGACGAGGCGGCTCACCCCCATATTCTTCATCGCGCGGGCTGCCGATCCTATGTTGCCGGGATTGCGGATCCCGACAAGGACGACGGATATGTTATCAAGCAGCGCTTTCATTATATCTCAGCCGTGGATCATCGCGGATAACAACCACGATTGGAACAGGATCCACGCAGATGAACGCAGATAAAACTGATTGCACCCTCACCCTCCCCTCTCCCTTCGGAGGGAGAGGGATGGGGTGAGGGGGTATTATAACACTGCCCCATCTGTGTGTATCTGTGTGCATCCTGTTTCAAAAAATGCTTTGTATAAAAAGCCCACCGAAGAACCGGTGTTCGCGATAGGCTGGAGGGTGCGGGAGGCCATCAGCTCTTCTTGGAGGTCACCGCGAAGAATGCGGCCAGTTGCTGCCTCACCTTCCGGCTGCCGCACTTCGGGCATTCGGGCCTTTTTTTGTCGTGCGCGCCTATGGTCATCGTCACATGAAAGGCCCTCCTGCACTTTTCGCACTTGTACTCGTATGTCGGCATGACCCATCACCTCCATTATGTTCACTGTGCGCTATTTTAAACTAGTTCTGTCCGTGATGCAATATCGCCAATTAACAAGGAATGGGTGCGAGTTCAGCTGATATATTTCTCTTCAGCAACTCGGGGTTAACACGCCCACAGCCGGGATACAGAGGTGAGCGCGGCAGGCGAATGCGCGCTACCATCTCCTGTATGCGAGGCTCTCGATTGCCGCGGGGAGGCGCTCGATGATGTCGGTGGCAATGAGGGCGCGCTCGCCGAGGCGCAGCGCGGCGCGGTCTCCCGCGTCGCCGTGGATGAAAACCCCCGCGCGGGCCGCATCGGCGGGAGACATTCCCTGGCCCCAGAACGAGGCGATGACCCCCGAGAGCACGTCGCCGCTGCCGCCGGAGGCCATGCCGGGGTTGCCGCTTGCGTTGATGGAAGTGCCCCCCTCGGCGGTGGCCACGACCGTCAGTGCCCCCTTGAGGACGAGGGTGATACCGTAGTCGCGGGCAAACCCTCCCGCAGCGGCCAGCCTGTCGCTCAGAATAGCGGCGGTATCTCTCTTGAGCAGTCGCGCCATTTCTCCGGGGTGGGGGGTGAGTATGACCTGGGACGTGATCTTCTTGAGGATGCTCACGTCCTCCGCGAGGGCGTTGATGCCATCGGCGTCAATGAGCATCGGGGCAGGCAGATTCGCGGCGAGCATCCTCACCATCCGGACCGTCTCCGGATGCCGCGAGAGCCCCGGGCCTATCACCGCGATGTCGAATCGGTCGGCGACACGGAGAATTGCTTCGCCCGCTTCCTTCCCGAGCGTGCCCCCCGCTGTTTCAGGCAGTGGAAGGGTCATCGCCTCGGTGAGCTTCACCTCCAGGATGGGGTTGAGGCTTCGGGGCACCGCCACCGTCACAAGGCCCGAGCCTGCGCGCATGGCGGCTGAGGCCGCGAGGCAGGCGGCGCCGGCCATGCCGGGCGAGCCCGCGACGATGAGGATGCGGCCGTAGTCGCCCTTGTGTGACACGCGTCGGCGCGGGGGAAAGAGATTGTAGAGGTCTTGCTCGACGGTGAGATCCCCCTCGCCAGGGGCATTGCGGACCATATCCTCCGGCAATCCGATGTCCGCCACGCGGATCCGGCCGCTGTGCTCGATGCCGTCCGCGCGGACCAGGCCGAGCTTCGGAAGCCCCATCGTCACCGTGGCCGAGGCCCGGACGGCGACACCGCAGGCGCGCCCGCTCGTGGCATCAAGGCCCGAGGGGACATCTATGGCGACCACCACCCTGTGCAGGCCGCAGATGAAGACTATCGCCCCGGCGAAATGCCCGGAGACATTGCCTTTCACGCCGGTCCCCAGGATGCCGTCAATGACGAGGTCGAACGCTGCCGCGCACTCTCTGAGACCCTCCAGCTCCTCCAGGGTTTCCGCCCTGACCAGATCGGCTCCCATCTGCTCCAGCCGCTGGAGGTTCTCCCGCGCGTCCCCGGTGATATCCCCCCTGCCCGAGAGCAGGATCGTTTTTGTCTTTATCCCCTCCGCCTCGAGATGCCTCGCCGCAACGAACGCATCGCCGCCGTTGTTCCCTTTGCCTGCGAAGAGGAGAACCCTCCTGCGCAGGCCGCCATCGGCGATCACCGAAGCGGCGCAGCGGGCGACTGCCGCGCCCGCCCTCTCCATGAGGTCCATCGAGGGAATCCCGCGCTCGCGGATTGCGACGCGGTCCAGCTCCCTCATCTGCTCGGCGGTCACCAGTTTCATTGTCTATTTCTCACCACGGAGGCCCTTGAAACAGCAACAAAAGTTTTTAGTATCTGGTTTCTAGAACACAAAGTAATCCGTGTTCATCTGTGGTTGAAACTAATCCGCATAATCAGCTTAATCCGCGGTTTCGCTCTTGAGTTTCTCCGTGTCCTCCGTGGTAAAACATTGAATCATAGTTAGGCCGGTCCCAGTTTGAGCAGCTCGACCATCTCCCGCACCGCCCGTTCCAGGCCGACGAACACCGCGCGGGAAATGATGCTGTGCCCGATGTTCAGCTCCTCCAGATGGGGAATAACGAGGACGGGGCGCACATTCCCGTACGTCAGGCCGTGGCCGGCGTTGATCCTGAGTCCTTTGCCGGACGCAAATTCACCCATCGAGATGAGCTTGTCGATCTCGGCCCGTTGCTCCTTCGCCCCGCGCGCGCTGGCGTAGCAGCCGGTGTGGAGCTCGACGAAGTCCGCCCCCGTTCCGGCTGCGGCGGTGATCTGGTGCTCAACGGGGTCGATGAAAATGCTGACAGTAATACCCGCAGTGCGAAGGCGCTTCACCGCTGCGGTGATCTTTCCCTCGTTTCCGGCAACATCGAGTCCGCCCTCGGTGGTGACCTCGTCTCTCTCCTCCGGGACAAGGCACACACTGTCAGGCTTCACCCGTTCGGCGAACGAGATGATCTCCCCGGCGACCGCCATCTCGAGGTTGAGCCGCGTGCGGATCTTTTTCCTGAGCATCTCCACATCGCGGTCCTGGATATGCCGCCTGTCTTCGCGCAGGTGGACGGTGATGCCGTGGGCCCCCGCGAGCTCGCAAAGCGCCGCGGCGGCGACGGGGTCAGGCTCCACCGTCAGGCGCGCCTGGCGGACGGTTGCGACATGGTCTATATTGACTCCGAGCTTGATCATCGCGGGCCTCCACGCTAAGATTGGTAATGGGACAGTTATAGGGGGTAGCCGCAGATTTACGCGGATGAACGCTGATACACCTATATACAATCAGCGTGTATCTGCGTGTATCCGCGGCAAAAAACCTTGACCACTCACACAATCCTTTTTATCTGCGGCAATTCATTGCCGGATTCACCCTGTACGTGACCCATTACTAAGATTGACCGTGCACATTGGTGTGACGTGAGATACTATACTATAAGCAGAACAGAAGGGGCAATGGTGCTCTTGAAAGGGGCACGCAGCCGATCATGAGAGAAAGATGGACCTCTAAAATAGGGATCATCCTCGCGGTCGCCGGCTCGGCGATCGGCCTGGGCAATTTTCTGCGTTTCCCCTCGCAGGCCGCCCAGAACGGCGGCGGCGCCTTCATGATCCCGTATTTTATTTCCCTCCTCCTCCTCGGCATACCGCTGATGTGGATAGAGTGGGCGGTCGGGAGGTACGGCGGTATTTTTGGTCATGGGAGCGCGCCGCTGATTTTCAATCGCCTCTGGCGGCACCGCACCGCGAAATACTTCGGTGCAATAGGCATCTTCGGGCCGATCGCAATTTTCATCTACTACATCTACATCGAGAGCTGGCTCGTTGGCTACTGCGCTTTTTCGCTCACGGGAACCCTGCGCCATCACGCCACCAGGGAGGGAATGCTCGCTTTCCTGCAGCGATACCAGGGGATAGGGTCGAGCCGCCTCTTTTTGTACTCATATCTGTTCTTCCTTGTTACTTTCTTCGTCAACTTCGCCGTCATCTATCGGGGTCTGAAGGGCGGTATTGAGACGCTGTGCACCATCGCCCTGCCCATCCTGTTCCTCTTTGCCATCATCATCGTCGTGCGGGTGCTGACGGTCGGCGCCCCGAACCCGGCGCACCCCGACTGGAACATCTACAACGGCATGGGATTCCTGTGGAACCCGGATTTCAGCGCCCTGCTCAACTCCAGGGTGTGGCTCGCCGCCGCGGGGCAGATTTTTTTCACCCTGAGCGTCGGCATCGGGGTCATCATCACCTACGCGAGCTACCTCTCGAAGGGAGATGACATCGTCCTCTCCGGGCTCACGGCGACCTCGCTCAACGAGTTCGCCGAGGTCATCCTGGGGGCATCGATCGTCATCCCGCTCGCGTTCGCCTTCTTCGGGCACGCCGGGGCGCAGGAGGTCGCGAAGAGCGGGAGTTTCAACATCGGGTTCGTCACGATGCCGCTCATCTTCTCGAACATGTCGCACGGAATGCTGTTCGCCTTCCTCTGGTTCTTCCTGCTCTTTCTCGCGGGCCTCACCTCGAGCATATCGCTGCTGGAACCCGCGGTCGCTTTTCTGAGCGATGAGTTCTCCATATCCCGCAAGAAGGCGGTGGTGCTGATCGCCGCGGCGACATTCGTCCTCTGCCAGTTCCCCATCTTCTTCCTCGCGAGGGGTGTGATGGATGACATCGACTTCTGGGCGGGGTCCTTCTTCCTTGTGGTATTCGGCATGGTCGAATGCGTGCTTTTTGTGTGGGTTTTCGGCATTGAAAAGGCCTGGGATGAGATCCACCACGGCGCGGAGCTCTACGTGCCGCGGTTCTACAAGTTCGTTATCAAGTACGTGACTCCGTCGTTCCTGATCCTCATTCTCGCATTCTGGTTCTTCCAGCAGGCGGTGCCGACCTTCCTCCTGAGGGGCGTGCCGCGGGAGAACGTCCCCTATATCATCGCGACGAGGGTGGGGCTGTTTGGCATGTTTGCGGCTATCATGGTGCTGGTGCGGAAGGCATACCGCATAAAATTTGGGGAATCGAAATGAGCTGGAGCGGCTGGATATTTTTGATCCTTTCCTGGGGCCTGATACTCGGCGTGGTCATCTTTTGTGTCGTGAGGGCGCTCAAGGAGCCGTACAAAGACCTGTAGACGTTGTATGTAACTCACACGCGCCCAAGCAGGTGCAACAATATTTGTCCGTCAATAGTTGCGGGACAAATATCTTTCTATCAACCTCGATACTAAAGGATTGCATACAGCGTCTAGTACATCTGCTGTAGGGATGCGTGGGGAAGCGAGGAGACGATGGAAGAGCAGCGTGAGCAATGGCACTGGAGGACCTCCGTGCTGGTGATCGCACTCCTGTGCGTCGGCCCCCTCGCGCTGCCGCTCCTCTGGTTCAACCCGCGCTTCAGGCTGGCGACAAAGATACTCCTGAGCGCGGCAGTGCTCGTCGCGACCTACTACTCGGTCATCCTCATGCGCCAGTCGATCGACAACATTATGACCTACTACCGGCAGATCCAGGAACCGTTCGACGTGCCCGCCCGTGCCGTTGTCACGCCCCGCTGACGCCTCGCGCGCTCCCGCCGCCCTCGGCGTGGTGCACGCGGTGCGGAGCGGCTCACCCGAGCTCCTTACCTATTGCGTCGGCAATCTCACGGGCCATCGCCTCGATCGCCTTCTTGTCTTTCCCCTCGACCATCACCCGGGCGATGCGCTCGGTGCCCGAGTAGCGCACGAGCACGCGCCCCGCGTCTCCCAGGGCGTCCTGGACTTTTTTGATCTTCCTGGCCACCCCGGGCAGATCGTCGAACCGCTTCTTATGCCTGACCTTGATGTTCACAAGCACCTGGGGGTACTTCTCGATCCGCTTGCGGAGCTCTGAGAGCTTCTTCTTGGCGGATCGCATGATCCGCAATACCTGGAGTGCGGTGATCATTCCGTCGCCGGTGGTGGTGTAGTCCCTGAAAATGATGTGCCCTGATTGCTCGCCCCCCAGTGATGCCTTATTCGCGAGCATCTTTTCCACGACGTAGCGGTCACCCACGCGGGTCCTCAGCATTTTGATTCCCGCCGCCCGCATCGCGTGTTCGAGGCCGCAGTTGCTCATCACCGTCGCGATGAGGAGGTTCCCCTTCAGGGCCCCGCTCGCCTTCATGTCCAGCGCGCATATCCCCATGACGTGATCCCCATCCACGGTCTGGCTTTTCTCATCAACCATGATTGCCCTGTCCGCGTCTCCGTCGAGGCTGATCCCCAGGTCGGCGCGATGCGCCGCCACCGCTTCGCTGATCACCTCGGGATGCAGCGAGCCGCAGCCCCGGTTGATGTTGGTTCCATCGGGTTCGGCGTTGAGGACGATGACCTGCGCGCCGAGCTCCATCAGTATCCTGGGCGCGACCCGGTACGCCGCGCCATTCGCGCAGTCGAGCACTATCCTCAACCCGTCGAGGACCATCCCCCTGGGGAAAGAATTCTTGACGAACTCCACGTAGCGGCCCTGCGCGTCGTCAACGCGATAGGCCTTTCCCACGTCCAGCGCGGTTGGCCGGATGGAATCCAATTCCCCGGTGGCGATGAGCTCCTCCATCCGGTTCTCCTTGCTGTCGGGGAGCTTGAAGCCATCGCGGGAGAAGAACTTAATGCCGTTGTCCTCGTAGGGGTTGTGCGACGCGGAGATCATGATGCCGGCGTCGCCCCTCAGCGATCTCGTGATGAAGGCAGTGCCGGGTGTGGGGAGGGGGCCGATGAGCAGCACGTCGACGCCCATGGAGCAGATGCCCGCCACGAGGGCGTTCTCGAGCATGTATCCCGACAGGCGCGTGTCCTTGCCGATCACGATCCGGTGCCTGCGGTCGGCATCCCTGAAGACATACGCCGCCGCCCGCCCGAGCTTCAGCGCGGTTTCCACGGTCATCGGTTCCGTGTTGGCGACACCCCTCACGCCATCGGTGCCGAACAGCTTCATCAGTCCTATCCTCAGCCTGATCTATTCACCAACTGCTGATATTGTGCCATCACCTTCAACGTGTCTTATCCACGGATTGCACGGATTACACAGATTAAAAGAAACTGTAAAAATTTCTTGCGGTTAACTCCGTGCAAATCAGTGAAATCCGTGGATGCAGCCCTTGTTTATTAAAACCCGCCCAATCCGCCTCATCCACGGCTGACTATCTATTGTTTCATGCCTTCGAGGGGCGGAGCCGCTCGTTACCCGTGAGCGGGGTGGGCTTCTCCTCTCGCTTCGGCTGGGTCTCGCGCTCAGCTTCTTTCGCGCTCCCGGGCTCCGCGGGCGGAGTCCTCTTCAGCGGCGGGAGCTGCTCGCCATTGATGAGCATGGTGATCTCCTTGCCGTCGAGGACCTCGCGATCGAGGAGGGCCTGGGCGATCCTGTCCAGAGAGTCCCTGTGCGCGAGAACTATTTCGCGTGCTCTCTGGTAGCACTCGTCGATGATGAGGCGCACCTCACGGTCAATCTCCTGCGCCGTCTTCTCGCTGTAGTCGGCCGAGCGCGCGATCTCCTTCCCGAGGAAGATGTGCTCCTCCCTGTCGCCGAAGGTCATCGGTCCGAGCCGCTCGCTCATCCCCCATTCGCACACCATCATGTGGGCGATTTTTGTCGCCTGCTTGATGTCGCTCTGGGCGCCCGAGGTGATGTCGCTGAACATGATCTCCTCGGCCACGCGGCCCCCCATCATGCCCGCGATCTGGCCGAGCAGCTCCTTCTTGCCGTGGTGGTACTTGTCCTTTTCGGGGAGCTGCATCGTGGCGCCGAGGTAGGCCACGCCGCGGGGGATGATCGTCACCTTGTGCAGCGGCTCCGTCTCCTCGATCATGTTGAACACGAGGGCGTGGCCGCCCTCATGGTAGGCGGTGATCTTCTTGTCCTTCTCGTCCATTACCTTGCTGCGGCGCTCCCGTCCCCAGCGCACCTTGTCGCGCGCCTCCTCGAGGTCCTCCATGTCGACCTTCTTCTTGTTCTGTCGCGCCGCGAGCAGCGCCGCCTCGTTGACCAGGTTGGCGAGATCGGCGCCGGAGAACCCCGGCGTTCCGCGCGCGATCACTCCCAGGTCAACATGGTCGGCCAGCGGGACACTCTGCACGTGCACCTTGAGAATCTCCTCCCTGCCGCGAATGTCGGGAAGGTCGATGACGATCTGCCGGTCGAACCGGCCCGGCCTGAGGAGGGCGGGGTCGAGGACATCGGGGCGGTTGGTGGCGGCGATGAGGATCACCCCCTCCTGGGTATTGAAACCGTCCATCTCAACGAGGAGGGCGTTGAGCGTCTGCTCCCGCTCATCGTGCCCGCCGCCGATGCCGGCGCCGCGGTAGCGCCCCACGGCATCGATCTCGTCCATGAAGATGATGCAGGGGGCGTTCCTCTTTCCCTGCTCGAAGAGATCGCGTACCCTCGCGGCGCCCACGCCGACGAACATCTCCACGAAATCGGACCCGCTGATGGTGAAAAAGGGTACATCGGCCTCTCCGGCGATCGCCTTGGCGAGGAGCGTCTTGCCGCAACCGGGGGGGCCGATGAGCATGACGCCCTTCGGTATCTTGCCGCCGAGCTTCTGGAACTTCTTCGGATCCTTGAGGAAATCGATGATCTCCTGCACCTCCTCCTTCGCCTCGTCGATGCCCGCGACGTCTTTGAATGTGAACTTCTCCTCACCCTTGGTCATGAGGCGCGCGCGGCTCTTCCCGAAGCTGAGCGCGCTGTGGCCCACGCCCCGCACCTGGCGCGAGACGAGGAACCAGATCACACCCACGATGAGCACGATCGGCAGGAAGGTAAAGATGATCTGGTTGATGTACTCCCTGGACGGCTCGGTAGAGTACACCACGTTATTCGTGATGCAGAGATTTTGTAAATCCCGGCGAGCCGAGTCGCCCGGGGTGACATTGACAGCATATTTCTTCCCATTTTTGAATGTCCCCTTCCCGCTGATCGAACTTTCGGCCCCGGTGAATGTCCCGATCTTTCCCGCTTTGATATCGCGCTCAAACTGACTGTACGTCAGGGAGACGGTGTCGCGATCCTGGAGTTTCTGCATCTGGATGGCGAGCATGATGCCGATGAATATGATGAGCCATATGATCGCAGGGCGGACCGGTCCCCGCTGCGCCTTGCTTGACCCGCTTCGCTTCTTTTCTGCCATCTGATCAACTCCTATTCAGTAATGCGTCAGTGATGGGGTGAGGCAGTTGAGTATTTGTCACTCCTGCGGAAGCAGGAGTCCAGCTTCTATCCTGGATTCCTCCCGCTTAGCGGGACGGGAATGACACGCACAAAGATCAAGCCTTGCAACCACTGAGCAGGTGTACAATAGTGCCAGAGACGAGACACGAGCTGATTTTACACTACCTTACCACATTCCCCCGGCTTTTTCCACACTCACCTGCGCGACGCGCCGTGTCGAGGGAGTCACCCTGTACTGGTCCGCGATCCTGTATCCCGGCAGCCAGATAATCTCATCCCCGCAAACAATGAGGGGAACGACAGCGCGGAGCGGTGACGGGAGCTTCTCATCGATCATGATACGCTTTAACTTCTTCGTCCCGCGCATCCCGAAGGGGGTAAAACGGTCGCCGGGCCGGCGATTCCTCACCAGAATTTTTTCCCCTTTGAGCCTGTCAAGCGAAATGTGCTCAATGAGAGGCCAGCACTGCGCCCCTTCCTCGCCCCACGCCTCAGCCAGTTTCACCGGCTTTTTCCTGAGCCGCCTGAGTGTGGCCTTTGCGAGCGTCGAAAATCTGAAGCGCAGGATGAAGGGAGGGCACCTCAGCTCCAGCCCATCCTCGAGCGGGAACTCGTAGTCCCCGGCTCTCGTGTTCGCCCTGGCACTCAAGATAAGCTTGCCGTATTCCCGTGAAGCCGTCACGCCGCCCGGGAGGTGGTGCTGCTTCGCTCCCCGATGCCCTTTGCAGAGGTCGAGCACTGCATCTATGTCGCCGTAGCCAGGAGATACCTCCGCGCCGAGTTCGCCGAGGGCAATCCTCAGAAGTTCAGCGCGAAGCGCGGGCGCCAGGGTGAGAAGGCGACGCAAGGGAAGTACGATCCGAGCACCGCGCACCTTCGCCAGCCTGCGCAAATGTCTCGCGGCTTCGTCGTGGACGAACGCGTGCTCGTGTCCCAGGATCTCCGCGCTCCGGCGCAGGATCTCCTTGATCTGCGGACTGTATTCTTTTTGGAGATGCGTGATCAGCCTGTGCCGCACCCTGTTCCTGAAAAAGTAAATATCCCTGTTGCTGCGGTCGATCCGGTAACCGACCCTGTAAACCTTCGCGAGCGAGAGAATCTCCGACCTCCACGTGCGGAGCATCGGCCTGATGATCGTGAGCTCACCCGCTCTCCTCACCGGCTGCATGCCGCCCAGTCCGCGCCCCCCCGCCCCGCGCAGCAGGCGCATGAGAAAGGTCTCAACCTGGTCGTCAGCCGTGTGGCCGACGGCGATGGCCGTTGCCCCCACTCGGCTGGCGAAATGACTCAGGCGTTCGTATCGCGCCATGCGGGCGGCAGTTTCGAGCGAGAGGCGCTTCCGCCGTGCGATCCCACGCACGTCTACGCGCTTTGAGATGAAGGGAATCTTGAAGTTCTTGCAGTAGTCGCGCACGTGTGTGAGATCACGATCCGCCTCTTTCCCGCGAAGGCCGTGGTGGAGATGGGCAACGTGAAGTTTCACCTTGAAACGGGGTGCGAGCTCCCGGAGCAGGTGGAGAAGCACCATGGAATCAGGCCCTCCCGACACGGCGACGAGCAGCTTCTGCCCGGGAGCCAGCATCCGGTGTTCCTGGATGAATGAGGCAACCCGTTCTTTGAGCGCGAATGTATCCATAGGGGTTCTTTGCTTTTACTAATTTAGCAAAAGAGCGCAGTGGAGCGTAAAGTCAAAAGTGCGGCAATCTTCATTTTTGTACCGGCAAGTTTTACTGATCCCTCCCCCTTTGATGGGGGAGGTTAGCTGGGGGTGCTAACTACAGCCGAAAGTCAAAAGTTTAAGGTTGAAAGAAAAGAATACATCTCCGCGAGGGACGAGATGCGGCGGCCACTCTCGAGACTGAGAGTCTTTCGTGCTCCAAGTTAATTCACTACCACGGGCTTCCTGTCGAGCATAATAACGTAAAGACTGGTGGCGGAGAGCTCAGAGAGTTTTCTCACAGGCGGCTTCTTGTCGGCCTGGACAGCAACAGCGTAGAAGGTGACCGTTTTCCCCTTCATGGATGCGGGGATTCTGACAGCCGGGCGAATTGTTTTGGAGAATGGCGCCGGATGTCCAGGGATATTTCTGAGGAGAGGAGTTATTCCCCGCTTGAGCGCTCCGTTCAGGAAAATTGTGTAAATTCCGTAAGGGGTGTCGGCGAGGATGTAAAAATCAAACACATGCATTATGTCCTGCGTCAGATTAACACTGAGGGTGAAACCCGCGCCGGCGGTGAGTGCGCCCGGCTCGATATACAAGGCCGGCGGGGTAGGTGTTATGGTCGGCGGCGATGTCGGCGCTGATGTTGGTGTGCGGGTAGGAGAGGTGAGGGTTATAGTGGGCGTTGGAGAGGGTGTATAAGTTGCCGTGGGTTCGGGATAGACTGCATATACATTGTTGTCCCGTGAGCCAAAGTAAATCGTATTAGCGGCTCCTATGGCAGGAGACGATCTGATGCTGTCTCCCGCGGCAAAGCTCCATCCTAAAGAGCCATCTGCGTTGATGCTATAAAGGTGGTTGTCAGAAGAGCCAACATACACCCGATAGGGCCACCAATAAGTGGATACGGCTGGCGAGGATTCGATAGAACCCCCTGTCAGATAGCTCCATCCTAGTGATCCATTCCATGAATAGATGTAATAAAGACGGCTATCTGAAGAGCCGGCATAGATATCGGAATAACTAATGGCTGGCGAGGATATAATGGAGCCTCCTGTTGAGTAGCTCCATTGAAAACCACCAAAATAATAAAGGGAATAAAGGTTCTTATCTGAAGAGCCGCCATAAGCGTAAGTGCCATATAATGAAAATGAGGATCTGACAGAGCCCCCTGTCAGATAGCTCCATCTCAGTGAGCCATCGTAATAAAAGAACTTGTATAGGCTATCATCCGAAGATCCTACGTACACCTCCCCCTCATAGGTATAAAAGTCTGTGGCTGGCGAGGATTCGATAGCCCCCTGGGTTAAGTAGCTCCAGCGCAAAGCGCCGGTATAGTATAAGCAGTAGAGGCTGTTATCTGATGATCCGATGTACACATTATTGCCGTAGTACAAACCAGATGAGGATTTGATATCTCCCTCGGTTAAGTAGCTCCAGTTTAAAAAGCCGTTATATTCAATAAAGCAGTAAAGGTTGTTATCTAAAGAACCGGCGTACACTCTCCCCCCTTGATCCATTGCCGGTGAGGATGTGACAGGCTCTCCTGTCAGATAGCTCCAGGATAAAGAGCCGTCTGGGTTCAAGGCGTAGAGGCTGTTGTCTGAAGAGCCGACATAGACATACCCCGAGTAATCGATAATTGGAGAGGATTCGACATCTCCCCCGGTCGAATAACTCCACTTCAACCTGAGCGCTGAAGCAACGGGGCCCGGAAGCGAGCTTCGGCCGGTGTGAGTCATGTCGTGGCGGAACATGGGCCACGGTGTGGATGCAGGTTGACCGTATGTTGTGTCATTCCCCGGGAACGCAAGTATCGCGACAGTTACTGGAATCAAAATCCATTTCATAATCTGGACTCCTTTCGCCAACTGGCACAATAGTGCAACTATGAACGCGATATGTTTGAGTTGTTAATTGACGCTCGCCGACTTTTTATCAAAAGAGATTACATACAGCGTGTCTGAATCCAGCTCCGCGAGGCTTGAAACAGGCGGTATCATGCCGGTATCCACGACAACGGCGTAAAAAGTGACCGCGCGTCCTCTCATCGCCTGAGGAATAGTGGCGACGGGCTGTATTGTTCTGGAATAGACCGCGCGATATCCGGGAACGTTCCTGAAGAGCGGACGTATTCCCCTGCGGATCGCTCCGTTCAGAGAAATTGTGTGAATTCCATAAGGAGTGTCTGCGAGGATATACAGGTCGAAAGCAAGGTTGATATTCTGTGTGAGGACAATACTGAAGGTAAACCTTTCACCGGCCTTCAGCATGCCTGGATAAATGGCCAGCGGGGGAGGGGTGGGCGTCGGAGTAGGTGTCGGAGTAGGTGTCGGAGTGGGCGGCCCTTCGAAGACATAAATATTGCTGTCGTCAGACCCCACATACACTCGCCCGTCAGCTCCTATCGCGGGGGAAGAATTTACATCGCTTTCGGTTATGTAATCCCACACGGGCAATCCTGTCGAACTGATGGCGTAAACCCTGCTGTCATCAGACCCCACGTAGACCATTCCGTCAGCTCCTATCGCGGGGGAAGAATCCACCGCGCCGCCGGTCAGCATAGTCCATTTAAGGGAGCCTGTTGAGCTGAGTGCATAGATCCTGTGATCCCAGGACCCCATGTAGACCACTCCGTCAGATCCTATCGCGGGGGAAGAATACACATAATACCCAGTCCGATAGCTCCATGATAAAGATCCATCGGGAGTGAGGGAGTAGACTCTATTATCTGCAGACCCAACATACACTCGCCCGTCAGAGCCTATGGCGAGGGAAGAATCCACATCATTCCCTGTCCGATAACTCCATAATAAAGATCCATCTGAAGTGAGGGTGTAGATTCTATTATCTGCAGACCCAATATACACTCGCCCGTCAGAGCCTATGGCGGGGGAAGAATCCACTTCGTTTCCGGTTGTATAACTCCATGCAAGGGAGCCATTGAACTTAAGGTACATGGCAGTAGCAGAACCTGAACATGCCAATCCGTCTAGTCCTATGGCGGGAGAGGAACCCACACCGGAATAATACCCATAACCGGTTTGGTAACTCCAGAGGAGAGAACCATCGGAGATGAGGCCATAGACCATAGCCTCGCGAGACCCCACGTACACCCGCCCGTCGGATCCTATCGCGGGAGAGGAATCTACACCGGAATAATACCCATAACCGGTTTGGTAAGTCCAAAGGAGAGAACCATCGGAGATGAGGCCATAGACCATAGCGTGGCGAGACCCCACATACACTCGCCCGTCAGGCCCTATGGCAGGAGAAGAAAATATCGCGCTTCCGGTTTCATAGGTCCACACAAGAGAGCCTGTTGGGGAACCCCGGTAAGGGCTCTGGCCCGTGTGCGCCGCGTTGCCGTGAAACATCGGCCAGGGGGATTGCACGGGCAGGCAGTAGCCCATGCCATTCAAGACAAGCACAACAATGCCAATGAACAAAAAGGGGAAAAGCTTTCTCATAGCGAAGGCTCCTCGTTGGAACAAACTGCAGCAGCCGGAGATTACCACACATTGGTCAATTGGACAAGATAATTTTACAATATAATGTAATGGGTCAGTTATGGGGGGGGGCAGATGTGGTATTTTTGTGATGTAGGGGCGCGATTTATCGCGCCCGGGTTCGATAAATCGAACCCCTACAGATTGATACCTCCCATAACTGACCCATTACAATATAATACAATATAATTTTACAATATATAATTTTACAATCAATTTTTCAATCGACACGGGCGTGATAGGCGTTTACTGAACGCATCTTATGTAGTAAAACAGAAAATACTTGAGGAGATAAAAGCAGTGTGCACAACTACATTCATCTCTATAGGCATCGCGTTACTCCTGGCATATCAATCGCCCTGCCTCGCCGAAAGCTGGGCGTGGGTGAGCAGCGGTCATTTGAGCGGCGTGACAGACGTCTTCCGGATGATCCAGGGGGCTGACGGCGCGCTCTACGCGGGGACTTCACCCAGTGGCGACATCCTGAAGACTGCCGACGGCGGTGCGCACTGGCGGCGTACCGCTGATTTGGCTGGGGCCAGGCAGGTGCTCGGTCTTTTCCGCGCCGCGGATGGGACCGTGTACGCGGGGACAGCCCCCAATGGAGCTGTGTTTAAAACTATGGATGGTGGAGGGAGCTGGATCAATACTGTTTCTTTCAGCGATGCCACTGAGGTAAAGTCCTTTGCCGAAACATCGGGAGCGGTTCTGTACGCGGGTACCGGCCCCCACGGGAGGATCTATAAGTCGAGCGACGCCGGTGCCACCTGGGTGAGCACCGCTGAGCTGAGCGGCGTGCGCTATGTCTACTCTCTCCTCGCGGCTTCCGATGGGGCTATTTACGCGGGGACCGCCGGCCGCGTCTTCAAAACGACGGATGGCGGGAACAGCTGGCAAAATACGGCTGAATTGCCCGCCGCAGAGTACGTGTACTGCCTTCTCCAGGCAGCAGACGGCAGTGTGTACGCCGGGGGCGCGGGCCGGGTGTTCAAAACGACTGACGGGGGGGCGAATTGGATTCCGCTGGGGAGATTGAGCGCTCAATCCTATGCTGTTTTTGCGCTCACCCAGGATTCAGACGGCACCATCTACGCGACGAGCGGTACCGACGGGGGCATCTACAGGTTGGGCGATTCAGGATGGCTCAAGGTGGCGACACTCGCTGAGGCCCGCAACGTGTACGCGCTCCTGCGGGCGAAGGACGGGAACGTTTACGCGGCGGGCGAGGGCGTCATCCTCACCTATGCGCCGCTCCTCGCCCTGAAGGTCAGCAGCAGCTCTCCCGCGGCAGGGGGACCGTTCGCCGTCGAGGTGACGGTGGAGCGGATTGCCCGCAGCTTTGATGCGTACTGCGTGATTACAGGCTCAGGCACAGCCTACTCTTTTACTCCCGGAACACCCCCTCGTCTCATGCGTGGCATTCACCCGCTCGCGCGCGGCGTGCCGGGCTTGAAAAATACACTGTCGCGTTTTAGCTTCACAATTCCGGAGATACCCCAGGGTGCGGCGCCGGGAAGATACACGGTCATTGCCGGGCTTGTTCCCCCGGGCAGGATTCCTGCGGGTGAGAAGAGCGCGTTGCCGGGCTATGTGGATAATGAAGAGATCGTTGTGCGAGGCCCGACCGGGGAGCGGTAGTGGAGTGCCGCATCCCGTTGGTTCGCGTAATGGGACAATTATAGGAGGTAGCCGCAGATTTACGCGGATGAACGCTGATACACCTATATACAATCAGCGTGTATCTGCGTGTATCCGCGGCAAAAAACCTTGACCACTCAAACAATCCTTTTTATCTGCGGCAATTCATTGCTGGATTCACCCTGTAAGTGACGCATTACTTCGGGACCGCCATCCGTATTGATCGCGACGAGCCGCTTTACTATAATGGGAAGGAACTGTAGTGATTGAATTGAGGCTCGGCACTGATTACCTGTGTGGGAGGGATTCATGTGGAACTACACTGAAAAGGTGATGGAGCATTTTCTCCATCCCCGCAACGTGGGCGAGATCGTGGACGCTGATGCGGTCGGCGAGGTCGGCAACATGGCGTGCGGCGACGCGCTCAAGCTCTATTTCAAGCTCGACAAGAGCAAGCGAATCGAAGACGCGAAGTTCCAGACGTTCGGCTGTGCGAGCGCCATCGCCTCGGCCTCGGCCCTGACCGAGATCATCAAGGGAAAGACACTGGAAGAGGCCGAGAAGGTCACCAATGACGATATCGCGGCGTATCTCGGCGGGCTGCCCAAGGAGAAGATGCACTGCTCGGTCATGGGACAGGAAGCCCTCGAGGCGGCGATCACGAGCTACCGCGGCGGAAAGCCCACGCCACAGGACGAAGGCCGGATCGTCTGCACCTGCTTCGGCGTGACCGATACCAAGATCGCCCGGGTTGTGAGAGAGCACAAGCTCACCACTCCCGAGCAGGTCACGCACTACTGCAAGGCGGGCGGCGGGTGCGGCGGGTGCCTGGAGGAAATCCAGGCGATCATTGACGAGGTCTGGAGGAAAGAGAGCGAGAAGAAGGCGCGTGCGGGATTCCCGGCGGCGAAACCGATGACGAACATACAGAAGATACAGCTCATACAGGAGACCATCGAGAAGGAGATCAAGCCCGCGCTGAGGGCCGACGGCGGAGACATCGAGCTGATTGACGTGATCGGCAACAGGGTTCAGGTCGCCTTCAGGGGGGTCTGCGCGGAGTGCCCCGCGTCCGGCGTGACGATTGCCGCGGTTGTTGAGAAAAAGCTGCGCGAGTTTGTGTCACCGGAGATCAGCGTCCAGGAGGTCAAGGATGAAAGTCGTGTATCTCGACAATAACGCCACGACCGCCATCGCCCCCGAGGTGCTCGACGCGATGATGCCCTTCCTCCGCGACCTCTGGGGCAATCCCTCGAGCATGCACACGTTCGGCGGGCAGGTGAGAAAATACATTGACCGCGCGAGGCAGCAGGTTGCGCACTTCATCAGCGCTGAGGAGGATGAGATTATCTTTACGGGGTGCGGCACGGAGAGCGACAACACCGCCATCATGGCGGCGCTCACGGCCGACCCTCACCGGCGCCACATCGTCACCACCCGTGTCGAGCACCCGGCGGTGCTCAGCCTCTGTCAGCGGCTCGAAAAGGAGGGGCACCAGCTCACCTGGCTGAGCGTGGACGCCCAGGGGATGCTCGATCTCGAGGAGGTGCGTCGCTCGGTCAGTGAGTGCACGGGCGTGGTCTCGGTGATGTACGCCAACAACGAGACGGGGGTCATCTTTCCCGTGGAGGAAGTCGGAAAGATCGCCAGGGCGGCGGGATGTTCCTTCCACGTTGATGCGGTGCAGGCGGCGGGCAAAATCCCCCTCAACATGCGCAGGAGCACCATTGACTACCTCGCCCTCTCCGGTCATAAGCTCCACGCGCCCAAGGGAGTCGGTGTCCTCTATGTTCGTAAAGGCACGAAGTTCAACCCGCTCATCGTCGGCGGCCACCAGGAGATGGGCCGGCGCGGCGGGACAGAGAATGTCGCCTCCATCGTCGGTTGTGGGGCGGCCTGCGAGCTCGCGGGGAGGCGGATGGAGGAGGAGAATGTGCGGGTGAAGAAACTGCGCGATCGTCTTGAGCGCGCGCTGCTCACGAAGACCCCCGACGCCCGCCTCAACGGCCATCCTGAGATGAGGCTCCCCAATACCTCCAATATCAGTTTTGAATACGTGGAGGGCGAGTCAATCCTCCTCAGGATCAACGAGCTCGGTATCTGCGCCTCCTCAGGTTCGGCGTGCACCTCGGGATCGCTGGAGCCATCCCACGTGCTGCGCGCCATGGGTGTGCCCTACACCGCCGCCCACGGCTCCGTGCGATTCAGCCTGAGCAGATATACCACCGAGGAGGAGATTGACTTCGTCATAGAATGCCTCCCGCCGATTATCAGGGATCTGCGCGCCATCAGCCCGTTCGGCAGGAAGATAGCGTAAACGGCGTGGAGGCCCCAGGGCAAGCCCGTGGAATTCTGCCCATTCGGGGACTATTAAACTGACCATGAAGTTTGCACATTCTTGATTTATCCGGAGGGGATATACTAAAAATGAACGCACTCCTGCCTGTTGTTATAGCCGTGCTCCTATGCGGAAGTCCGGCCCCACCCCGGAGTGAAACTCCTGCGCAGAAGCCGCCCGCAGGTTCCTCCTCTGTGCAGGGGACTGTGACGGACACGAGCGGCGCGCCGGTTGCCGGCGCCACGGTGACTGCCGATCTCTTCTTGTTTCGGGGAGGCGACTTCGAAACCTTCACTCTCACGTCGGAGACCGACTCGCGGGGCAACTATATTTTCTCAGGCCTTCCTGAATGCAGCGTCAATTTGAGCGCCGAAGCCCCCGGACGCAACAAGCTCAAACGAAAAAGTATCCAGCTTGGCCGGGATGAGCGCGTCGCCGGGATCGATTTTAAACTCCAGTTCGCCCTCGCCATCAGCGGCCGGGTCGCTGATTCGAGCGGACAACCGATTCAAGGGGCGAACCTCATCGCTATTCCCGAAAGCGGGAAAAAGCCGCCGAAACCTCTCGTCAGCCAGGATGCTGTCACCGCTCAATCCGGCGAAGACGGTCACTACACGATTACCTCACTCAACGCCGGGAGCTACACTGTGAATGCCCGCGCGGAGCAATACGTTCCGGGAGAGGCCGCCCACGCGGTTGCCGGCTCGCAGCACGTTGATTTTGCTCTGAAAGGGGGCGGAGGGTTGAGCGGCACTGTCCGTGATAAAACGAGCGGCAAACCCGTGCCGGGCGCCAGGGTGTCAATCGAGGCCGAGCAAGGACCTCCACGTGAGGAATTGATTGGGTCTTCCGGAGTTGATTTCTATAAGCTCGGATCTAAAACTGATAGCAGCGGCTTCTATAAAATATCTTCCCTGGATACGGGTTCTTACAAGCTTAAAGTCACCGCCAACGGTTACACGGCGGCCAGCCGTTCTAATGTCGGGGTCCGCGCAGGCGAGGAGACAACAGGCGTTGATTTCTCGCTCACCCCCAATCCACGAATCAGGGGCACCGTTACACTTGAGGGAGGCGATCCCGCGGCCGGCGCGGCGCTCCTTTTGAACAAGGTGACCGGACTGGGGCAGCCGACTATTACAGGGGGAGCATTTGATCGCGCCGATGCCATCGCCGATGCGCGCGGGAGATATGAAATTATCAAGGGAGAGGCCGGGAATAAATATGCAGTTCAAGCTTCTTTCCCCGGCTATGTCACCGCACAATTGCAATCGTTCCAGCTCGTTCCGGGAAGAGATCAGGAAGATGTAAATCTTGTCTTGAAGAAGGGATTATCGCTCTCCGGTAAAGTGGTGGATGAAAAGCAGAATCCGATTTCCGGCGCCAAGGTCAGCGCGCGGAAAGAAGGAGGAGGAACATTTGTTATGGATTTCAGCCAGAACGTGCCGGTGGGAAAAGGCAATGAAGTCGCTCTCACGGATATGGACGGCACCTTTATTCTGGATGGCCTTGAGGCAGGCACGTATAAGATAAAGGCTACGGCCAAAGACCGCAGCCAGAATGAGGTCAGCGGCGTCAGAATTTCCAGCGGCATTGCTCCGGAGCCGCTGAAGATAATATTGAAAGCGGGACTTGCTATATCCGGAAGAGTTGGCGATGGTTCAGGGAATCCGCTTCAGGGGGCAAGGGTTACTGCGTCAGGCCGGGGAGAGGGCGGGTATATCTTCCGATCCGCAGAGACAGATGAGGATGGGAGGTATGAAATTGATTCACTCTCTTCCGGAAGCTATAAGGTGAGAGCGCGGCTCAAGGGATACGCTCAAAAGGAGATCGAGGACGTGAGCCCGCCGGCAAAGGACGTTAATTTTACCCTGTCCGACGCAGGCGGCATAGCAGGGCGCGTCGTTGAAAAAGAAACCGGGAAACCCATAACTCGTTTTCGTTACAGAGCCAATAAGGGACACGCCTCTGATCGCGCGCTCCTCACTTTCCATGGAAAAGAACAATATTCAGAGGATGGCACGTTCGAGACCGAGCCGCTCAGCCCGGATGACTATTCGTTATCTGTCAGGGCTGAGGGGTACGCGCCGTCAATGACTGAGGGCATTGAAGTAAAAAGCGGTGAGACTGCCCGGGTTGAAGTCAAACTTGGCCCTCCCGCCTCGATCGCCGGCAAAGTGTTACGCGAGAAGGGGCTCACCCCCGTGTTCGGCGCCCGCATCGCTCTCCTGAAAGAGCGGGAAGAGGAGAGCTTTCCTTTCGGCTTTGGATTCGACGACCGTGACCTCCTCGAAGAGCCGGTCCTCAGCGACGACACCGGGGCATTCCGAATCTATGGACTCCCGGTCGGGAAGTTCAGGCTGAAGGCTGCATACCCCGACTTTGCCGAGGAGACGAAACCCGTGGAGCTCGCGAAAGAGGGGGAGACGGTCCGTGTCGAGTTCATACTTAAGAAGGGGCGTACGATCTCGGGCACCGTGCGGGACGGAGCGACCTCTTCACCCATCGCCGGGGCCATGGTGACAATCTCCTCCGGCAAGGGCACAGGGGGGATGCTGGAGAAAATGATCCCCTCCACGGGGCGCACGGGGCCGGGCTCCGCGACGAGTGATGCGGCGGGGAAATGGGATATCGCGAATATCGCGCCGGGGGACTATCGTCTCCTCGCCGCGCACAAGGACTATGCCGCCTCCGAATCGAAGAGCGTCACCGTGAAGCCCGACGCGGATGCTTCAGGCGTCGAGTTGGTGCTCTCGGGCGGCGGGCGGGTGCATGGGACGGTGAAGGACGCGGGGGGCAAGGCCGTTTCGGGGGCGCGTGTCACCGCTATCTCCGAAAACGGGATGGCGCAGGCGACCACGGACTCGGACGGTCGCTACGCGCTCGAGCACCTTGCGCCGGGCGACTGGATGGTTTCCGTTTCGTCACGGAAGGGGGCCGGGGGCGATGCCGACACGACAAGGCCCGTCTCCGTCGCGGGGGGAGATGATAGCGCGCTCGATTTCACGCTCGGCGGCGGTTTTTCGGTCTCCGGGAGAGTGATCAGCCGGGGCGCGCCCCTCGCGGGGGCGCGCATCTACTTCTCGCGGGAGGAGGCGGGCGAACAGGTTTCAACCCACGGCGAGAGCGGGAAGGACGGGAGCTACCGCGTGACGGGCCTCTCCGCCGGCAGCTACGAGGCCAGGGTGGATTCCTGTAACTTTCCCAACCGCTTTGCCGTGAGC
>Ga0315291_10001372_pt1 | contig 32519 bp, 31 predicted proteins | sample YL17G12_20_MG_FD_203070 | JGI IMG/M metagenome (GOLD analysis project Ga0315291, IMG submission 203070) | Sediment microbial communities from Yellowstone Lake, YNP, Wyoming, USA - YL17G12_20 | ecosystem: Environmental > Aquatic > Freshwater > Lake > Sediment | place: USA: Wyoming | collected...
GAAGCCTTGCCCATCTCCAGGACCACGCGCACGGCCTCGTCGAACATCGGATCGTCGTCCCCGGTGACCTCGTCGCCATCCGACCCCTCGATCAGTTCCTCTGCATCGGCCGGCGGCGCCAGGTATTCGGTCTCGTAGTCGGGCTTCGACTGCGCCCGCCAGAACTCGACGATATGGGTAATCTCTTTCTCGGAAACCAATCCCCCATGGACGCGTAGCAGGCGCGCGGAGCCGGCCGGCAGGTAGAGCATGTCGCCGCGGCCCAGCAGCGCTTCGGCGCCGTTGCTGTCCAGGATGGTGCGCGAATCCACCTTGGTGGCCACGCGGAACGAGATGCGGGCGGGGAAATTGGCCTTGATCAGGCCGGTGATCACATCGACGCTGGGCCGCTGCGTGGCCAGGATCAGGTGAATGCCGACGGCCCGGGCCATTTGCGCCAGGCGCGTGATGGCCCCCTCGACGTTGTGCGAATCCATCAACATCAGGTCCGCCAGCTCGTCGATGACGATCACGATGTAGGGCAGGGGACGCTGCTGCCCGGCCTCCTGGTCGAACAGGCTGAGCGTGCCCGGCCGGTCGAAGCGCCGGTTGAACTGCTCGATGTTGCGCACCCCGTGTTCGGCCAGCAGCTTGAGCCGCCGCTCCATTTCCTTGACCGCGTTACGCAGGGCGTTGGCCGCCAGCTTGGGCTCGGTGATGATGGGCGTCATCAGGTGCGGCACACCGTCGTAGAGGCCCAGCTCCAGCCGCTTGGGATCGACCAGGATGAACCGCACCTGCTCGGGCGTCGCCTTATAGAGGAAGGAGACGATGAAGGAATTGATGGCCACGCTCTTGCCCGTGCCGGTGGCGCCGGCGATCAGCAGGTGGGGCATGGTCGCCAGGTCGGCGATGCGGGTGCGGCCGTTGATGTCTTTGCCCAGGCTCATCGTCAGGCGCGAGGGGGAAGCCGCGAACTCCTGGCTTTCGATGATCTCGCGCAGGTAAATGGTGGCCCGGTGGTGATTCGGCACCTCCACGCCCACCGTCGATTTGCCCGGGATGCGTTCGATGAGGATGGACTCGGCCTGCAGCGCCAGGCACAGATCGTCCACCAGGTTGGTGACGCGGCTGTACTTGATGCCCGCCTCGGGCTTGAACTCATAGGTGGTGACCACCGGGCCGGGGTTGATCTGGGTGACGGCGCCGGCCACGCCAAACTCGTCGCACTTCATCTTGAGCACGGTGGCCTGGCGTTTCAGTTCATCCTCGTCGATGCCTTCGCTGGGATCGGGCTCGCGCAGCAGGCTGACCGGCGGCAGCTTGAATCCGCCCATGGCCTTGCTGGCGGGTTGGCGCTTGGGCGGAGGCGGGGTCGGCGGGGGCAGGTGGACCGGCACATCGTCCATTTCGTCGGCAGCGTCAAACGGCGCTCCGTCGCCGGGTTCGGTGGCCAGGGGTGGCGGGGCCGGCGCGGGCTGAAGGCCTGGGCCACTGGCCGCTACAGGCGGGAAGCCCGTGGCACTTCGCTGCACCACCGGCAGCCGGCCCTTGGCCCGGAGTTTCTCGAGCCTGGCCCGGTCTTTTGCCTTGCGGCGCTCTTCGCGGCGCACCCGCCAGCGCTCGCGCCAGGCCGCCAGGCGCTGGAAGGGCGCCCGGACGTGCGCGAAGGAAAACGCGGTCAGCAGGTAAAGCGCCGCCACCAGGATCAAGGCCAGCGCGATCAGCGTGCCGGTGAGGTTCAGCAGGCGTAGAGCGCCGGAGGCCAGCAGGCTCCCGGCCAGCCCGCCGGGCGACGCCGCGCCTTTCCAGCGCCAAAGCCACTTGCCGAACACCGCCGGCAGCGCCAGCGCCGTGGCCAATGAGCCGGCCAGCATCAGGGCGCCGGCGGCTCGCGCCCACCGGCTCTCCACCGGCTTGGCCCAGGCCCTCCGCCAGCACAGCACCCCGAGCCCGACGGGGATCAAAAACGCCGTCAGGCCAAAGACTTGCAGCAGAAGGTCCGCAGTGTAGGCTCCGGCCAGGCCGATCAGGTTACGGACGGGTTGAACGGAGGCCGCGGCGGAGTTCAGCGAGGGATCGAAGGGGTCGAAGGAGGCCAGCGCCAGCACAGACAACAACGCCCCCGCGCCGTAAACGAACGCCTGCAGCTCTTCGAATCTGCGGCTCCCCGGTGTCGGTTCCAATTATGGAGCCGAGGAAAAAATCGCCAGTGTCAAAATGATAAGCCCAAACACCAGGCGGTAGTAAATAAAAATCTTCAATGTGCGGGTCTGGAGGTACCGGATAAGGAACTCTATCACCGCGTAACCCGCCAGGGCGGCCACCAGCACCCCGGCCAGAAACGGCAGGCGCATGTCGGCCGGAATGCCGTGGCGGAGCAGGTGCCAGCCCTCGACGGCGGCCGCGCCCGCCACCACGGGAGTGGCCAGCAGGAAGGAGAAGCGCGCGGCTGAATCGCGCCGGTAATCCCGCACCAGCGCGGCCGTGATGGTGATGCCGGAGCGCGAAACACCGGGAATCAGCGCCACGGCCTGCGCGCAGCCCACCAGCAGGCTGTCGCCCAGCCGCATATCCTTCAGGCCGCGCGTGAGGCGGGCGATGCGCTCGCCGTAAGCCATCACCAGCGCCACCACGATCAGGCTGGCGGCCATGACGAAGGGCGAGCGAAGCGCACCCTTGACGTACTTTTCCAGCGCCAGGCCGGCAACGCCTGCCGGGATGGTGCCCAGCGCCAGCAGCCATAACAGGCGGCGGTCGGCGACGGCCTCGTCCGGAACCGCGGCGGCCGGCGCCACCGGCGGCGCCAGGCCCAAGCCGGCGAAGACCACCCGCACCCACAGCCGCCAGAAATAGGCCAGCACCGCCAGCAGAGTCCCGAGGTGCAGTGCCACGTCGAACTCCAACCCTGGATCCTGCCAGCCATGGTGGCGGAGCAGCCACGGAACCAGCGCCAGGTGCGCGGTGCTGGAAATGGGAAGGAATTCGGTGATGGCTTGAACGATTGCCAGAACGACGGCTTGGTAAATCGGCATAGTGACGAGTGATGAGTGACAAGTGATGAGTGCCAAACTCGTCACTTGTCACTCGTCACTTGTCACTGCTTTCTCAGGGCCACTTGAATGTCCGAGTATACCCCGACGTTGTTCTGCAGCGACCAGATAAGGCGCTCGGCGCGGACCCGCCAGAGAATCCCGACCGGGTCCCGGGCAAGCTGCTCGCTGGCGGCCAGGGCCTTGGCCTTGTGCTCGACGGCTTTTTCGGGGCTGAAGTACGCCTTGTCTTTGGCCAGGTAGATCTCGACCAGCGCCGCGTGGCGGTACGCGATAGCGTAGCGGGCCTCGGCGGCGTGGACCGAGTTGGGGTATTGCTGGAGGTAATCGGAGATCAGGCCGACTTCGGCGGCGGGGCAGCCGGGTGTGCCGTCCCAGTGCTCGCAGAGGCTGTTGCGGAGCAGCAGAAACGCGGCGCGGGCGGCGGCGGGGGTCTTGGCATAGGTGCGGGTGACGGCGGCCAGATCCGCCAGCGAGCCTTTGTCCGAGGGCGCGCCGGTCTGCCGGATTTCGGCCTGCCAAGCCAGCTCAGCGGCGCGGAAGGCGGCTTCGGCGGCATACGGACCGGCGGTGGCGAGCGCCGCCGCCATGCGAAACAGGCGCGCGGCTGCCTGCCAGGAATCGAGGGAATTCGATTCTGCCATGCTGTCGGCGGCCTCAAACAGCAGCGCCGCCGCGTGCGGGTTTTCATCCAGCACGATCAGGCCGTTGGCCAGCGTCCAGCCGGCCTTCTGGTTGGGCAGGGAGATCTCCAGCAGGTCGCCCTGGCGCCCGGTCACGGTGACTTCTTCACCGATGGTGAGGCGGCCGATGGCCTTGCTCCGCAGGCGCGCTTCGCGGTACAGCCGCTGGTTGTTGGTGACTACGGCCCGCCCCGCCATCGCCGCGGCGCCCGCGGTGGGGGTCAGCAGCCAGACAACGAGGGACACCAGAACACTCTTGCGGACGTCCATTGCCGGATTCGAGGAAAATCGCCGTCTTTCAGCTTAAGCAACTCGTTCTCGATGCGCAAGGCCGCCTGGACGTGCATGTGCCATTTCGGTAATCGAAGCTGTCAGCTACCAGCTATCAGCTATCAGTTCGGAGGCCGCATCGTGGCGGTTGGACTTTGCGGCGGCTGGATGGTATATAGAAACGCTATGAAGACGACATGGCTGCTGAGCCTCTCATTGTTGCTCGCGCTTTCGGCGCTCGGCGCCGAGGAGCCGGGGTTCGTGACGCTGTTCAACGGCAAAAACCTGGATGGCTGGGTGCTGATGGGTGGCAAGGGGTCGGGATACGTGGTCGAAGACGGCAAGATCGTTTGCCCGGTGGATGGCGGCGGCAACCTGTATGCCGTGAAGGAATACGCGAACTTCATATTCCGCTTCGAGTTCAAGCTGGCGGAAGGAAGCAACAACGGCGTGGGAATTCGCGCTCCGCTCGAAGGCCGCGCTTCCCATGAAGGCATGGAAATCCAGATCCTGGATGACGATTCGCCCAAGTACGCCAAGTTGCGCCCGGCTCAGTACTGCGGCTCGATCTACGACGTCATCCCGGCCAAGCGCGGCTTTCTGAAGAAAACCGGCGAGTGGAACCAGGAGGAAATCACCGCCCGGGGCCGTCGCATCACGATCATGCTGAACGGCGCCACCATCGTGGACGCGGACCTGGACTCGGTCACCGACCCGGAGGTGTTGAAGAAACACGTTGGGCTGGCGCGGACCGCCGGGCACATCGGGTTCCTGGGCCACAACACGCGGGTGGAGTTCCGGAACATCCGGGTGAAGGAGCTGCCGTAGGATTATTGCGGATTTAAGCCCGCTTGAAATCCGCAATCCGCAATCCGAAATCCGCAATCAGGTCCGTGATGGTGAAGAAGCTCGCGATTCATGGAGGGGAGAAGCTGCGGCGGCGGCCGTACCCGCCGTGGCCGGAGTTCGACGAGCGCGAACGCCAGGCCCTCGAGCAGGTGCTCGGCAGCCGCTGCTGGTTTGCCGGCATGCGCGGCGGCGACCCCGGCACGCGGGTGGCCGAGTTCGAGCGGAAATTCGCCGACTACCACGAAGCCGCCCACGGGATCGCCTGCGCCAACGGGAGTGTGGCCATCGAGATCGCCTTGCGCGCCGCCGGCATCGGCCCCGGCTGTGAGGTGATTTGCCCGGCACTCACCTTTATCGCCACCGTGGGTGCGGTCCTGCAAGTGGGCGCCGTGCCGGTACTCGTCGATGTCGATGCGGAAACCTATTGCATCGAACCGGCGCTGGTCGAGTCGGCCATCACCGAGCGCACCCGCGCGGTCATCCCCGTGCACTACGCCGGCCACATGTGCGACATGGATGCCATCATGGAACTGGCGGGCCGCCACAACCTGGTGGTGGTGGAAGACGCGGCGCATGCTCACGGCGCGCTCTGGCGCGGCCGCCGCGCCGGCTCCATCGGCCACTTCGGCACCTTCAGTTTCCAGCAGAGCAAGACCATGACGGCGGGCGAGGGCGGCATCATCACCACCAACGATGCGGCGCTGGCCGAGCTGTGCATCCAGTATCGGAGCTGTGGCCGCAAGGAGGGCGAATCGTGGTACGTCCACTACGTCACTCCGCTCAACTACCGCATGGTGGAGTTTGAGGCGGCGGTGTTGCTGGCGCAGCTCGAGCGGCTGCCCGAACAACTGGACGCCCGCCAGCACAGCGCCGCGTATCTGAACCGCAAGCTGGGGGAGGTCCCGGGGATCACGCCGCTGCGGAACGATCCGCGGTGCGAGACGCACGGCTATTACCTCTACCAGTTCCGCTACGATCCGGCGCAGTTCCAGGGAGTGTCGCGGGACCTGTTTGTGAGGGCCCTGGAGGCGGAAGGCGTGCCCTGCCACATCGGCTATCCCTGGCCGCTTTCGGCCAACCCGCTGTTTGCCAACGAGCCGCGCATCCGCGATTTGTATTTTCCGGTGGCCGAGCGCATCTGTGCGGAAACCGTCGTGATTCCGCACCAGGTATTGCTGGGCAGCCGGGAGGACTTGCACGACGTGGTGGCCGCGGTCGCCAAGATCCAGCAGAACGCCGGTGAACTGACGGGGAATGAACCACAAAGACACCAAGACACCAAGATTCACAAAGAGGGATAGGGATGAAGAAGACCGGCAAGGTAAGACGCAGGCGGTTCCTGAAGGCGGCGGTGGTGGCGGCGGTGGCCGGCCCGACCATCGCCTGTCAGCGCGCCTCGAGTCCGTGGCGCTTCCTCACCGTTGAAGAAGCAAGAACGCTGGAAGCCGTCTGCGGGCGCATCATCCCCGCCGACCAGGACCCGGGGGCGCCGGGCGCCGGCGTCGTCGATTTCATCGACCGGCAGCTTACCGGGTTCCACAGGCGGCACCAGCAGAGTTACCGCGACGGGCTCGCCGGCCTGGACCAGGCGGCCACGGCCTTACATGGAAAGCGCTTCGCGGACCTGCCGGCCAAGCAGCAGGACGCGGTGCTGGCGGCCATGGAGAAGAACCAGGCGCCCGGCGCGGCCTGGAAGCAGTTGCCGGCGCGGCAGTTCTTCGACTTGGTGGTCAGCCACACCATGCAGGGGTATTACGGCGACCCCAGACATGGCGGCAATCGCGATGCGGTCAGTTGGACCATGCTGGGCGTGCCCGCCTCGCCCATCCGCGGCCGCGCCAAATACGACTTGACGAAAACCTAAGGATAATTCACCACGGATCCCGCAGGGCGGGACGGATGAACACGGATACCGCGATCAGCGTTTATCCGTGTTCATCCGTGGTTGATTCGCTCTTCTTATGTCCTTGCCAAAAGTAAACGCGGTGATAGTAGGTGCCGGGGCCGGCGGCGGCATCGTCGCCAAGGAACTGGCCGAAGCGGGGCTGCGGGTGGTCGTGCTGGAGCGCGGCAAGTGGTACACGCCGTTCGATTGCCGCAAGGACAGCCTGCGGAACCAGCGCACCACGGCCTTGGGCAACGCCTTCGGCCCGGACGACGAGCGCCACCCGCGCGTCCTGGTGGATGCCCAGGGGCGCGAGCGCATCCTGCGGGCCAGCGAGGGCGGCTACCAGAACAACGCCGCCTGCGTGGGCGGCGGCACCCTCAGCTACGGCGCCATGGCTTGGCGCTTCATGGAAAAAGATTTCCGCATGCGCTCCACTTACGGTGCGCCGGAAGGCAGCTCACTCGAGGATTGGCCCATCAGCTACGACGACTTGGAGCCGTACTACGAGAAAGCGGAGTGGGAAATCGGGGTCTCCGGCGATGACTCGAACAACGTGTTTCGTGCGCCGCGCCGCAAGCCCCTGCCCATGCCGCCGGCTTCGCCCAACCGTGAGTACGAAATCCTGAAGCCGGCGGCCCGGCGGCTGGGCCTGCATCCCTTCGACATCCCCATGCTGCGCAACACGGTGCCCTACGGCGGCCGGCCGGCCTGCATGCGCTGCCGCTGGTGCGTGGGCTTCGCCTGCGAGGTGGACGCCAAGTGCGGCACCCAGAACACCGTGGTTCCCAAGGCGCTGGCCACCAAGAACTGCGAGCTGCGCACCGAATGCACGGCCAAGGAGATACTTACTGACGATCATGGGCGGGTCCGCGGCGTGGCTTACTTCGATTCCAACGACCGGCTGCGGGAACAACCGGCCGACCTGGTGGTGGTTTCCTGCGCGGCCATCGAGTCGGCGCGCCTGCTGCTGAACTCCAAGAGCCGGCTATTTCCAACCGGACTCGGAAACCGCTACGACTGGGTAGGGCGGAACCTGCAGGGGCACACCTATACCGGCGCCGTCGGCCTGTTCGAGCAGGAAACCTACGATGACCTGGGGCCGGGCGCGCAGATCGCCATCTGTGATTACAACCACGGCAACCCGGGGCTGCGCGGCGGCGGCCTGCTCTGCAACGAGTTCATCCGCCTGCCATACCAGTTTGTGGCCGTGCGGCCGCCGGGCGCGGCGCGCTGGGGAGCGGCGCACAAGGAGTTCATGCGCAAGTGGTACCGCCGCAGCATGGCCACCCACGGCCCCATTCAGGAAATGCCGGTGTTTACCGCCCGCGTCCAGGTTGATCCCGTGGTCAAGGACCATTGGGGAATCCCCGTGGCGCGGCTATCGGGCGACAAGCATCCGCACTCGCTGGAACTGGCCGCGTTCCTGGCGGGGCGGGCCGAGGCCTGGGTGAAGGAAGCGGGCGCCATCCAGACCTGGAAGCGCATCCCCGGTCCCGGATTGAGCGGCGGCCAGCACCAGGCCGGCACCTGCCGCATGGGTAACGATCCCAAGATTTCCGTGGTGGACAAGTATTGCCGCGTGCACGACTTCGATAACTTGTATGTGATCGACGGCAGCGTCCACGTCACCAACGGGGGCTTCAACCCGGTCCTCACCATCATGGCCATTGCCTACTACGCCTCGGACCACCTGAAAAAGCAATGGAAGGGACGCGCCTGATCCGCGGATTCTCGCGGATGGGACCGCGGTGGGACGCAGATGAACGCAGAAGGAAAGAGGCCGATACCGGCGTTGGAAGGAACGATGAAAACTCGACGATTGCCACAGACCGATTCGATCCAAGAACTGGCCCGTTTTGGGGACGCGCACGACCTTACGGATTTTGAAGGCCAATTAGAGGAGGTCACCGAGCCAGTTTTCGAGCGGCAGACGGTGATTCCGCTGAACCTGGGATCGAGGGAAGCCGAAGCCGTGAAAAAGATTGCCAAAGCCAGGGGCGTTGCGGAGGCGGAACTCATTCGCGGATGGGTTCGGGAGAAGATACACACGAACTGATCGCGGCTGAGTGAGGGGCGTCAGCCGCGCTTCAGATGAGGTCAGTGACGCCGGCTCCTCCGCATAGATCGCCAGTAGGAGCCCCCTCTCGCCGCCACACTTGGACCGGCCCCTCTTGGCCGCAAGGACGAGACCCTCCCAAGCCCCATTCGGGTATACTGGGGCCATGGCAGCCTCCACCGAAGAACGGATCGTCAGGTTACCGGGTGTCTGCGGGGGACGAGCCACCATCGCGGGCCACCGTGTGCGCGTGCTCGACATTGTCCTGTGGCACGAGCATCAGGGTCTAGCGCCCGACGAGATCGTTTCCCAAGTTCCGTCCCTCACTCTCGCCGAAGTGCACGCTGCCCTGGCCTATTACTTCGACCACCGGGAGGAGATCCAAGAGGAGATTCGGGCCGAGCGAACACAGGCCGAGCAGTACGGCCATAACGCCTCCTCTCTCCTGGCGACGAGGACGAAGTTGAACCATCGGCAGGCCGAGGAAACGCCTTGACGGTTCGCGTTCGCTTCCACCTGGACGAGCATGTCCCGTTCGGGGTCGCGGCCGGTTTGCGCCGACGCGGCATTGATGTGACCTGCGCTGCTGAGATGGGTCTCGTCGCGGTTCGAGACCAGGAACAGTTGTCCTTCGCGGCTGAATCCGGGCGCGTACTGGTAACGCAGGACGCAGATTTTCTTCGTCTTCACGACGGAGGAATTGCCCACGCAGGAATTGCCTATTGCCAGCAAGGCAAACTCACAATCGGCGGAATGCTTCGGCGGCTCCTTCTGATCCATGACCTGATGACAGCGGAGGAGATGCACGGGCGGGTCGAATTTCTCTGAAGAAAACTATACCAGTAGGCCCAAGCGCGCGTCCGAGCCGGAAGGCTGTCCAACGCAGAGGTGACACTGTTCCGGATGGTCGAAGACGCTGTCGAGTCGGGCGAGCATGACAGGCTGTTCGAGGCCCTTGGAGTCCGCCCTCGTCGTCACATCTGATGGAAGCTTGTACCGCTGGTGTCGGTCAGCGACCGGCAGGTTTGTCACCACCACTCCCTGACCCTGCCCACGGCAGATGGCCGAAGGCGAGGTCCCGACGCGTCAAGCCTCCAATCCGCAATCCGGAATTCGCAATCCGCAATGTCAGATGAAGACGCCCGGGTTGACGCTGAATATCCCCGCCAGCTTCCGGGCTTGCTCGGCGCTGATCCTGCGCTTGCCGTTCAGGGCCTCGCTGACGTGGCTGCGCTGCTCGAAAACAGGACGCAGGTCCGCGGGCCTCTTGCCGGAGTGTTCCAAGAGAAACCGCAGGGCTTCCTCCGGGGCCATGCTCGCCGCCGGGAGTGCATTTCGCTGGTCGTAGTCGCGGACCAGGACGGCAAGCAGTTTCATGAACCTGGTTTCCTCCGGCGTGCGGCTACGACCCTTGCGAACCAGGCCGGAAAGCCGCTCGGTAATGGAATCGTATTGTGCCCCGGTCTCGATGACCGCGGGATGAACCTCCGCCAGAAGCCTTCCGTACGCCTCTTGTATTGCCGGCATCAGATCGTCTCCCTGTTGTACTTCTCGTGGGTCATGACCTCATCCACCACGAGAATCCGCTCGTCGAAATCCACGCTGGCGACGATGCGGTACTTGTTTCCGCCGATGTCGAAAACCAACCGGCCGGAAACGTAGTCGGTAGCGGCAAACGTGCTTTTCACGGCGGCGAAATGTGGCCAATTCGCCTGTTTAGCAATCTCCAGAAATCGTTGAAGCGGCCTGCGCGAAGCCGGGTGCTTCCTGGAGAATCTCGCCAGGGCCGCTTCACCGTAGACCTCCATGCCCAATGTTCCCATACATGGGAATACTTGTCAAGCTGCGGCTGGCATGTCCACTGGGGGCCTGAATGGATCAACGCGGTTGCGGCGTCGTCCTTCAAAAAAGCCAGCCTGCCACGGCGATTCAGAGCACAGAGAGGAACACGTTCGCGTCTCCGCCAAACGCGGAAGGCTCGAAAACCGACAACCGCCGCCGGCGCGTTGCGCGCACTGTCGGTCGGGCGTCTACGTTGGGGAGGCGCACCGGATTCATTGTCGGGCGGGATATTCCATGATTCGCGCTGTGGGCCGTCGCTCCCCCGCATAAATCGCCGGCGGAAGCCGCGTCTCGCCGCCACACTTCGGCCGGCCCCTCCTGGTCGCAAGGACGAGACTCTCCCAGGCCCGATTCGGGTATACTGGGGCCATGGCAGCCTCCACCGAAGAGCCGAGCGAACACAGGCCGAGCAGTACGGCCATAACACCTCGTCCCTCTTGGCGACGAAGACGAAGTTGAACCATCGGCAGGCCAAGGAAACGCCTTGACGGTTCGCGTTCGCGCGGATTCGCTTTTATTACCCCAGCTTCATGCCGAATTGCAGGCCGCGCGACGTGTCGGCGCTATGGTGGGTCCTGTGAGCCCGGCGGGGACCGAGGCGTCTCCCCTGGTCACTTCGATCTTGCTTTCGAGCGGCGAGTGGTTGAAATCGGTTCACCCGGTCCCACCACTCTTGCCGAGAGGCTCGCTTGCGGAAAGTCCTTCTTGTTCAGGGTCACAATGAAATCGGCTTGGCCTTCTTCGGCTGGTGGCGCTGTTTCAGGCCGGCAATGCCTGCAACGAGCACCGAAGTATCGACAACGCCTCGTGGGCGGCGGCGTCCTGAACTAGGCAATGGTGATCTCCGGCTCGCAACGCCGCTCGTCACGGTAGGCTCGGACGGTCTGCTTGATCTGGTCTTCTGATACCTGGCCTAAGTCGGCCGCGGCCTGCCGGACGGCCTCAAGGAACTCCGCCTTCCAGCCCGGCCGCCTGCGCCCTCGGGGCAGGTCCCGGTAAAGGCCGGCAAGCGGCATCTGCTCGTTCAGTTCTCTTCTCAGTTTGCGTACGGGAACTTTCACCTGAATTACCACGCTGCTTCCTGGCATGCGAGAGGAGATGACCAGTTCCACCTTCGCGGCGTTCTCGACCTGGGCCTTCGAGACTTTCGGCACGATCCTGGAGAGATAGGCGGTCGACACACCCAATGATCGCTTCAGATACCATGCCACTTTGGCCTCCAAAAGCGCGTTCTGGTCAAAGCGGTATTCGATGCCGCGCCTCTTGGGACGCACCACTCGAAACTGCACGAGGTTTTGCAGATCCTTTGGGGGCATCCCGAGCACGGCGCTGGCCTGCTTCAGCTTTAGTTCAGTCTGTGCCATGGCTCGCTCCCGGATTTCGCTTTTCCATCTAAAGTTTAGACCAGATTGGCACGCGATGCAAACGGAAATCGAAAGATCCGTGGTCACCACCGCCGGGAATCGGCTTCCGCACCGGGAACCGGGCCATCCGCCGTTTGGCTTGATGAGCGAAAAGTCCCAGCGCGCCTGTCCCTCGGCGCGAACTCCGCAGGAAGCCTGAATCTTCGGCGGTGCGCGTAATTCGCGGATGCGCCTTTACCACACCAGCTTCATGCCGAACTGCAGGTTGCGCGGCGTGTCGGCGCTGGTAATGCGGCCGAAGGCCGCGGTGCCGAGCTGGTTGCCCGCCGCCGTGAGGAAGCGCGGCGTATTCGTGAAGTGGAAGGCCTCGAAGCGGAACTGCAGCTTCAGCCGCTCGCTAAGCCGGAAGTTCTTGAGCGCCGAGAGGTCCCAGTTGAAGAAACCGCGCTGGCGCAGAAGATTACGGCCGGCGTTGCCCAACTCATTGGCGTTGTTGGGGACGAAAGCGGCGGTGTTGAAATCCCGGTCGAGCGTCCGCGTTCCCGACCAGACGTCGCCAACCACGTTGGGCCGGTTGACCACTTCCAGGTCGCCGATGTTGGCGGGGTTGCCGGAAGTAACCACACTATACGGCCGTCCGCTGGCGGCCGTGAGGATGCCCCCCGTGGCCCATCCCCCGAAGATGTTCTGAGCCACGGCAGGCATTCCGGAGCCCCAGCGCCGGCCCTTGCCGAAGGGCAATTCGTAAACGTTGCTGATCACCAGGCGATGCGGCACGTCCTGGTTGTCCACCGCCCGCTCGGGGCGCATGTTGCGGACGTCCTGGAACCCGCATCCAGCCGGATTGCCGGTGGCCGCGTTGCCGCAAGTGTTGCCGATGGCCTTGGAGAAGCTGTAGGACGTCAACACCGTCAACCCGCCCGAGAACCGTTTTTCCAGTTTGGCGATCAAGGCGTGGTAGTTCGATTCACCGTCGTTGTGATAACCGTAAATCGGTCCCAACGGAGAGGTAACGATGCCCGTGCCTGGTATCTCCGCTCTCTGGTAACGCCGCTTGGCGTTGAGGTTGCCCGGGCCGGGCGGCGAGTAGTTGTCCTCATAGCGGCGGAGCAGGTGCGTCCCCTTGCTGCCCGAGTAACCCAGCTCGATCATCCAGTCGCGGCGCAGTTCCCGCTCGATGTTGAAGTTCCACTGCTGGGCGTACCCTATGCTGCCCCGCCGCTGGTAAGAGACGAAGGTCAGGCCGGTCGCTTTCGTCAAATCCAGCGCTCCGGCCGGCGGGCCTTGCTGGAATGACGGGATCGCGGCAACGCTGGCGCTGGAGCTGAGCGTCACCCCCCACGCATTCGGGGGGTTGCCGATCAGGAATTCCGCATCGCCGAAGGGCTCCAGGTAGGCGTAGAAAATGCCGTAGCCGGAGCGCACGACGGTCTTGCTGCCCAGCTTGTAGGCCAGGCCTACGCGCGGCATGAAGTTGTTCAGGTCGGTGGCGTACATGGCCCGGTTATAGCGATCCTTGCCCTCTTTGCCGGCGGGGATCAGGCGCGGATTGCCCGGATCGGTCCAGGTGTCGAAGACGCCGATCTTGTCCCGCTCCTCGATGAACGGAAGGGTCAGCTCGTAACGAAGGCCGAGATTCAGTGTCAGGTTAGGCGTGATTTTCCAGTCGTCCTGAACGAAATCGCCCAGGTTCCAGCTTCGCAGGTTGACCTGGATTCGCGTGCTCCAGGTGAACTGGCTGGGCATGCCCAGCAGAAAGTCGGCCGCGCCGTCCTTCGTATACCGGGCGTTGAACTGGTATTGGCCGATTTCGTTGCGGATGTTGAAGATGTTGTTCTGCGAGCGGAGCAGGCTGGCGCCGAACTTTACCGTGTGCCGGCCGCGCGTCCAGGTGACGTCGGCCGCCAACTGCCGGTTCTGGGAATCGCGGTTGACCGGGTTGTTCTGCCCGATGCCCAGCGCCGTGTAGCCGGTGATGGCCATCTGCGTGAAGCCGCCGGGCAGCGCGTCGTTTCCGCCTTTGATGCCGTATTTGCGGTTCAGCAGCTCGCCGCTGGTCTGGACCGGGTTGTCGCGGATGAACAGTCCGTAGTTCCATGCGCCCCGCACCGACATGATGAAGTTGGACGTCCAGACGTGGTTCCAGTTGGCGCCCGTGTTGTAGCCCGTGGTGGTCCAGTCGTATGCCCCGCCGCCGTAAGCCGGCGGTGGCAGCACCAGCGACGCCGGGTTGTTCAGGTTGTGCTTGCTGATGCGCCAGAAAACGTTGTCTTTTGTCCCCAGGTTGACGTCCGCGCGGGCATCGAATTTGTCAACGTCCTGCGGCCGGGGCCCCTGGTAAACGTAATTGGTGACGACGCTCGAGTTTTGCGGGTCCGGGTAGAGCTTGATCAGCGTCTGGGCCAGCGTGTCCAGGCGCGCGCCGGGGATCACGTTTCCGGGGAACGGCGCGTTGAGGTTGAGCGGATCGGTAATGGCCAGCTTGCGCTGCGAAAGCACCTCGCCGAAATCGCCCTTCCGCATGGCCAGCGTGGGGATGGTGGTACTGTTGGTGCTGCTCTCGCGGATGCCGGTCCCCTCGTAGTCGCCGAACCAGAATACCTTGTTCCGGCCGTCGAGGAGCTTGGGGATGTAGAGCGGGCCGCCCAGCGAGAAACCGTACTGGTTGCGCTTGAACGGCGGTTTGGGCCTGTCCGCCGGGTCGAAGAAGTTCTTGGCGTCCAGCTTTTCGTTGCGCAGGAACTCGAAAAGGCTGCCGCGCAACCGGTTGGTTCCGGATTTCGTGGTCACGTTCACGACGCTGCCCATGCCGCGGCCGTATTCGGCGGCGTACGAGTTGGTCTGGACCTTGAACTCCTGGATGGCGTCGATGGACGGCTGCACCATTTCCGAGCGGCGCTGCGCCCCGGCCAGCTCGGTGGGGTTGTTGTCCACGCCGTCGAGGATGAAATTGTTCTGCGTGTTGCGCATGCCGCCCGAACTGAAGCCCTCGTAGCGCGACCCGGCGACGGGCTGGACGGCGCCGGCCGACAGCAGCGCCAGGTCGTTGTAGTTGCGGCCGTTCAGGGGCAATTCCACGATGCGCCGGTTTTCGATCACCTGGCCCTGGCTGGCCTCCACGGTGTTCAAATGCGGCGCGGCCGCGCGCACCTCGATCTGCTCGGTCAAAGCCCCGACTTCGAGCGCGAAGTTCAGTTCCGCCCGTTGGTCCACCTCCAGGATAATGCCGGAGCGATCGATGGGTTTAAAGCCGTCGCGCGAGACGATCACGCGGTATTCGCCGGGCAGCAACAGCGGCGCCGTGTAGTAGCCGCCCTCATTGGTTGTGACCTTGCGATCGATGCCCGTGGCCACGTTGCGGACGGTTATTGACGTGCCGGGCACAACCGCGCCGGTGGCGTCGATCACGCGCCCGGTGATCAAGGCTGTTTGAGCGGCCGCGCGCCACGCCGGCAGCAGCGTGCAGGCCACCAGCAGCAACGCGAGCAGGCTTGGTTTCAACTTTTTGCGCATGAATCCCTCCTCTGGGGGATCGTCTCCGGATGCGGATTGTCACACACGCCAGCTAAGGATGCAAGCCGGTCTTCGGTGCGCCGGCGGGCTCGCGCGCCAAGCAGTCGAGGTACGAAACCCCCGGCAGTCGTGGTATTGTGAGCCGTTCTTGGGTCCGAACGGCCGTCCGGGCTTAGGGACGGGATGGGACGCAGATAAACGCGGATCAAGCGAACCGGGGCGGTGGCAAGGAATCAAGTGCGCATGGGATTGAACTTCCGATCGACTCGAGTGCTGGCGGCGCTGGTGGCGCTGCTGGCGGTGTTGCTCTTCTTGCCCGCGGCCACCGTTTACTATGAGGCCGCGGGGGATTCCTGCGCGCGGTGCCATGAGATCCGCGAGAGCCGGGATGCCTGGCGGGTCTCGACCCATCGCGCGGTGAAGTGCCAGCAGTGCCACGGCGGCGTGCTGACCGCCGACCTGGGGTTTCACCTCAACAATGCCCACCGGGTGCTGGCCCACTTCCGCGGGAAAGTGCCCGGCCGCGTCCGCATCAAGAACGACGACGCTCTCCGGCTGGTGGAGCAATGCCGCGCCTGCCACCAGCAGCAGCACGCCGACTGGCAGGCCAGCCGCCACAGCGCCACCTACGAGCGCATCTTCCTGGACAAGGACCACAACCGGAAGGAGCTGCTGATCGACGATTGTCTGCGCTGCCACGGAATGTACTACGAAGGCAGCATCCGCGACCTGGTGACGCCCATCAGTACGCATGGGCCGTGGAAGCTAAGCGATGCGCGGCTGGCGGCCCGGCCGACGATCCCGTGCACGGCCTGCCACCAGATGCATCGCCAGGGGGACCCGGCCGTGAAGCCCGGGCCCGACGCCGTCCCCGTCGCGGCCAACGAGCCGGTCAGCCGCCCGTCGCTGGGAGCCTTCAACCGGCGCGAGATGATGCACGGCTCGGTGCGCATCCTGGCCATGCCGCACATGCGCGACGGCCGGCGGGTGGTGCGCCTGAGTCCGGACCCGCGGCAGGGACTTTGCTATCAATGCCACGCCCCGGAACCCACCTTCCAGGTGCGCACCGGCGATGACCGCACGCCCATCGGCGTCCACGAGGGGATCGGTTGCCTGGCCTGCCATGCGTCGCACGGGCAGAAGACGCGAGCCTCGTGCGCCACCTGCCATCCCCGCCTGTCCAACTGCGGCCAGGACGTCGAGAAGATGGACACCACCTTCAAGTTACCGAAAAGCCCGCACAACATTCACTTCGTCAAGTGCCTGGATTGCCACCCCAAGGGCATTCCCCGGAAGAAGAAGCAAGACGGCACGGGCTGGACCGCCCGCGTCTCAGCGGAGTAGCACCGCCACGGGGCGCCCAGAAGCACTGAAAAGCGCGCTACGACGTTTTCCGCGTTACGCCACCAGTTTCCGCTGGTTGCTCTTCAGGTGCCGCAGGAACCAGTCGCGGGCCAACTGTGCCACCTGGTCCAGCGTGCCGGGCTCTTCGAACAAGTGGGTGGCGTGCGGGATCACCTCGAGGCGCTTCTCGCATGGCAGTTGAGCGAGCGCCTGGCGGTTCAGGTCGAGCACCCAGGGATCGCGCCTTCCGACGATCAGCAAGGTTGGGGCCCTGACTTCGGAGAGGAACGAAGCGGCCAGGTCGGGCCGGCCGCCCCGCGAGACGACTGCGCCAATAGCGGCCGGCGACCGCGCCGCAGCCCGCAGCGCCGCCGCAGCTCCCGTGCTGTCGCCGAAATATCCCACCGCTGAATTGCCAAGGAACAGGTGCCGCTGCACCCAGCGGGTCGCTTCCATCAGCCGGCCGGTCAGCAGCGGGATGTCGTACCGCAGGTGCGCGCGCCCCCGGTCAACCGCTTCCTCATCCTGGGTGAGCAGATCCAGCAGCAGCGTAGCCAACCCAGCCCGCTGTAGCACTCGGGCCACGCGGCGGTTCCGCACACTCTTGCGGCTGCTTCCGCTGCCGTGGGCAAACAGGACCACCGAGCGCGCGCCCGCGGGAATGCACAGATCGGCATCGAGCGCCAACTCACTGATTGGAATCGTGATTTCCTGTGCGCTGGTGGTCAGATGCGCTGCCATGGGGATATATCCCGTTACATCACAAAAGCGCCCAAATCCAATGAAACTAAAACGATTAGTGCTTCACCCTTCCCCTGTATATTTAGACGCGCCGGCGGGCTTCCGGATGCGAGCAGTTGCAGGAAATCGAGAACTGGGGAGGGCTTGTTGTCCCGCCGGCGTCCCGCCGGCGGTACAAGAGCGGCCTTACGGCTTCCTGGCGAGGGGCGGCGGAGGCGGTGCAGGCGCAAGCGCCAGCATCTGGCGGAGCACTTTCTGCTCGTCGTTGGAAAACTGCTTGATGAAGGTGTCCTGCACGAAACGCGAGTTGCGCTGCGCCGGCCGCATCCGGGCCAGCAGCCGAAACTCCTGCAGAACCATCTGCCTGCGACGGGGACCCATGCTGTTCCACGCCGGGAAGATCTCAATTCGAATTGTCTCGCGCGCCGAAAAAGGCAGGCTGTGAAAGATCTCGAATCGCTCCTGGAAAAGCCTTCGCTCCTGCGGGGTCATGGCAGTCATGCGCCGCAGGTTCAGGCGGACCTCCTGTTGCTGCATGGGGGACATGCCCCTAAACCGGGGGCTGGCCTGCAGGATCTTCTGCTGTTCTTCCGGCGGCTTTTCCGCCAGCATGAAGAGGAAGCCCGGTAGCGGACCACCAGGCCAGGGAGGCATGGGGTGGCGGTGCCCGGGCGGCGGAGGGAAGTTCGGCGGCGGGAAATCGCCGGGACGCCCCAACGGACCAAGCAAGGGGTTCCCCGGCGGCTGCCGGGAGCCAGGCGGCGGACCGAACAAGGGGTTCCCCGGCGGCTGCCGGGAGCCAGGCGGCGGACCGAGCAGGGGGTTCCCCGGCGGCTGCCGGGAGCCAGGCGGCGGACCGAGTAGGGGATTCCCCTGCAATTGTCGGGGAACTGGCGGTGGGCCCGGGGGCCTGCCGGGCGGCCTCTGGCCCGGCCTGTGCCCACGACCACCCTTGGTGTCCCGCGGCGGCATGGGACGCCGTGGCTGCGGTGTGGCGCTGGCGCCGGGTGGCGTCGCCGGCGCATTCTTATCATCCGGCTGCGTCTGGGCGACGAGCAGGCCGGCGCCGCACAGCAGCCAGATTGCCGCGATGCCCCCCCAACGCTTCATCTCACTCGCGCCCTTTCTCCAACACCTCGCGATTGCCGGGCTTGTTCAACTCGCTCAACAGATCGAAATCGGACAACAGGTTCACATCTTCGACCACGTACAGGGCAATGTCGGTTTTCTCGACGGTCACGACCTGCGCCGGAGGCAAGGCCGACTGCCCCCCGCCGGTCCAGACCACAAGCGCCGCCAGGAACAGCAGCGCGGCCACGCCCAGCGGGAAGCGGGGTGAAAACGGGGGCAGCCAATCCCACCAGGCGCCGCGCGCCGGTTCAGCGGCGATACGCCCGCGCAGGCGGACGTCAAACCAGGCCGAAGGAGCCGGGGCTTCCCATTGTCCGAGCAATTCCGAGACGGCGCGGAACTCCCGGATGCGGGCGGCACAGCCGGCGCATCCGGCCACATGCGCCTCCAGGCGTTCCCGCTGCCGGGGCGGCAGTTTCTCGTCCAGGTAGGGGACCCAAAGTCCTTCCAGTTCGTGGCAGGTCATCTTGTCCTCATGAGGGCGTCTCGCCGGCGGCCCGCACACCGAAATGCGCCAGCTTGCGCCGCAGGGTTTCGTAGGCGCGGAACAGGAGCGATTTCACAGCCGATTCCGAACAACCCAGCGCCCTGGCAATCTGCGCGTAATCCAATTCCTGGTACTTGTGCATCAGCACCGCGGCCCGCTGTTTGGCGGGTAGGGCCTGCACCGCCCGGCGGACTTCCGCCAGCCGGGCATCCTCGAGCATGGCCTGCTCGATGGTGCGCCGGCGATCGGGCAGCTCGGAGGCCCTCGCCTCCTGGTCATCCAGGCTTTCCGTGCCGCGCTCGCCGCGGCCGTCGCGAATGGCGTTCAGAGCGATGTGGGTGGCGATGCGGAACAGCCAGGTGGTGAACTTGGCGTTCGGCTCGTAACCCTTGCGCGCCCGGTAGACGCGCAGGAAGACATCCTGCGCCAATTCCTCGGCAATGTGCTGGCTCTGCACCATCCGGTAAATAAAGTGGATTACCGGGGCGCGGTACCGCTCCAGCAGCGCGGCGAAGGAGGCATCATCGCCCTCCTTGACGCGCAGCATCAGTTGCGCGTCTCGCTCCAGCGCCATTGCCCTCACTCTCCTTTGAACCCCGTCAGAGCGGGGAAGTTGCGGACCAACGCGGGGGGAACGGGCCGCGAATTCCTGCGGTTATTGCGTGAAGCGGACCTCGGGAACGGCCCGCGCCCGGCCTTCGGCCTTGAAGTACGCGTCGTTGCGCTCGAAGCCGCCAAGGCCGGCCACCAGGTTGTTGGGGAACAACTGGATGTAGGTATTGTACCGCTGGATCGCCTCATTGTACCGGCGGCGTTCGACGGCGATGCGGTTCTCGGTGCCGGCCAACTCGTCCTGCAAGCGAAGGAAGTTTTCGTTGGCCTTCAGGTTCGGGTAGTTCTCGACGATGAGCAGCAGGCGGCCGATGGCGCCGTCGAGCCGTTCGTTGGCGCTGATGCGGTCCCGGGGGCTGCGGGCGCCCAGCAGGGCGGCCCGGGCCTGGGCCACCTCCTGGATGGCCTTCTGCTCATGCGCCGCGTACCCCTTTACCGTCTCGACCAGGTTGGGAATCAGGTCGGCCCGTCGCTCCAGAACCACGTCCACCTGCGCCCAGGCCGCCTGGATCGCCTCCTTCTGCTTGACGATCTCATTGCGCCGGCTGAAATACAGCGATCCGAACATCAGGGCCACGAGCAAAACGACAACCAGCACGATCACGAGTGTTTTCATCTTTAGTTTCACCTCTTGAAGGACGGCTGTAGGCCGACAGTCTTGAAGCCCACAGCCTACAGCCCACAGCCTACAGCCTATCGACTGCGTCGCACACACGGCTAACACCCAAGTAATACGCTTCAAACGTGGGTCGAGGTTCCAATTGGCGGTGTTTCCGCTTTTCTTCCCGAACTTCCAGGATGGCCAGGAAGGGGGCGGGGGCGAAGCCGAAGCGGGTGGCGGCCCGCTCCAGGATCTCTCGCTTGCGCAGCGGCGCTTGCTCACCCGCCAGGATCAGCGCGTGCCGGAACAGCGCCGAGAAGCTGGGCAGGGAATCGACCAGCAGACCCAGCACGGCCTTGCGGTCGCGGTGAATGCCGAGGTAGCGCTGGCGCAGCGCCAGCAGCTTGGCCCGCAATTCGTGCTCCACCTGGACGCGGTGGTAATGCCGGTCAATCTCCACCTGCGCGAACGGATCGTCGCCGTAAAGCACCCGGTGCTGGTCGCGAATATCGAGGAATTCCAGCGGGAAGGCATCCGTCGAGCTTTCCAGCTCGTGCTGTCCCATCAGCAGCGGCGCGGGGTTGCCCAGCCGGCGCCACCAGTTGGCGGCGGGTTCCGCTTTCTCCAGATCGGGGGGATCGACGGCGCGAACCACGCAGAGCACGTTCAGGTCCGAGTGCTTGCCGTGAAAGTCTTCGCCGGCCGCCGATCCGTACAGCACCACCGACAGCAGGTCGCGGCCATAGGCCGCCTGCAGCCGCTCCACAAGTTGCGTCAGAAGCTTCTCGGTATTCATACGAAGCTATCAGCTTTCAGCTATCAGCCGGGAGCTTTCAGCAGTCCGTTGGACGCCGTGGCCGGCGATCCGTCTCGCCGGCAAGGCTGCCAATAGCTGAAAGCTGAAAGCTGATAGCTGACAGCTACCAGTCGGAGGAGGCGCCGCCGCCGCCGCTGCTGCCGCCTCCAAAGCCTCCAAACCCGCCGCCCGATCCCCCGCTATCGTATCCGCCGAAGCCTCCGCCGAACCCGCCGCCTCGGCCTATCTGCGACCAGCCCAGCAGCGCCAGCCACCAGGGCGCCCCGAAGAACAGGGCGGCCAGGACAATGACGATCAGCAGCAGGCTGGGGCCTTGCGGGGATCGCCGCTGCGGGCGGGGCAGGGAAGCGTCGTCCAGCTTGACGCCCGAGGCGGCAGCGATCCGTTCGGCCAGCAGCAGGCTGCCGGCGTACAGCGCCTGGCCGTATTGGGACTCCCGTAGGGCCGGGCGCATCTCGCGCAGAACGCTGCCGGCAAACCCGTCGGGAATAATCGGCTCCAGCCCGTATCCAACTTCCAGGCGCGACCGCCGGTCCTTGATAACCAGCAGGAGCAGGACACCGCGGTCGTCCTTGTGCCCCACCCTCCAGACCTGGAACAGCCGGGTGGCGAAATCCTCGATGGGCTCGCCCTCGATCGTTTGGATGGTGACCACCGCCAGTTGGGCCTTGGCTTTCTCATCCAGCAGGGTGGCCAGGCGCGTCAGGCGCTGCTGCCACTCCGGCTCGATAACTCCGGCGAAGTCATTGATGTAGCCGCGGGGTTTGAGGTCGGCGGGCGAGATGGGGCCAGCATGCGCAGCCAGCAGGCACACGACCGCCGCAAGCAGCGCGGGAAAGACAAGATGACGGCGGAGATCCAAACCTGCATTGTAACCCAGAAGCGGGCTGGGAAGAGCACCAACGCTGCAGACTACAGGCTCCAGTCTTCCGCATTCCTGACGATTGCCGGCCCCCCCTGCCTGGGGCCCGCACCTGCGGCGGGCGAGACAGCCGAGCCCTCTGGAAGAAGACACCAAGGGCTTGGTGCCCCTGGTGTCTTCGTCGTGCGTGTTCGGGGAGGGTTCAGAACTTCAAGCGCAGGGCGAACTGCATCAGCCGCGGATCATTGGCCAGCGCAGTGATGGCGCCCGCCGAGCTGCCGCTGACGTTGCGGTCAGGCAAGCCGAACTGCGGCGTGTTGAACATGTTGAACATTTCCCAGCGGAACTCCAGGCTGCGCGTCTCCCGAATCAGGAAGGTGCGGTGTACCGAGAAATCGAAGTTCACCTGCCCGGGGCCGCGCAAGGTGTTACGGCCGACGTTACCGAACGGGCTCGAGCTGGGCGGGACGGCAAAGGCATCGGTGCCGGTGAAGCCTCTGCAGAGACGGTTGCCGGAGCTGTAGAACCAGCAGTCTACGTTGCGGGGCAGCACCGGCTGGCCCACCACGTTGGCCAGCGCCTGCTGCATGCCGAGGCTGTCGACCAGGCTGTTGTTGCCGCCGGCGAACACGGTGTAGGGACGGCCGGTGGTCATGACCGCCGAGCCGCTCAACTGGAAGCCGCCCACGATCCAGGCCACAGGACCCTTGGGCGCCAGTTTCTTGCCCTTGCCGAAGGGAAGATCGTAGATGTAGCCGAGCACCAGCCGCTGCGTGTAGTCAAAGTCACTGGGGCCGCGCCAAGCGTGGAAGTTGCGTCCGTCCTGGTTGAAGCTGTTCGAGCCGCCGACGGCCAGGTGTTCGGCGGTATTGTCGATGGACTTGGACCAGGTGTAGGCGCCGCGGAAACCCAGCCCCTTGCGGAAGCGCCGCTCCAGGGTCAGCTCCAGCCCGTGGTAGATGGCGTTGCCGAGCGGATCGCGGTACTCGATCTGGTTGAAGTTGGGATACGGGCGCTGGCCGGCGATGGGCTGGTTGAAGTTGCGCAGGGTATTGAGGCGCGTGGTCTTGGTGCCGACGTAGGCGGCCTCGGCGAACAGGCCCAGCGGCAGCAGGCGCTGCAGGCTGAAGCTCCATTGCTGCACGTAGGTGTTCGCGGCGTCGGGATTGGCGCCCCTCACGCGCACCCGCTTCAGGTCCAGCTTGGCGGGGTCCAGGTAATCTCGCGGGAACCCGTCACGCAGCATGAACATTGGCGCAGTCGCGCTCGCCGCCACCGAGCTGTCGTTCTGGATCAAGTTCGGGGGGTTAAACGCAAGCTGGTCCTCGCTGCCCATGCGGTCAAACAGGCCGTAGAAGATTCCATATCCGGTGCGCACCACGGTTTTCTGCGTCACTTGGTAGGCAATGCCCAATCGCGGCGCGAAGTTGTTGCGGTCGGGCTTCACCGTCGTGCGGTCCTGGAGCGAGCCGGACTTGCCGAAAACCTGCGCCCCGGCGCCGTTGGGGCTGAAGTTGCCGATCCGGTTGCGCCCCTCCATCGCCGGGGTGGCGAAGTCGTAGCGCAGGCCCAGGTTCATCGTGAGTCGCGGGCTGATCTTGTAGTCGTCCTGGGCGAAGAACGAGTACATGTGCAGCCGCTGGTCTACCAGGTAAAGGTTGGTGAGGGCGGCCTGCTGCACATAGCCCAGCAGGAAGTCGGCATAGGCGAGGCCGCTGGCTGAGGAAACGCACAGCCCGTTCGCGCCGCGCTGGCAGGTGAAGATACGGTCGAAGTTCAGCTTGCCGCGGCCGGGCGCCACATCGAGGAAGTTATTGCGCAGCGGGCCGCGGAAATCGCCGCCGAATTTGAGCTGGTGGGTGCCCTTGGTGATCGAGATCGTGTCGGCCCACTGGTATTGCTGCGTGATTTGGTATTTCGGCAGGAAATCGGGCGAGCCGATGAAGGTGTTGAAGTTGGTGAAAGTGATGCGAGACAGGCCGCCGGCCACCGCCGGGTTGTCGGGGACGCCGGGAACATAGTCCGCCACCCTGTTCTTGCCGAACGGATCCTGGGCGGCCCAGGAGTTGTTGCGGGCAAACCCCATGCGCAGTTCGTTCACGATGCGGTTGGTGAGCGGCCGTGTCCAGCCCAGGGCCACGGCGTGCGCCGTCAGCTTCTGCTGCCCGTAGGCCGAGGTCGAGGTGCCGTCGGCGATGCCGCCGAAGTTGCCGGGGATGAAGCGGTCGCGCGTCGAGTAGCTGTAGCGGCCGAACACCGAGTCCTTCGAGGTGGGCTGCCAGTCGATGCGCCAGTTGTAGCGGTCGTTGTCGTCCAGCAAGCCGGCGTTGCGCGCGAAGTTGTTGACCTGGGCGGCGGGGTTGGTCGGCGCCGGGAACAGGGGCATGATCTTGGCGGCATAGGGATCGATCATGGCTGCGGGAATGGTGTTGTTGGCGAAGGGCTGGCCGGTGCGAAAGTCGTAGAGGGCCTGGTAGCTGACCGCCGCCGCTCCGCTGGCCGCCGTGGTGAAGACGCCGGCGCGTTCGTTGGGCAGCGGGACAGTGGTGATGCGCGATACCCCGCGCCGCACCCGCGTTCCTTCGTAGTCGAAGAAGAAGAAGGCGCGGTCCTTCCTGATCGGCCCGCCGAGGTTGCCGCCGAACTGGTTTTGGACGTTCTGCGGCTTGGCCAGCCGGTTGCGGTTGGAGAAGAAATCGTTGGCGTCCAGCACGCGATTCCGCAGGTATTCATAAACCACGCCGTGCAGCTTGTTGGTCCCGCCCTTGGTGATCACGTTGATGGCCGCGCCCGGCGACCGGCCGAATTCGGCGCTGTAAGGATTGGTGATGATCTTGAACTCCTGGATGGCATCGACCGAGGGACGCGCCACCTGCGTGGTCAGTTCCTGCACGTTTTCCGAGATGGAGTTGTTGTCGATGCCGTCCAGGATGAAATTGTTCTGCAGCGAGCGGATGCCGTGCACGTTGAAGCCGCCGGTACGGCCGAAGCTGGTGCCGCCGCCCTGCTCGGTAAAGCGCCCGCCCTGCACCCCGGCGACCAGCGCCAGAAGGTCGTCCCAGCTCCGCGACAGCAGCGGGAACTGCGAGACGTAGCTGTTATCAATTACCGTGCCCAGCGAGGCGTCCTGCGGCGATAATTGGGGCGCCGTCGCTTCCACCACCACCGTTGTTTCCAACGAACCGACCTGGAGCGTGATGTCCTGGCGGGCGCGCTGCGCGGTCTCCAGCGTCACCGTCTGTTCGGCGCGCTTGAAGCCGGCAAGCTCCACGGTCATCTTGTAGACGCCGACGGGCACGGTGGGGAACACGTAGTAGCCCCGCTCGTCGCTCTTCGCGGTCTGTTTAGCATTGGTGGCCTGGTTGCGCAAGGCAACCTGCGCGTTCGGCAGGACCGCATCGCTTTGGTCTTTCACCAGGCCCGTAAGGCTGGCGGTGCTGACCTGCGCAACCGCCGGCAGACTGAACAACATGGATAGAAGCAGCAGAATAGGCACCAAAGCTTTGCTTTGCTTCATGGCGGCCTCCTCAAGAAAGATGCTGAGGGCCCGAATCCTGGAAGACTTGACGGTTTTGAGCTTAGCACCACCGGTGAGAAAGATCAACAGAGCCGCAGAGCCGCGACGAGCCGCGTCAGTGGTGGAACAGGAGGTTGAGGACCAGCAGCAGGGCCACGCCGGCAAATACCACGAAGGCCATGCGGATGCCCGGCTCCCGGTTGACTTCGGGGATCAGGTCGCTGGCGGCCACGTAGATGGTGACGCCGGCGGAAAGAGGGAGGCCGTAGCCGACGTGCCAGCGCAGCGCGGCCATGGTCAACACGCCGGCCACCGTGGCCAGCCCCAGCAGCACCGCCGCCCCGATCGCCGCCCGGCGGCTCCTTCCTGCCGCCAACATCACGGATGCCCCGGTGAATCCCTCCGGCATCTTGTGCAGGAAGACGGCGAGGAAAATAACGTAGCCCAGCCACTCGGAAATCAGGAACCCGCTGGCAATGGCGATGCCGTCGAAGAAGCTGTGGATCATCAGGCCGCCCACCACCGAGACGCCCACATGCCGCCCCACCAGCTCCTCATGATGTGTTTCCTCGCCGAAATGGAAGTGAGCGTGGATGGAGTGCTCGAAGAAGTGGACCAGCAGGTAGCCGGCCAGAACCAGCGTCGCGGCCGTGCGGCCGTCCAGCAGCAGGAAGCTCTGCGGCACCATCTCCAGCAGCGCGGTGGCCAGCATGAAGCCGGAGCCCAGCGCCAGAAAATAGCGCAGCGTGGCCCGCGCCCAGTACTTCCGGCCGATGACCAGACCGCCGACGAGATTCGCCATGGCGGCCGTCAGGCCCAGCGCGATGCTTAATACGATCGGATGCCTCATCTTCGAATTGCGGATTGCGGATTTCGGGTTGCGGATTTCAAACGTCGCCGCCGCTTGAAATCCGCAATCCGCAATCCGCAATCATCCGGAGTGGCGGATGTACACGACCTGGCCGTCCTGCACCTGGTACTCCTTGCCTTCCAGGCGGAGCAGGCCCCGGTCGCGTGCCGCCGCCAGGCTGCCCGCCCGCAGCAGGTCGTCCCATTGCACCACTTCGGCGCGGATAAAGTGCTTGGCGAAGTCTGTGTGGACGGCGGCGGCGGCCTCCAGCGCCGTCTGGCCGCGCGTCAAGGTCCCGGCGCGGCATTCCTTTTCACTGACCGTGAAAAAGGAGATGAATCCCATCAGGTGGTAGGTGGCGCCCATCAGCCGCTCCAGGCCGGATTCCTTCAACCCGTAACCGGCCATGTACTCGGCGGCCTCTCCCTCGGGCAGCTCGGCGATCTCCGACTCGATCTGGCCGCAGACGGCGGCCACCTCCGTGTGCGGGCGCCCGCCGAGTTGGTAACGCTGCCGGAGCTGCTCCAGGCTCGGCGCATCTTCGTCGCCGGCGTTCAGCACGTAGAGCATCGGTTTTTCGGAAAGGAACATAAACCCGCGAACCCGCTTCTTCTCGGCGGAGTCCAGTTCCAGATCGCGAAGCGGCTTCTCGCTTTCCAGGTGGCGGCGCGCCTTGCCCAGCACCTGGAACTCATGTTCGAGCTCGGCGTCCTTGGCTTTGCGCAGGTCGCGTTCCAGCTTCTCGATGCGCTTCTCGGCCTGGCCCAGGTCGCTGAGGATCAATTCCAGGTCGATATCGGCGATGTCGCGCGCCGGAGCGGGATCGGCGCCGTAAGCCCGCACCACGTGCAGCAGGGCGTCCACGTTGCGCAGGTTCGCCAAGTAGGAGGCTTCGCGCAGGTTTTCCTTGCTGATGGCCGGCACGTCGAGGAACTCAATGGCGGCGTGCGTGGTCTTCTCCGGCTTGAAGAGGCGGGCCAGCTCGTCCAGCCGGCGGTCGGGGACGCGCACCACGCCCAGGTGTGCCTCGTGGCTGCCGAACCCCGTCGCCAGATGCGAGTGGGTCAGGATCTTGAACAGCGAGGTCTTGCCGGCCTGCGGCAAGCCGATGATTCCAGCCCTCATATCGAGTTCGGAGTGCGGAGTTCGGATTGTGGATTGAAATCCGAAATCCGCAATCCGAGATCCGCAATTACATTGGGACCGGGACCGACTCCAGGATCTCGTGCAGCACTTCGTCGGCCTGTTCGCTTTTGCGCAGCGTCGAGGTATAGCGCGAGCTGAGCACCACGCGGTGGGCGAACACGGGGACCACCAGGCGCTTGAAGTCGTCCGGGGTGGCGAAGTCGCGGCCGCGCAAACAGGCCAGGGCCTGCGCGCCGCGATACAGCGCCATCGAGCCCCTGGGGCTGACGCCCAGCGACAGGTACTCGTTCTGCCGGGTGCGGCTGACGATGGCCACCGTGTAGTTGATCAGCTCTTCGTCCACCGTCACCGCCTTGGCTTCGTCCTGCAGCGCCACCACTTCCGCCGCTTCCATCACCGGCGCCAGCCTTTCCAGCATGTTCACGGTGGAATGGCTGCGCACGATCTCCCGCTCGCTCTCCTCGGCCGGGTAGCCGACCCGTATCCGCATCAGGAAGCGGTCGAGCTGGGACTCGGGCAGGGGATAGGTGCCGTGGTGCTCGATGGGGTTTTGCGTGGCGATGACCATGAATGGCCGCGGCAGCGGGTAGGTGACGTTGTCGATGGTCACCTGCTGCTCGTTCATGGCCTCCAGTAGCGCGCTCTGCGTCTTCGGCGTGGTGCGGTTGATTTCGTCGGCCAGCAGGATATTGGTGAAGACGGGGCCCGGCTTGAATTCGAAGGCCTGCCGGTGCTGATCGTAGACGGAGATGCCCAGCACGTCGCTGGGCAGCAGGTCGCTGGTGAACTGGACGCGGTGGAAGCTGCAGTTCAACAGGCGCGCCAGGGCATGCCCCAGCGTGGTTTTTCCCACGCCCGGCACGTCCTCGATCAGCAGGTGGCCGCGGGACAGCAGGGCCACCAGGGCCAGATCGATCACGTCGTCCTTGCCCCGGATCACGGTGCGCAGCGATTCCTGCAGGCGGTCCAGCGTCTCCCGCCGCGCCCCGCTTGGCGTCATTGTGGGCTGTGCGATAATCGTTTTCTTCCCCTCTGGCGAAACCTCATTCTAGCATGCGCCGAGGCATGCGCGGGGTCCTTGGGGACGCACTGGCCGGAACGTTCTGCTATCTTAAAAGGAGACCCGTCCGAGTAGACTGAATAGTGAGGATGGCCACAGCCATGGCGGATAATTGTTTCCAAAGGGCCACCGAGCTTCCCCCGCACCTGAAGCAGGCACTGGAAGCCCTGCTGGGCCGAAGCATCCAGGCCGACGAGTGTGTCAGCATCCGGACGTGTCGGCCCACGACCGCCCCGGAGGGCGAAGAACGCGGAGCCGCATATCGACGCCTCCTGGACCGTGCCAACCGAACTGCCGCGCGGACGAAGAACGTTTCCGACACGGAGGTGGATGCGGCGACTGACGAGGCGGCCGACACGGTACGGCACAGACCTGAATGAGGATCGTACTCGATGCCGCGATTCTCGTTCGCGCCCCGGCGTCTTGCCAGCAAAGCTAGCGAAATTGCTATAACCTCAGGACCGGAACCGACAAAATGCCCACCCACGGAGTGCCGATGAACACCCGGAATATGGCCCGGCGTATAAACATTATCGGGACCATCTGCGCAATCCGCAGCCACAGCGGAAGACACAGCAAGCCCCTCGCGGCAACCATGAGACTGAGAGCGCCCCATATCCACCAGCGAAAGAGAATCGAGCGCCGGGGCTGCGGTGGAACGGAGGGCTCGCTTGCCCAGAAGGCCATCAAACTCGCTACCAACACCAGGACTGTCCCCGGCAAGGCGAAAAAGACTAATAGAGCACCCGGCCACTCATTGCTGCCTGCGGCGGATGCGGCGAAGGCGCGGGGCGCTCGCAGTTGGGGCAAGAGAATTGCGTCTCCGGCACCAGCCCGCCGCACGATTGGCACTTCCATACCACGATCGGCTTATCTCGCATGACGACGCCCGCAGCAGCAATTACCTGGCCGTCGGACGCTGGAGTAAGTGTGGGCTGTGCTATAATCTTTTTCTTTCCGTGCCGTATTGGGGCCTGGGCGATTAGCTCAGTTGGTTAGAGCGCGTGCTTCACACGCACGAGGTCACAGGTTCGAGCCCTGTATCGCCCACCACTTCCCCGGTTTCGATACTCCACTCTAGCACACGCCTTTTAGGCGGCGACGCGCGCCGGAATCGCGCCATTTGCGTCTGGAATCCGCGATAATCATGAAACCTGCCGGCCCGGCGGCCGGTAAGAGAGAGTGGAGCAAGCATTGTGGAACTGCTGGAACGGTTCGCGCGAGGCGACCTGGAGGCCTTCGAGGCGCTTTTCCGGCAGTTTCAGGGTGAGGTGTACGGGTGGGTGTTGCGCATCGTGCGGGATCGCGGGGCAGCCGAGGATCTGACCATCGAGACCTTCTGGCGCATCTATCGCGCGCACGCCCGGTTCGATCCGTCGCGCGGCTTCGGTCCCTGGGCCCGGCGCATCGCCAGCAACCTGGCCGTCGATTACTTGAAGCGCGCGCGGAGCGAACTGCCGCTCGTTGAGGACTGTCTCGCGGCCAGGCCTCCCGATGCCGCCCTGCGGCGTGAACTGCGGGACGGAATTGAGCTGGCCTTCCGCTCGCTCCCGGCGAAACTCAAGGTGGTGGCAATCCTGGGGTTGGTCGAAGAGAGATCGCAGGAGGAAATCGCCGAAGCGCTCGGCATGTCGGTGGGGGCCGTCAAGTCGCGGATGTTCCGGGCCGTTCGAGCCCTGCGGCGAAGCCTGGTGCGTTTGGGGATTGAGCCATGAACGAACACGAGCGGGAAAGGACCATCGAATTGTTGAAGGGCGTCGTCCGGCCCGTTGAGGATGGGGGATTGTCCGGCGACCTGTGGCCCCGGATGCTGCGCCGCATGGAAGAAGGCCCCATGCGCGTTCCCTGGTTCGACTGGGCGCTGGCGGGCTTGGTGGTGTTGTGGCTGTTGCTTTTTCCGGGGCTGATCCCAAGGGTTCTTTATCACCTCTAGTGTCCTGTCTCATGGAACTTTTGACAATGCCGAGGCAGAAGGCAGAAGGCGGAAAGCAGAAGGCAGCAAGAGCGGTTCGCCGCCTTCTGCTTTCTGCCTTCCGCCTTCCGGACTGTAAAGCCGTACGCGGGGCAGCACACTGGGTTTGGAGGCCGTTATGAGCACGCATCCTTATCTTCGGGCCTACATGGCCGGCATCGTTGTGCCGACGCTGTTCTTGCTGGTGATTTTCACGTTCTTCTGGGTCATGCGCTTTGTGTACAACGTCCCGGTGCCGATTGAGCACGTCCTGGTCTTCCCCATGGCGCTGGTGCCCAATCTCTGGGGCGTCTGGAACATTCTCTACATGCGCCTGTCTTCGCGGCACCGCTGGCCCATTGGCCTGCACGGGGCGGCGCTGGTGGTTCTGCTCTCCCCCATCGGATACCTGCTGATCGGCGCGCAGCAGTATCTCATCGTTCCCCCGGCGCTGATTGCACTCGTCTTTTCCAGCCTCGCGGTGATCTACTACCTGGTCTGGAAGTACATTGTCGCATTCCTCAACGCCTTCCTGGGAATCTTCTGAAGGCGCTAGCCTTGTGGCATGGCTCGCCAGACTGCGGTGCTGCTCGACGCCTTCGAAACGCTGCCGGTCGGGGGGAAGCGCGCCTTCACCGGCGGATCGCCGCCGAAGCAAGTCTCTGAAACTTGCGGGATTTGCCTCAGATTTTGGTGGCACAATCCGAATCATGAACTGCAGGAACGAATCTCGGTCAGTCCTGCGGTGTGGAGCGGAAAGCCCTGCATCCGGGGTACTCGGATCACCGTGTACGACGTGCTGGAGTACCTGGCGGGCGGCATGGCTGAGGACGAGGTTCTGGCCGACTTTCCGGACCTCACTCGCGACGATATTCGGGCCTGCCTGGCCTTCGCCGCGGCGCGGGAACGGCGCCTGGCGAACTCCGTAGCGTGAAACTCCTTTTCGACGAGAACGTGAGCCTCAAGTTGCCGCACATGCTCGCCAACGAGTATCCCGGCAGCGTACACAGTTCTGTTTGATCCACTAGTCGCGGAACTCTTTCCGAACGCTGCGTCCGTGAACTACCCGGAAGATGACCCACTAGTTGCGAGAGCGACAGGCGAATGGCGCTCGTAGCATCAAGAGCGGTCACTGGCACTTCAGAAGCAACACATGAGCACTCAACTCTCCAGCCGCCAACTCCTTCACGCCGGAATCGAAGGTTACGAGCACGCCACGTCGTTGCATGGCGTGGCAGAGCAGCAGAGCATCGGTCCATTGCTGATGCCCTCTCAACCTGGAGGCCAGCGGCTTCAGGCTGGCCGGCGCCTGGCGATCCAAGGGCCAGAACTCATGTCCCGCATGGCTTGTAGCTTCGCTCAAAACGGCAAGCGCGGTGGCCGCGCTGACCGCGCCTTGTGTTACGGCAGGATTTGTCAGTAAGCGCAGCACGCCAAGTTGCGTCAACGGATTGGTAGCCCAGGCCTGCCGGCCGAATTTCGAAAACCAAGCGTGCGCCGCGGCATGGCTTTCGTGGCGTGGCCATACCAGCGCCAAGAGAACATTTACATCAGGCAGATGGCGGTTCATTCCTGGTCCAATAGTTCGCGCACCCGCTCGGTCGTGATCACCGGGAAATCGTCCGGCGCGTCCAACACCAGGAGGCCATTTGCTTTCCTGGTCCCCAGTTGATAGCGAGTCCCACGGCGGATGAGCTCCGATGCGGCCTTACCGAGCGAGAGCCGGTGACTTCTGGCATATGCCTGAACCGGCTCGATCACATCATCTTCCAAGGACAGTGTGGTCCTCATGGCTTAATGATGCCATAGAACACATTATGATGTCAAATGCCAGGCGATGATGCTGCAGCGCTTCGTTGGGCCGTATAACGCCCTTCCCGGAAACTGACCCACTACCAAGAAG
>Ga0315291_10001373_pt1 | contig 32514 bp, 28 predicted proteins | sample YL17G12_20_MG_FD_203070 | JGI IMG/M metagenome (GOLD analysis project Ga0315291, IMG submission 203070) | Sediment microbial communities from Yellowstone Lake, YNP, Wyoming, USA - YL17G12_20 | ecosystem: Environmental > Aquatic > Freshwater > Lake > Sediment | place: USA: Wyoming | collected...
CCTTCTCGGCCCCCGCGAGATCCCCCGCATCGAAGCGGGATGCGCCGAGCGCGTAGCGGTAGCCGGCGTTGCCGGGGACGGCGGATACGAGATCCGCGAGAATCCCAGCCGCCTTCTTGTGGAATCCGAGCCTGCCGTACGCCAGCGCGAGATTGAACGACGCATCGGTAAGCGCGGGATCGAGCTTGAGCGCTTCCTCGAACCTCTGGGACGCCGCGGCGTAATTCCCCTCCGCCGCGAGATCGAGCCCCACATTGTACTCGCGCGCCGCCTCGAGCCTGTCCTTGACGCGCCGCGCGTCGCGAGCGCTCAGGGGGATGCGCACGGCGGAGCCGGGACGCGGCTCCGTCCGAGCATCCATGCCGTTGTCGCGCGCGAGCGCTTCCGAACGACCTTCGTCGCCGTAGAAGTCGCGCGCGAGCGTGCGCCACGACTCGCCCGATTCGACGCGGTGCGTGACAACCTGCTCAACCGGCTCCCCGACCCGCGGGGCCGGCCTTTCGCCTGCGCACGAGAGGAGCGCCGCGAGCGCGAGCGGCGCAGCGAGGCGGATGAATCTCATGTTTTCCTTTTTCTCTGCGGGCGACCCCGGCGCGCCGTTTCGTACACATCCCGAATCGGAACGCGGCGGGATCGCGCCACCACCTTGCACGACTCGTATTCCGGCGACGACTTGAGGCTTCCGTCGCGGAGGCGCCCCCGTTTCACCTGGACGGTGCCGAGCGTCGTTGTGACCTTTTCCGTCCAGCGCTCGAGCTCCTCCCGACCCTCGCGGCTCACCCGCACGCCGAGGGTCGTCGTCTCGCGGAACAGGATATCGAGGAGAACGTCTTTCACGGCGTTCTCGCAGAGAACGGTGAGGAGCACCCCCGGGCGCCCCTTCTTCATGATGAGCTGCGTAAGGTACACCTCGAGCGCCCCGGCCTCGAAAAGCCGCTCCTGAACGTAGCCGTAGATTTCCGGATTCATGTCGTCGATCGTCGTGCGGAGCACCGTGACCTCTCCCGTGAAGGGGCGCTCCTCCGCCTCGATGAGCCGGAGCATTCCCGGAGCGGGCCCTCCCTCCCGTGTGCCGGCCGCATACACGATCCGGCGCGCAGAGAACGAGTAAAACTCGGGAAGCTCGCTCGCGAGAACTTTCATGAGCGCCGCCCCGGTCGGGGTGACGACTTCGCCGTCCTCGTTGTCGAGGCGCACGGTCCTTCCCCTGAGAATCTCGATCGTGGCGGGCGCCGGCACCGGAAGCGTTCCGTGCGCAACGCGTATGAAGCCGCTCCCGAGCCTGAACGGCCGGTGGAACACCGCCGGGAATCCGAGCGTCGCGAGCGCGACGATGCCCCCGACGATATCGACGATCGAATCGACCGCCCCGACCTCATGGAAATGAACGTGATCCGCCGCCACGCCGTGAATCTTCCCCTCGGCCGCGCCGAGCACGCGAAATGTTTTTTCCGAGAGCTCCTTTACGCGCTCATCGAGGCGCGAACGCTCTATCATGGCGAGAATGGAGGCGAGATCCCGCTCACGGGCCGTACGCGGGCAGCGGACCCGCGCGCGAAGCGCTGCGACGCCGCCCCGTTTGACGCGCTCCGTCCTGATCGAAAAGGGCTCGAGCCCTGGAAGCTTCTTCACCTCGCGCGCCACCCGCGCCGGATCGGCACCGAGCGCGAAGAGCCCCGCGAGGAACATATCGCCGCTGAGCCCCCCGGCGGCATCGACGATGATGAAACCCGGCACCTCTTTCGCGGTCGACCGAGCAGCCATACGCTCCTCCTTTATACGCGTTTCGCATGCGCGCGCCGTGACGATCCGCGCATCCTGCGGTCCGGACGCTTCGTTTCCCCGCACCCGGCGCCGCGGCCGTACACGCGCCGGACGATCGTCGCCGCCGCGTAGCCCGCGCCGAAGCCGTTATCGATGTTGACGACCGTTACGCCCCCCGCGCAGCTGTTGAGCATCGTGAGGAGCGCCGAGAGACCGCCGAAGCTCGCACCGTAGCCGACGCTCGTCGGAACGGCGATGAGCGGCGCATCGGTGAGCCCCGCGACGACGCTCGCGAGCGCCCCTTCCATGCCGGCGACGACGATGACGCAGTCGACCGCGCGGAGCCGCTGCCAGGACGACAGCAGCCGGTGAATCCCCGCCACGCCGACGTCGTAGAGACGATCGACGGCGCAGCCGAGATAGTATGCGGTGAGCGCCGCCTCCTCGGCGACGGGGCGGTCCGAGGTGCCCCCCGAAACGACGGCCACGAGCCCGCGCCGGTTCACGCTCGCGCGCTCGATGACGAAGAGGCGCCCCTCCTCGTGGTAGACCGCGCCGGGAAGCCTCGAGGATATCTTCCGGAACAGCTCCCTGCTGCAGCGAGTCGCCATGAGGTTCACCCCCTGCGCCGAGATCTTCTTCGAGATTTTCACGATCTCGGAAGCGGTTTTCCCCTCGCAGAAGATCACTTCGGGAGTCCCGCGCCTCAACGTTCGGTGATGATCGATCTTGGCGAAGCCGAGATCCTCGAAGGGGAGAATCTTGAGTCGATCGATCGCCTCGAGGACGGTGAGCTTCCCTTTCGAAACCCGCTCAAGAAGCGATTTGAGCCGCGCCTCTTCCATTCTCTTCGATCTCCTCTCTCATGCGCGGAATGATTTCCGCGACCTCGGTGTACGTCTCCAGACTCGTCAGGGCCGGACGGTACCGCTTCGCGCCCTCGAACGACCGGAGATACCAGCGGTAGAATTTCCTCATCTCCCGGATGCCTGAGAGCTCCCCGAAATGGTCGACCTGCAGCTTCAGATGCCGCTCCAGCGCGTCGAGGCGCTCCGCGGGCGTCCCCGGGCGCGGAGGAATCCCCTCCATGGAGTCCTTGATCTCGCGGAAGATGAACGGATTCCCAAGGGCGCCCCTGCCGATCATCACGCTCGTCACGCCGGTTATCCGGGTGACCTCACGGTAATCGGCGACGCTCTTGATGTCTCCGTTCGCGATGACGGGAATGGAGAGCGACTCGCGCAGCAATCCGATCTCCTCCCAGTGCGCCGTTCCCGAAAAGCCCTGGCTCCGCGGCCTCGGATGGAGCGTGATCGCCGCGATGCCGCACGCGGCGAGCATGAGAGCCGCCTCGCGGAAGTTCCGCTCCTCCGCCGTCCAGCCGCTCCTGATCTTCGCCGTGACCGGCAGCGAAACGGCCGCAATGACCGCGCGCGCGACCCGTTCCATGAGATCGAGATCGCGCATGAGCGCCGCGCCGCCGTTCTTGCGCACGACCTTCTTCACGGGGCACCCGAAATTCAGATCGACAAACGATGCCCCAGCGATCTCGGCGATCGCGGCGGAGCGCGCGAACATCTCCGGGTTCGCGCCGAAGAGCTGCACGCCGAGGGGCGCTTCGCCGTCGAGACGCTTGAGGAGCGCCTCGCTCTTCTTCACGCCCCGCGCGAGACCATCGGCGCTCACGAGCCCCGTGAAGGTGAAGTCTGCGCCGAGCTCGGCGCAGACGAGGCGGAAGGGCGCATCGGAGTATCCCGCCATCGGTGCGAGACACACGCGCGGCGCTTCGAAATAGCTCTTCGATACACGATGTTCCATGCGCGACCCCAAAAACCGCCGCCGTCACATGCTGTGCGGCAGGATGAACAGGACGAGGCTCACGAGAAAGCTCGCGAGTATCGCATACGCGAACGGCCTGGCCCCGAGACGATCCTTTCCCTCGCCGGCGCCGGTGAAGCTCCCCCACGCGAAGAGAAGGCTCACGAGCCAGAGGAGGAATATCACCTGCGTCTTGTTGTCGGTGATGTCGTATCCGAAGGGGTACCCTTCCCAGAGCGAACCGAACGTCTGGTGATTGAGAATGAAGCCGAGCGGCCAGCCGCCGATGAACGAGAGGATGAGAACCCATCGTGCCGCGTTCACCGTGCTTCGTGTGCCCTCGAGCCCCCGGAGAATCCGGATCGCGCCGAAGAAGCTCATAACCATGAAGAAAAACGCCCCAAACATGAACGCGATGTGCGCGATGAGCACTCCCATCGAGGCGGTTCCCTTGAACTTGAGAGTCACGAAGCGGCCGGGATCATTCGGAAGGCGCAGTTTCGCGCCTTCGACGTTCACCGCGCCGATCCAGTATCGCAGGCGCGCCCCTTTACCGAGATCGGGGAGGTATGCCTCGTACCGGTCCGGTTCGACGCGCATCATGGGTATCGCTACGATCGTGCTCGAGGGGGGCGACACCCAGCGAACGACGAGCTCGGCGCGCTGCGCCGGTTCGACCCGCGCCGCAACAAGCGGTTGCCCTGGTCCGACCTGCTCGGTCACCGTGCGGTGGCGGAGCTTCATGCCGGATCCCTCGGCGGCGAGATCGACCGGATTGCGCTTTGACAGCTGGCGGGCGCCCATGAGGAGCACAAGCGTCAACACGATGCCTGTGATGATTCTTCTTGCCACGATTCACCCCCGCTTCATATACAATGCAAAAACATAATAATCGACGGTTCCATGCTTTGCAAGGACGGCATGCGGATGGAAGAGGTTGTTCGGGAGCTCGAGATACCCGTGCCGGGACGCTCTCCGGTACGCGCCGACCTGCGGACGTGCGCTTCGCGCGCGGAAGCGCCCCTCGTCATCGCGTGCCACGGCTTCCTCGGTTACAAGAGGTGGGGGTTTTTCCCGTACCTCTCCGGACGGCTCGCCGAAGCTGGATTTCACGTGCTCACGATGAGCTTCTCCCTGAACGGGGTCGACGAGGAGACGGGGCGTTTCAACAGACCGGATGATTTCGCGAGGAACACCGTCTCCGCCGAGATCGCCGACCTCCGCGGCGTGTGCTCTTTCGTGCGAAGCGGGGCGCTGGCGCTCGCCGGGGCGCCGGTCCGCCGGTGGGGGCTCTTCGGACACAGCCGGGGCGGGGCCGCGGCGATCCTCGTCTCGCGCGAGTTCGAAGAGGTGCGCTCCATCGTCACATGGTCGACGCCCGCCAGGCTCGATCGCTACACGGCGCGGCGGAAGGTTCAATGGAAGAAGGACGGAGCGCTCGTCTTCGCGGACGATCGCTCCCCTGTGCCGCTCCGGCTCGATTTCGCGTACTACGAGGACATCGACGCGCACCGGAGTGACTTTGACCTTCCCCGTGCGGCCGGTGCCCTCACGATAGCGCACCTCATGGTTCATGGCGAGCGGGACGGCGCCGTGACGCTCGCCGAGGCACGGGCGCTCGCGGCCGCGCCGCGCGGCGGCGGGGCGCGCCTCGAGATCATCCGGGGCGCGGGGCACACGTTCAACGTGCGGCATCCCATGCGCCGGCCGACTCCGGCGCTCGAGCGCTCGGTACGGCTCACGACGGAATGGTTCACAGACACGCTCGGGGTAACAAGGGAGGAACGATAATGAATCGCAGAACTCTCGTGACCGCGATCGCGGCGCTGGCCGCTCTCGCCGCGATCATCACGATCCTCGTCTCGTCTCGGGAATGGATCGCCCACGAGACATTCGTGCGTTCGGGCAAGAGCCTCGTGGCGAAGTTCAACTCGGCGCAGGAGAAAAAGTACGCCGCCGACTTGCGCTACACGCTCGACAAGTTCTGGGAATTCTACGACAAGGGGCTCGTTTCACGGAACGATCTCAACGACGTCATGGACAAGATGCGCTCGCTTCGCGCGAAGAATGAGCTCGCCGAGGCCGACATCTTCGATTTCATCGCCTACGTGAGCATGCTCTACACGGAGGCGATGCACCGGCGTCAGAGCGAGATGTCCCCCGAGTGAAGAATGAAGCGCGCCGTGAGCTCCCGCTCCACGTCGCGGAAATTCTCGAACGGGATGTGCGCGATCCCCTGCGCCCGGCAGTGCTCGAGGAGCTCTCCCTTCGCGAGCACGACGTCGGCGTGCTCGGCGGGGCAGCGGTCGCTGTACCCGTTCCCCACGTATACCGCAAGAAACCCCTGCCGCTTGATGTTCTCGACGTGTAAGAGCTTGCAGTGGCCGCATCGCGTGCAGGCGAGCGTGTTGTAGTGGGGGAATTCGATCCCCTTGAGCGCCCCGTCCTCGAGAACGAGGGTGTTCGCCTTGAACTCGAGGTACCCGAGGCCGAATCGCATGAGCAGCCGGTCTATGTAGTAATCGAGGCCGTCGCTCGTGATGAGGATATCGATCCCGAGCCGGTCGCAGAAATCGACGAAATCCTTGAAATAGGGGTCGAGCCCTTCGTTGTCGAGAAAGGTATCGAGGTCCTCCTGGTCGGCGCGCACGAGCGCGACCTCGTGCTCGAGGCACTCCCGGGAGCTGATGGCGCCGAGTCGCCATTGTTCGAGGAGCTCGAGCCAACGCGCGCGATCGGGGATGAAGGTGCCGAAAAAATGGTGCCCGACGTCCCGCCGCGAGATCGTGCCGTCGAAATCGCTTATGATCGCGGCCTTCTTCACTTCTTCGCCGCCTCGGCCTTCTTCACGGTCTCGACTTTTTTGACGGCCTCCGCCTCGTTCGAGCGGTCGCTCACGTACGTGAACATCTGTTGGAGCGTCGGTGCCGCGCGGAACATCGAGAGCACCTTGTTCACCTCGTCGTCCTTGTCGAGGGTCGCGAGGTAGGCGCCCTTGGTGCCCATGAGCTTGCGGAAGACCTCGCGCTTGATCGCGAGCTTCACGTAATCGACGTTCTCCGTCGTCCAAAGGGAATCCTTGACCTGGAATTTGTTCTCGCCGCAATAGGCCCGGAAGTCTCCGAGCACCCCGTCGGTGACCCGGAAACCTTCATTGATCGTGTGGTGCGCCGCGTAGTGCACCGCGAAGTTGAAGAAGAGGCGCCGGAGCTCCAGGTCGCGCTGAAAGCTGGTGAAGGTCGGGAGCTTGATCTCCCAGTCGGGGGCTATTCCACCGGCGCCGTATACGATCCTGCCTGCCGCCGTGTGGAACTCCTTGCGCGGCTCATCGGCCTTTGCCTGCGCGGTATCCGTCGGCGCCGCGTCCTCGCTCATGAGCTCTTCTTCGGCGCGCGGACGGTCCTTGTGGATGCAGCGCCCGCTCGGGGTGAAGTACTTCGCCGTCGTGAGCTTCAGGGCGTCTCCGCCGATCATGAATACGGTCTGGACGGAGCCCTTCCCGAAGCTCGTCTGCCCGGCGATGACGGCGCGGTCCCAATCCTGGAGCGCGCCCGCGACGATCTCGGATGCCGAGGCGCTCGCCCCGTTGACGAGAACGACAACGGGAACTTCGCCGTGTATCTTCGTCGAGCGCGAATAGTATTTCACGTTGTGGCTCGGGATGCGGCTCTCCGTGTACACGATGAGCTTGTCCTTTTCGAGAAAGAGCTCGGAGACTTCCCGCGCCGATTCGAGGAGCCCTCCCGGGTTGCTCCGGAGGTCCATAATGAACCCTTTGACCTTCTGCTTCTCGAGATCCCGTATGATGGCGTCGAGCTCGCGCGCCGTCCGCTCGGCGAACCGCGCGACGCGGATGTAGCCGACGCCGTCGAGGTTGGCCGAGTAGGTGATGCTCGGCACGCGGATGATCTCCCGCGTGATCGTGTAGTGGAGCGTGTCGGGAAGCCCTTCGCGCGTCACCGTGATCGTGACCTGGGTGCCCTCGCGCCCGCGGAGCTTCGTGACGGCCTGCTCCGACTTCCAGTCCTTCGTCGAAACGCCCTCGATCTCGACGATCTTGTCACCGCCCTGGATACCGAGGCGGTAGGCGGGGGTATCATCGAGGGTCGATACGACGGTAGGGTATCCCCCGGCGGTATCGAGCGTGATCCCGAGGCCGCCGAACTCCCCCTTGGTTTCGATCATCAGGTTGTCGTACTCGTAGCTGTCCATGTATACCGAGTGTTCGTCGAGCTGATCGATCATGCCGTTGATTGCGGCCTTGATGAGCTTCTCCGCGTCGATCTCGTCGACGTAGTAGTTGAGAATCTTATCGAGCACCGCGCCGAACTGCTCGAGATTCTGATAGACGGTTTCCCGCTGCTTCTCCCCCCGATCCCCGGCCATGACAAAGATGGCGGCGACGGCGAGAATGCAAAGAAGCGAGATCCCGATAATTGCGTTCCTATTCAATTTCAAAGCCGAACCTCCGCTCGCACGATCGCGTATTGTGATAAAAAGCAAGGGGATTCCTCACCCCCCCCGCCTGAATCAAGAACGATGCCATCACGCTACCCGCCGCACCCGTCGTCCGGGCGCGGCAGTAATATAACAGGTCGGTCCGCGGAATCAAAGCCGTATCGGCTATGTGGTTAGTCTTACGGAGAAGAGCCCTTCGAGGTTCCCGAGAATCGTGCGGACGACCTCGTCGAGGGGGCGGGAGGCATCGATCACGACGACCCGTTTCTCCTCGCGCTTCGCGAGTCTCTGGTAACCCTCGCGCACCTTCTCGTGAAAGCGCAGTCCCTCTCGTTCGAGCCGGTCCCGGCTCTGAACGCCGTCCGCCTCCCGTTGTGCGGGGCCGCGGCTCAGCCCCGCCGCGACGGCGACGTCGAGAAGGAAAGTCCGGTCGGGCACGGCGCCGCCGACTGCCGCGGCGTTCAGCTCCGCGACGAGATTCTCCCCCAGTCCCCGAGCCCACCCCTGGTACGCGACGGAGGCATCGAGGTAACGGTCGCAGACGACCGTGCGGCCCGCATCGAGCGCCGGGCGGATCACCTCGGCGACGAGCTGCGAGCGGCTCGCTAGGTAGAGAAAGAGCTCCGTCTTCGGATCCATTTCCCTGCGCGAGGGATCGAGAAGGAGCGTGCGAATCGCCTCCGAGACCGCCGTCCCCCCCGGCTCCCGCACGTGCGTGACGCGCACCCCCGCGCCTTCGAGCGAACGGCAGACCTCCTTCGAGACGACCGTCTTTCCCGATCCCTCGATACCTTCGAAGGTGATGAGGCGCCCTTTCACTGCGTTTCCTCCGCCCTTACCCATGATCCCGTGGTCTCATCCGGCATCACGTTTCCGGGCCGTCAATCGATGGACGTGGACGATCCGCTGGAGAGAGGTCACGACGGTGAGAACGGCGAGACAGACGATCACGGCGAAGAGAGCCGTGTTCCCGAGGAGAAGTCCGAGCACGAGGAGCGCAACGCGCTCGGGCCGCTCGAGGAGCCCTACGCGGCATTCGAGGCCGAGCCCTTCCGCGCGGGCCCTCGTGTAGCTCGTGAGAAACGATCCGGCGAGCGCGACGAGGACGAACGGAACCGCCGCGCGAGCGTGCTCGCCGCCGGCGCCGTAGTACACGATGAGGGCGCCGAAAGAGGCGAGCTCGGCGACCCGGTCGATTGTCGAGTCGATGAACGCGCCGAAGACGCTCTCTTTGCCCGCCTTCCGCGCGAGCGCCCCGTCGAGGGTATCGCAGACACCCGAGACAATGAGGAGGATGCCCCCCGCGACGAATGCCCCCCGTGCGATCTCAAAGGCGCCGACGAAGCTCAACACGAGTCCCGTGAGGGTGACGGCCATCGGCGGCACACCGAGGTTCATGAGGAGACGCACGACAGGATCGAGGAGACCCCGCAGCCTGTTCTTGATCGTGACCTTGTCGTTCATCACCCGTTTGTTCCTCTCGCCGGGGCCGGGGTATTATGGAACGCATTCCCGCGGCGTGTCAACCGGTTCGACCGTCGCCGGAACGCGAACGATGCGATTCACTCGCTCCAAGTCGCTTCCCGAGCCCCCGCACGAGGACCGTAAACTCCCCTCGCGGGGGAGTCGCTTCGAAATGCGCCTTGAGCTCCGCCGCGCTTCCCCGGAGGATCTCTTCGTACAGCTTCGTGAGCTCCCGCGCCACGACGACCTCGCGCTCGCCGAGGATTCGAGAGAAGACCTCGAGCGTTTTGACGAGCCGGTGGGGACTTTCATAGAATATGGAGGTGTAGGGATTGTCGGCGGCCTCGCGGATCGCCCTGTCGCGCTCCCCCGCCTTCCGCGGAACGTAGCCGTAAAAGGTGAAGCGGTCCGGGGGAAGCCCCGAGAGTACGAGCGCCGTCGTCACCGCGCTCGCGCCGGGCACCGAGGTGAGGGCAATGCCTTCCTCGATGAGCCTCCGCACAAGATGGTATCCCGGATCCGAGATCATCGGGGTGCCCGCATCCGAGATGAGGGCGAATCGTTTTCCTTCCTTGATCTCGCGGACGATTCCGGGGACGATCCGTTCCTTGTTGTGATCGTGGTACGCTCGCACGCTCACCCGTATGCCGTAACGGTCGAGGAGAACGCGCGCCTTGCGCGTGTCCTCGGCCAGAATGCAGTCCACCGCGCGGAGCGTTTCCACTGCGCGCGCGGAGAAGTCGTCGAGGTTTCCAATAGGCGTGCTGACAAGGTAGAATTGAAACAACTTCATGGGCACGTTCCCTCCCCACCCGGACGGCCGATGCCTTCAGGCCGTGAGAATCCGCGGCAGAAGGCGCTCGAGACGCTCCCGGTCGTCTGCACGAACATCGAGGTGCGTGACCATGCGCATGGAACGCTCGCCGAAGCGATGCGCGAGGATCCCCTCGTTTTTCAGCGCCGCATCGAGCTTTGCCATATCGCCGCGCGCGTCGACGAGGCCAAAGATGACGATATTCGTCTCGACGGGGAACGTGAGCCGGTACTTCTCCGATGCCTCGATGATCCGCCCGATCGAGGCGGCCGTTTCATGATCTTCGGCCAGACGCGCGACGTTGTGGTCGAGTGCGTAGAGGCACGCGGCGGCGAGGATACCGACCTGGCGCATCCCACCGCCGAGCCGCTTCCGCCAGACCCGCGCCCTTTCTATTGTCGGCTCGTCCGAGATGAGCATGGAGCCGATCGGGCAACCGAGCCCCTTCGAGAAACAGAAAGTGATCGAGTCGGCGAGCGCGCCGTAGCGATCGAATGCGATCCCCGTTCTCACCGACGCATTCGCGAGACGTGCGCCGTCCATGTGAAAACGTAAGAGCCGCCCGCGGGCGAAACGCGAGACGGCTTCGAGCTGATCCAGGGGATACACCTTGCCCCCCGCTCGATTGTGCGTATTCTCCACGGCGACGAGCGCCGTGCGCGGATGATGTATATTGGCGGGGCGCACGGCGGCGCTCAGAGCGTCGAGGGGCAGGATTCCGGCCGGCCCGTCCAGCGGAAAAAGCTGCAGACCGCCGAGAACGGATGCCCCCCCAACCTCGTAGTTGAATATATGGCAGTTCCGGTCGAGGATCACTTCATCCCCGGGGCTCGTCTGCGAGAGGAGCGCGACCGTGTTCGACATGGTGCCGCTCGGCACGTATACGGCGGCCTCCTTGCCGAGAAGTCTCGCCATCCGTTCCTCGAGGAGCTTCACCGTCGGGTCATCGCCGAGAACGTCGTCGCCGACCTCCGCCGCAGCCATCGCCGCGCGCATCGCGGGGGAGGGCTTCGTGACCGTGTCGCTTCTCAGATCGATGATTCTCTCAGTCATAGGCTCTTGCGCTCCCGGCCGATGCCGCACAAAACGCATTCCCCCGCGCCAGTATCACCTGGAGCCGAAAGCTATCGGGCACCTGGGAAGGATTGCGGAGCGGATGTCAGGACTGGGCTACGAGCTCCTTCAGCTCCCGTGACACCTTGAACACCGGGACCTTGCGGTCGGGAACGGGAACAGCCTCGCCGGTCCTCGGATTTCTCGCCATCCGGGATTTGCGCGCCTTCACCTTGAATGTCCCGAAGCCGCGAATCTCGTAGTGCTTTCCTTCGGCGAGACCTTTGGCAATGCAATTGAGGAAATTATCGACGGCTTCCGCCACCTCTTTTTTCGTCAACCCTGTTCTGCCGGAAATATTCTCCACGATCTCGGCTTTCGTCATTGGACACCCTCCTCGGAAAAATCCAGGGTTGCCAGTCCCCTCCGTGCAGGATCGCTGTTCCGTAAGTATATATTGCTTTTAATGCTGAAGTTACAAGTTGTCAAGAGATTTTTCGGCGGGGTTTGAGCGCCTCGGGACATCCCCCGCGGATCCCTTCCATTGCGGATACGCATGCGCTCTGTTGCAAAAGCGCGAAACGCCATGCGTGACTGCGGTTTTTACCCGGGTAACGATCGGGAATAGCGGGAATCAACGCTCAAGAGCCGCTCAGAGGTGAGGGGATTAATAACACGCTACCCATCAATCGATTACGCGTGGAACTGCGGTTTGAGCCGAGAGATTCTGGTATGCCCCTTGCAGGGGAACCCAATCGCTGCGAGGTGGTCGCCGCCTTCACGAACCCGACCCTGCATCGTACTATCTCGCAGCTTTTTTTATTTCTACGCGAGCCCGAGGTGCGGATGGCACTGGGGAATCACACGGACATCATCGAGGTCCACGGCGGCCCTGCCGTAGCAGGCGAGGAGCGTTTCCCCTTTTATTCCCGCGCCGGGCGCCGCCGTCGCCGCGGGCTGGATGATAAAGGGCGTATGCGGATCGTACTGGGCGACGAGCCGGACCGCTTCATCGAATTCGCGCATATCGAAACCTTCGGCGACGACGACCTTACAGAAGAGGTCGCGATCCCGGTAAAGAGGGAGCACTCGCCGGTAGACCGGGAAGAGGTCTCCTCCCCCGCACAGCGACGGGAGCTTAATGTCCATCGAAACGATATCGACGAGAGAGGCCGTCGCGCGCGCGGCATCCTCGAAGAGACCATTCGTCTCGAGGTAGACGGCAAGGCCGTATCCCCGTATCTCCCCCAGAAAGGCCCGGAGAAACTCCCCCTGCTCGAGCGGCTCTCCCCCCGTCACGCTTATCGAATGAATCCCGGCGGATTCTTCCGCGAGGGCACGGACGAGCGGCGCGAGCTCGCGCGAATCAACCGGATTGGGAATGCGCCGTGCGGATGGACCATTTCCGAGCCTGCACTCGGGGCTGCGATCGCGCGCGCGCGCCGTATCGCAATAGACGCAGCGAAGCGAGCACCCCGAGAACCGGACGAAGACCTGGAGAACGCCCACGTACGGCCCCTCCCCCTGGATGGAGCGGAAAATCTCGGCGACATACCCCTTCGTGCCCACCGCTACGACACCGCCCGTACCTTTCTGATCGCACGCTCGATCGATTCACACTCGCGCCGGTAGCGTTCAAGCGCGGCGAGACCGAATTGCTTCGCGTCGATATCGAACTTCTTGAGCCCGACCGCCGAAACGGGCGCTCCGGACGGATTGACATTGACGCCGAAATGAAAGAGGAGCGAAAGGGGCGAGACGGTGCAGACCGCGACGGTGAGCTTGCGATCGTTGACGAAAAGATCGTCGCCGTCGCGCGTCACCACGATCCCGGGGGACATCTCCTCGAGCGTCTCCTTCACGATGGAGGCAAAGAGCCTGAGCCGCACGTTTCCCTCGCGCAGCGGACACAGGAAATGCTCCCCGATAAAATGAAGCATCTCTTTCGCGATGATCTCGTGCTGCTCCTCGGCGTCCTCGAGATCGACGAGACGGGAACCGGTCACGCGGCATGCGCCGGTGAACGCGACAACGCCGTCCCCCTCGATCCCCGCTTTCTCCCTCACAAAATGGCTCCGCAGCTCCGAGCCCGTGTATTCGATTTTTCCGGCGAGAAACGCAGTTTCAAGAAGCATGTACCCTTTGCTATTCATGTACCCTCCTTTTCAAAGCATACGCGCCGCTCCGCCGGCGTACCGGCGACGGCGCGCTTGAGCCGCAGGCATGACTCGCACGACCCGCAGGGGCGCTCCTCCCCCCGGTAACAGCTCCAGAGAAGCTCCCAGGGGATATCGAGCGCGAGCGAGCGCTCCACGATCTCGCGCTTCGTCATTCGGAGCGTCGGGCTCACCACGCGAACGCGGCGCTCGAGTGAAAGTTCGAGCGAGCGGTTGATCCGCGCGACAAACTCCTCGCCGTTATCGGGAAAAGCCTCCGCTTCTTCCCGGTTGAACCCGACGATGATCTCCCCGCATCCGTATTCAGCGGCGCAGAACGCAGCGATGTTGATGAAGATGCCGTTCCGATTCTCGACCCATACGGCGCGAGGCGCGGCGTCATCGAGCCGGTCCGCAGACCAGCGCGGCGGCCCTCCCGCGCCCGAGACGAGAGCCGATTTCGAAATCCCCGCGAGCCACGGAAGCTCGATGCGTTCGAGGGGGAGCCGGTAGAAATCCGCGATTCGGCGCGCGGCGTCCGCCTCCCGGCGCGCGGCGTGCTGACCGTAATCGAAGAAGAGCGCCGCGGCCGGCGTCGAGCCTTCCCTCCCCGCGAGCGCGAGCGCGACGGTGGAATCGAGCCCGCCCGATAGGAGAACGACCGCGCGCCGGGAACCCGAAGCGTCAGTCTTCACGGTATCGCACCATATCGGTCGGAGATTCCCAGAGTTCGACCTCACGCAACATCCCCCCCGGAATCTGAACCTCCCCGCAGCAGAGCCTGAAGATCTCGGCGGCGATATTCTCGGATGTGGGATTCACGGTATCGAAGGGTGGAATGTCGTTCAGGTGGCGATGGTCGAAGCGGGGCAGTATCACGCGCTCCAAGAGACTCCGCAGCTCGCGGTAGTCTATCGTGAGACCCAACCCGTCGACCGAGGAGAACCGATATGAAATCCGAACGACCCAGTTGTGCCCGTGCACGCGGGAGCAGTCCCCCCGGTAGCCGGCGAGGGCATGGGACGCGGAGAACTGGATTTCCGTCGAGACATCGTACCGGGCCGCCATGAGCGTCAAGATCCTCCGGTTCGAGCGTTCGTATCGATCGGAGAGTCAAGCACTTCGCAAATTGCAACGATGCACGCCCTATCTCCGAGCGCTCGGAAGTGAATCTACACCTAACTCGGGGAATTATCAACGATTAAAGAGAGAACGCAAAAAGGGCGCAAATGGTACGCAATTCGCTCCGGCTTATCCCGGATACCTTTACGCCGGAGAAGCCATGAAAGATCTACTGTCGAGGACAATGCCCCTTTTCCTCACGCAGGAAAAGGCGCTCAAGAGAATACTGCAGGAGCGCGAGCGCGGAGATTTGCCCAAAGCCCGCAAGACCGCGGTCGAGGCGCTCGAAAAATGGCCCGATGATTACGACCTGGCGATCGAAGCGGCGCAGGCCTGCCTCGATCTCTCCGATTATCCCCAAGCGGCGAACGTTCTCAAGAACGCTCACAAGCGCCACGCGAGCCGCCGAAGCGAGATCATGGAGTTCGCGCGCTCCGCGTTCATGCATTCCTTCAGCACGCTCCTCGGAAGCTTCATCGTCGAAACGCTCATCAAGGGCAGAAACGTCGAGGGTGTAGCGGATCTGCTCCAGGGGAGCCCCCAGTCGTTCGTCGGCGACCTCACGAAGCGCGGAGAGACGAGATCGAATAATCTCGCCGCCGACGCTCAGGAGCGTTCCCCCATTTTCGCGGAGAACGAGCTTCTCCTCGGCATGCTCTACAAGGAGAGCAGGCAATTCGAAAAGTCGGTCCAATCGCTCGGGCGCGCCCTCGAGCTGCTTCCCGCCGATGCGCAGGCGATCGGCGCCCTTCTCGTTCAGATCGAGCAGGAGCTTCCCGCCAACGCGCTCGTGAAATTCTACCTCGGGCTCGCCTCTCTGGTTCTCGCGCACCCGGACAAGGCGGAGGCGCGCTTTTTCCAGTGTCTCGAGCTCGATGAGCCGCCCCTTGAAAAGATCCTCTCCGCGGTCGCGGCGCCGGAAACGCCGTGCCCGAACCAGGGTCTCTTCAAGGGGGAAATCCTCGCGCGGTTGGGCAATACCGCGGAGGGAGCCGCGGCAATTCGCGCATACATTTCGAACGACGACGGACGCGCCGCCGAGCGCGGGAGCGTGCCGCCGCAGGGCGAACGGATCACCCTCGCCGAGCAGCGGCTCGCGATGCTCCCCAAAGCCGTGTTCATCTCGACCGAAATCGCATTCCTCTATTGCGACGTTGCCGCGCTCGCCGGCCTCGCGAAGGAGGCGATCGCGGTTCTCGAGCGCATCGCCGCGAATGATCCGGCGCGAACCGGCACGATCATCGAATGGCTCGAGAAAAACGAAACGGCCTCGCTCACCGCGCCGGGACAGAACCTCCTCGCGCGGGCCTACCTCGAGAGCGGCGCCTTCGAGAAAAGCGTTCGCGCCGCACGCCGCGCCGTCGATATGCATGCGCCGCTCGTCACGAACCTCATCGAGTTGTTCCGACGGACGACAGAGGAAAAACCGGACAGCGATCCGAGGCTCAAGGCGCTCCTCGCCGAGCTCCATGCGCGTTCGGGGGACCGCACGAGCGCCGAGGAGATTTTCGGGGCGCTCAAGCGCGCACACGCGCTGCCGGACGGCGAGCTCGTCTCTCTCTCGGGGGAGATCATGCGGCACTGCGGCGTGTTTCTCACCGGCGTCCTCTCGACGCTCGAAATCAGCCTGGAGAGCGGAAACAGCGCCGAGGCGATTCCCCACATCACCTCCCTGTACCGCGAGAATCCGGAGGAGCACGAGAATCTCGCCTCATCGATCCGGGATCTCGCCGAAGAGCATGAAGAATACTGGGGCTCCGTCGCCGAAATCGTCGATTATCTCGCGAAGGAGGAGCAGCTCTCGGGACCGTTCCGCTTCCTGCAGGCCGCCGCGCACCTCTTCACGGGAGAGGTCGAACGGAGCATCTTCGAGTTCGACCAGCTCCTCATGCTCAACGGGGACGTGAAGTACCGGGTCATCGAGCTCTACAAGAAAGCGCTCGCGCGCTTCGAGACGAACGCGACCCTTCACATCGCCCTCTACCATCTCTATCTCGAGGAAGAACTCCTCGTCGAGGCCGCGCATCACCTCTGCCGCACCCTCGAGCTCGACCCAAACCAGATCCGCGACGTGATCGCGCGGTTCGGGAAGCTCGTCGAGAAGGAGCCCGGCAATCTCGGTATCTGGGAAGAAATGCTCAAGACGGCGCTCGCGATGAACCGGACGAGCCTCGCGAAGGAAGTCCTTACGCACGCCATCTCCGCGCTCCCCCGGGAAAAAGCCGCCGCCCTCCACGTGTACGGCGCGAAGATATCCGCGGCCGACGGCAAATGGGACGACGCGCTCCAGTGCATCGCGCTGACGCTCACTTCCGCGGAGACCGACGTGAGGGCGATCGAGGGAGAGCTTCGCGCGATCATCGCGCGAGACCCGGGGAACCCGCAGGCGCAGCTCCTCCTCGGAGAGGCGCTCCTGCGCCTCGGCAAGGACGCCGAGGGTGCGAGCGCGATCAGGCGCTGTCTCGACCTGTCGTCGGCGCTCCGGCAGACCGTCAAGGAAAAGCTGGAAAGGCTCCTTCCCCTGAGCATTGAGCCGTGGCTTCTCTCCGGCATTCTCGGCGAGCTCGCGTGGCTCGAGGACAACCGGGAGGAAGCGTTCCGTCATTTCGCCTCCGCCCAGAAAGGCCCGCGGGAGGCGCTCGCCCCCCTCAGCGCATCGCTCGAACGCCTGCGCGCGGGAGCCGCGGAAGACGCGCACTTCGAGCTCCTCTACGCGCGCAACCTCTCGCTCGAGGGACGCGACGAAGAGTCCGTGGCGATCCTCGAACGTCTCATCGCGAAGGACGCGGGCCTCACGAGGACGACGACCGACATTCTCCTTTCGATCATCGCCGAACGCCCCGAGCAGATCGATGCCAACAGGCTCCTCTCCCGCATTTGCATCCGTTCGGGGGACATCGAGCGATCGCGACAGGCCGTCGTCCGGATCCTCTCGGATGATAAGGCCGACCCGGCGCGCGTGGAGACCATCGTTTCGGAATTCCTTCCGCTCCATGAAGGGAGCGCTGAATTCCTCGTTCACTACGCGGGGCTCAAGGCCCGCCGCGGGGAAATGGAAGCGGCGCTCGCGCGGTACCGAGCGGCGCTCGAGCGGGAAGCCTCGCGAGCGGAGACCATCCTCGCCGCGCTCGAACGGCACCTGTGGCCCGAGGAGCACCTCGACGCGGAGCGGCTCCTCAAGGTCGATTGCCTCATCGCGGCTCACCGTGACCATGAGGCGTTCGCGCTCCTCGGCGACTTCCCCGGCCGGGATCACGCCGTGGTGCGGGAGATTATCGCGCGCCTTACGCCCCTCATCGCGAACGGGCCGCGTTGCGAATACTTCTCGCTCGGCGCTTCCCTTCTCGCCCAATGCGGCGACATCGAAACGGCGGAGCGCTTCATTATGGACGGGTGCGCCGCGCTCGGGAAAGACGACGCGCTCACCCTCACGATCGAGCTCGCCGAGATCCTCCACAACGCGGGGCGCGTCGAGCACGGCGCGCGCCTCTTCGCCGAAGCGCTCGAAGCGGCGGCCGCGAAGGGCCCCGTGCTCAAACGCGTTGAGCTGTCTTTCACGCGCTGGGCGGACCGGGAGATTGCGTGCCTCACCGCGCGCTTCGACGAGGGACGCGCGGGCGAAGAGGATGTCGTGCGCCTCGTGCGCCTCGTGCTCGATCGCACGGGTCCCGACCGGGCGCTCGATATCCTGTCGCGAAGCGCCCTGCCGCGGACGACTCGAAGCGCTCTCCTCGGATCCATCTATCTGAGCATGGACCGGCCGGCCCTCGCCTGCGCGGCCCTCAGCGCGGACGCGGACCTGGGCCTTGCTCCGAACACCGATATGAACGATCGGCGCTACGACGCCGGTCTCGCCCACGAGCGGGCGGGGGATTTCGGACGGGCGGCCGCGCTCTTCGCGGCGATCGCCGCCGACCGGGGCGACTTCAAGGACAGCCGCACACGCGCGCTGCGCAACTACACGCGGCTTCTCGAAACGCTCTTTGAGGAGCGGCCCATGGTGCTTGAAAAATCGGACGTGATCTGACGCTTTCCAAAGGAGTGGTGGAACCATGAAGATTTGCCCGTTGATTACCCAGGCATCGATTTTCGATGACAAAGAGCTTCTCTTCCGCGAGGTCGACGACGTCGAGGCCGCCGTGGATCGCACGAAGAACGCCTCGAGCGCCGAGGATAAGATCTTCATGAATCCTCAGGCGAAAGCGCAGGCCGAAAAAACGCTCGTCGAGGAGCTCGCGCCCGCCGTGGGGGTGCGTTTCCTCGCGAAATCGTACCGGGGCCAGGTCGAATGTCTCGGAGAGCTCTGCAGATTCCACGACGGAGTGCGCGAGTGCCGGTTTGACCGGCTGCTCGCGGGGGAAGGGAGCGACACGCTCGGGCGTCTCGCCGAGATGGAGACGAAGCACGCCGACCGCATCGCCGAGCTCTCGGGCGGACTCGAGCGGAAGCTCGAAGAGATCGCGAGCCTTGTCCGTACGACCGCCGACGAGAAGCAGAAAGTGATCGAGGCGATCTCGCTCACCCTCGACGCGAAAACCGACGAGATCGAGCGCAAGATCGAATCGGGCGACCGGACCTTGCAGTCGTTCCGCGATGAGGTCGCCGGATGGAAGGGCACCCTTTCGAACAACCTTGAGACGATCGAGAGCGGGCTCGGCGAGCATCGGAAGCTCGTCCGGGAGCTCTCGGACAATCATACCGGCATCATACAGCTCGTCGAGAATCAGAAAAAGAGCATCGAGGAAGAGGAGAAGAAGAGGCGCGTCTCCGAAGCCCGGCGGCTCAACAACGCGGGCGTCATGGCCTACCACAACGGGCAGTATGAGAAGGCGCTCGAGCTCTTCAAGAAAGCGCTCGAGCTCGACGCCGCGATGACCGAGGCGTACAACAATCTCGGCCTCACCTATACCGAGATCAACGAGGAAGAAAAGGCGACGGAGGCCTTCAAGAAGGCGATCCAGCTCAGCCCCGAGCTCGCCGCCGCGTACAACAACCTCGGCTACGTTTTCTATCGCCTCGGCTCCTACGAAGAGGCGATCGGGATGTACAACGAGGCGATCGGACGGAGCAAGGACTCGAGCTCCGCGTACACGAACCTCGGAAACGCATACTACAAGCTCGACAGGACCGAAGAGGCGATCGACGCATGGAAAAAGGCGCTCTCGCTCGATCCGGCGAACGAAAAGGCGCGGCGAAACCTCAAGCGCTTCCATGCCGAGGTGAGATAGCGGGGGACGCGAAGCGGGCGTTTCCTTATTCCGGGCGGGATGACGCCGCCTTCGAAACCGGCCTCCTGCACGATCGCGTCCCGGCCGGGCGTCCCGCTGCGGATGCGGCGGTCGCCCAAGATTCCCGCTGGACCGTGTCACGGCGCCTCTCGATCGCATGAACCACCCCCCAACGAAAATATCCGTTTTCGTTGAGCCTCCCAATCCCTTCTTGGCATTCTTTTTGCGTGTAAGCCCCTTGAAGCATTGCAGTTTCCGAAGGGATCACGCGATGGTCAGGCTGCAGATACCGTATCGGCTCGTACTCTTGAACCCGCGGGATTTCGACCCGGCGGAATTCGATTCGATCGTGAGAGACTACATCGATCGAAGCCGCAGCGCGCCGGTCATCATCGAGGTGTTCAACGAGAACATCCAGTATCTCCTCTTCGTCAATGAGGGGCAGCTTTACTGGGTCTCGGCGAGCGAAGCTAATGCGTTCCGGCCGGTTCGGCTCCGCGATTTCTTCCTCGAGATCCGCCGGACGCAATTCCCCAAGATCATCGCGTATCAAACCGACATCATCCTGTATCACTCGCTCCTCGTCTATCTCCAGAAGAAGCCCGAGCTCAAGGTTTCCTCGGCGCTCGTCGACCTCGAGGAGCTCCTCGACCGGACCGGAAAGGACCGCCTCAATGCGATCGTTTCGGCCCGCAACCAGGGCAATTTTTTCCTGCTGAGGTTCCAGGGGGGAAAGGCGATCGCCTGCTACAACATGCGCTCCGAAAAGGGTTCCCCGGCAAATGCGTGCGAGGACTTTCTCGTCAAGGTACTCACGATCACCGCGAAACGGCCGCTTGAGATCAACCTCTTCACCGATCTCAGCGTGACGCACGCGGAGGACGTTCGCTCGATCCCGTCCGATTACGCGGGATCGATCCCGGCGTTCTACCTGAGCCAGCCGCCGCGGCTCGTCGTGCGGCTCAAGGGACGGCCGCTCAAAACATACCCCTACGCCGGCCCCGGAATGTCCATCGGCCGGCTTCCCGAAAACGAAATCGTCATCGATAACCTGAGCGTTTCGCGCAAGCACGCGACCATCTCATCCTCGAAGGACGGCTACCTGCTCCGCGATCTCGGAAGCAAGAACGGCACGCTCCTGAACGACAAACCGGTGAGCGAGGCGAAGCTCTCGAACGACGACGTGATCATGATCGGGAAGTACGAGATCCTCTTCCAGATTCCTACCCTCGAGGGAGAAAGTCCCGAGGATCTCGACCAAACCGTCATCATCCCGCACTACAGACGCGAGCAGGGCTCCCCGGAGCCGCAGGCGCGGCTCGAGCCTCGCGAGAAAGCGGCCCCGCGCCTCTTCAGAAAGTCCGCGATGGAGGATTACCCGCTCGACAAGCAGCGGACCGTAATCGGGCGCGGCAAGGATTCGGACATCAGGCTCGCGGGATTCTTCGCGCCGCACATCACCGTGGAGGTCGTGCGCGCGGGATCGGAGTACGTACTCCAGAAGATCGATGGACGCAGGAAGGTCACGATAAACGGCGAAGAGATGGATGAAAAGACGCTCGAGAGGGAAGACCTCATCGCAATCGGATCCGAGGAATTCGTCTTCAAGGATTGAACTATGCGGTTTCTTGTGTTCTCCGACATTCACGGGAACGTCGAGGCGCTCGAGCGGGTGCTCGAGGAAGCGGACCGGCTGCGCCCCGACATGATAGTCTCCCTCGGGGACGTCGTCGGTTACGGCGCGAATCCGAACGAATGCATCGGCCTCGTTCAGGAAGCGGCGCGCATCCGTATCGGCGGGAACCACGACGTCGCCGCCGCCGGCATCATCGGCATCGACACGTTCAACAGCACGGCGCAGACATCTATCCAGTGGACCTCGCGGACGATTCACCCGAAGCACCGCGACACCCTCAGCGAGTATGACACCGTCCGCCGCTACGGCGAATGCATCTTCGCCCACGCCTCCCCCCTCTCCCCGATGGAATGGCAGTACGTGTACACGATCAACCAGGCGAACGCGATATTCGAAAAAGTCGCCGAAAAATACATCTTCATCGGGCACACGCACGTACCAGCAATCATCGAGCACAACGCGATGCGGAGCTCGAAGGTCGTGAGCGGCACCTTCTCGATGATCGCTCCGGAGTCGCGCTACCTCATCAACGTAGGTAGCATCGGCCAGCCCCGGGACGGCATCGCGGCGGCGAGCTTCGCGCTCCTCGACGCGAAGAAGGGGACGATCGCGATCCGGCGCGTCCCGTACGACATCAGATCGGCGCAGGAAAAGATACGAAACGTCGGGCTTCCCGAATCGCTCGCGGAAAGGCTGGCCACGGCGCGATGAACGAAAAGAACAACACAAAGTACCAGATCTGCAACACGCTCGCGACGGGCGGGACGGCGGTGCTTTACAAGGCGATCCAGACCTCGCTCGATCGGCCCGTCGTGATCAAGAGGCTCCACGCGCACCTCATCTCGGACCCGCACTTCACGCGGCGTTTCGAGCTCGAGGCAAAGTCAGCGGCGAGCCTCGACCACGAGAACATCGTGCGGATCATCGATTTCGGATTTTCAGAGGGCAATTACTACATCGTCATGGAATACATCGACGGGCCGAGCTTCAAAGATGTTCTGTCGTCGAGACGCTCGCTCGATGAGGAGCTCGCGCTCCTCATCGCCCATGAGATCTGCATGGGGCTCGACCACGCGCACCAGCACGGCATCATCCACCGCGACATCAAACCCGGCAACATCATGATCACGAACGAGGGACAGGTGAAAATCACCGACTTCGGCCTCGCGAAGCTCCACCAGAGCCAGACGCAGCAGACTGTCGCTTCCACGCTCCTCGGCACGCCGCTCTACATGTCCCCCGAGCAGGCGATCGGCGATTCGATTGACGGACGGAGCGATCTCTTCTCGCTTGGAACGATCTGCTACGAGGCGATGACGGGAACGCAGCCCTTCCTCGGCGACAATTACGCCGCGGTTATACACAACATCATCAATGGCGACGTACCCCCGCCCTCGCGGATACGGAAAGGCATCAGCCCCGGAGCGGACGCCCTTGTCATGAAGGCGCTCCATCGAGAACCGGGGAAACGTTTCCGGAGCGCCCTCGAGATGGCGCGCGCCATCGAATCGCTCCTCGGGCAGGAGAAGACTCTCTCGGCGCGCGAGCGGCTGAAGAGGCTCGCGAACGGGGATCCGGACGTCGGGGGGAGACCGAAGCTCACGCCGCGGAAAAGGTCCCGGAGAAAGAACCTCCTTCCCGTCGGTCTCGCCGCGGCGGGATTCGCCGCCGCAGCGATCCTCGTCGCGATGAACCCGCGCGGGATCGCGAACCTCGCGAACACATTCAGGGCGCTTCGCGAATCGAATCCGGTGCCTCCCCCGCGCGAGCAGATCATCGCCGGCCAGGGAGAAGCGTTTCCGGGCCTCACGATGAGCACCCTCGAGGAGCCGTCCCCCGGCGCGCCGGCCGCGAGCGACACGGCGGCGGGCCCGCGGGAGGCCGCGAGCGACACGGGGAGCGTGCTCGAAAACAGCACCCGGAATCTCACGCTCCCGAACGCGGAGGCAATACGGAAGGCCGAGCTGGAGAAGGCCAGGCTCGTGCAGGAACCGGCACTGCAGTACGCGAAGCCCGTCGAACCTCCGGCTCCCGCACCCAAAGAAAAAACACCCGCCCCCGCCGCGGAACCCGCCCGGAACGAGGCGCCGGCGAAGGGCTTCATCGACATCGCCGTCGAGCCCTCGGCGGAGATCTCCATCGACGCTCAGCGCCGCCTTTTCGGCGATCACCTCTCGATGTTTGAGCTCCCCGCGGGAACGCACGAGATCGCGTGCAGGAGCGAGGGGTACCGCGATTACGTCGAAATGGTGAGGATTCAGAGGGGGGAGCTTTCGCGACGGAGAATCTCCCTCGAGCGGCTCAGCGGCGCGATTCTTTTCGAGACGGAACCGGGCGCCCAGGTCTTCGTCGACGGTGTTTATAAGGGCACGATCCCGTTGACCGCTCCGCTGACCGTCCCGGCGGGTACGCACCGGCTCGAGCTCAAGAAGGCCGGCTTTCACTCCTGGACGAGCGCCGTCCTCGTTCCCCAGGATGAGACGGTCCGCCTCGCAATCAGCCTCGTGGCTTTCTCAGCTTCCGAGTAGCTTCATCGCCGCATCGATCACGGACTCGACGCTCACCGATTCGATGTTTCCGTCCCCGGAGCGCACCGCGACGACCGTCTCGTTCACCGGTTTCCACCGCGCGGGCTCGGTGGGGCCGAAAACAGCGATGCACCGCGAGCCGACGGCGCCGGCGATATGCATTATCCCGGTATCGTTGCAGAGCGTGAGGACCGAGCGCTTCATGAGAGCCCCCAGAAAACCGACCGAAGGACACGAGAGCACCACGGGACGGACGCGCGAGACCTCGAGGAACGCGTCGAGCACCTCCCCATCGATGGGCCCCCCGACGGCGACGAGGCCAAAGCCGAAACGTTCGTGCAACGCGGCCGCGGCATCCGCGAATCTCCCGGGCGGCCACCGGTTCAGCCGTTTCCCCGCTCCCGGATGAACGACGATGAAACGTCCCCCTTCCCCGAACGACGCCGCAATGAAGCGTTCACAGGTGCGTTCCTCATCCGCCAGCGGTACGAGCGCCGAGCGAAGATCCCCCTCGCGCACTCCGATCGCGGCGAGCGGATAGATATTGCGCAGGCCTTCATGCATCCGTGCGAGCTCCCCCGGCAGCGGGAGCGGCAGCTCGAGATGGTAGAACCGCGAGCTCAGATCGTGACCGAAGGGAAGGCTCGTCGAACCCACCCGCACGCGAGCGCCGCTCGCGACGGCCAGCAGCATGCTCGTCACCGAGAAGGAGAAGGTATTGAGAACGATTACGGCGTCGAACCGGCGCCCTCTGAGATCCATCACGAACCGGGCGAGCCCGAACGGGCTGCGCAGGTTTCTCTTCTTGCCATAGACGAGGACCTCGTCGACGTACGGATTGCGCCGCATGACGTCGGCGTTGATCGGGGCCGCGACGAGCGTTATCCGCGCTTCCCGGAAACGGGCTCTGAGCCCCCGGAATGCGGGAACGGCGGCGAGCATATCCCCCATCTGGTTATGCTGCCTGATAACGAGGAGTCTCCGGACGCTCAGCCGTGCGAATTCCTCCGCGGTGATCTTCCTCTTCGCCAGAAATAGAGAGATGAAGCGGGCCAGCGCCGTCTTCGCAGACCTTTCAATCCTCTTCATCATCGGTCCTCAAAAAATTTCCTGAAAGATTTCGGAACTTTCTCCCCGGATCGCTCGTATCAAGAACCAGAGAGCGGATGTTTTGCCCCTATCCCACAATCCCTTCTTGCGAATGGCGGCCTCTCCCAAAGGGCCGCCATTATCTTCTTTCGCCGCCCATCCCGTCGGACGTCGAGCACATCGCTCACCGTGGATGACTCATCGTTCGTTCGTCGGGCACGGTCTCGAGAATTCTGAGGTAGCTCTCGTACCGTTCGCGTGAAACGGACCCGCGCTCGACGGCGTCCTTGACGGCGCATCCGGGCTCGTGACTGTGCGTGCACGTCGCGAACCTGCACTCGCCCCGGAACGGGGCAAAATCCCTGAAGAAAGCGGCGAGCTTCTCCTTCGACACCGCCCAGAGGCCGAACTCCCGCACCCCCGGTGTATCGCCGAGATAGCCGCCCGATGCGAGGGGATGGAGCTCGAAGTGGGTCGTCGTATGCATACCCTTACCCGTCCGCGCGCTCACACGGGCGATCATGAGCTCGAGCCCCGGCTGCACGCACGAGACGAGCGAGGTCTTGCCGGACCCCGACGGTCCCGCGAGAATCGAGAGCTTCCCAGCCATCAGAGCGGCGAGCGCATCGACGCCTTCGCGCGTTCTCGCGCTCGAGCACACGACCTGGTATCCCATGGTTCGATAGGGAATGAGCGTCCCTTCGACTTCCGCGCGGCCTTGGGCGAGATCCATCTTGTTGACGCAGATGACCGCGTCCATCGATCCGCATGCCGCCGAGACGAGCATGCGGTCGAGGAGACGCAGATTGAGCGCCGGTTCCTTCACCGCAAAAACGAGGATCGCCTGATCCATGTTCGCGCCAAGAATGCGGTATCCCTTTTTCTGGGAAGCCTCGCTCCGCGCGAGGATCGATCTCCGGGGCTCGATCCCGACGATGACCCCCCGTGGACCGTGCGTATCGAATGCATCCTCCCGCGTGAACCGGACCATGTCGCCGACCACGGGGAGGACCTCCTCGCTCGCGCTCTCGAGGCGAAATCGTCCGCGCAGGGAGCAGCGAACCTCCCCGGAGCCGCTCGAGACGAAGAAATCGGCGCCCTTCATTCGAACGACGAGCCCGAGTGCGGTTTCCAGGTCATACATTCCGTTCAAACTCCATGATTCAGTGCGGGTAAATCGAATGCCGGCAAGGCTATCAAAAATTTGTTGTTCAAGAAAGGTGAAATTGCTATACAATACTTCCCGGCCGGTACTATATTATAAAAAGTATGGAAGCTTCCAAGCTGATTTCGTTTTTCGAAGAAGATCTTTGCATATTTCATCTCCGTTCGCGCAAGAAGATGAGCGTGCTCACGGAGATCGTGCATCATCTTGCCCTCAAGAACAAAATCTCCGATGAACGGTTCATCATCGAAATGCTCAAGAACCGCGAGAGTCTCGGGAGCACGGGGCTCGGGAACGGCGCCGCATTTCCGCATGGAAGATCGCTCGCCATCAAGGATCTCAGCGTTCTTTTCGCCCGCTCGGCGTCGGGAGTCGATTTCGACGCGCTCGACGGGAAACCGACGAGGATCTTCTTTCTGATCCTCGCGCCGTCGGACAAGGGTTCCGAGACGTATCTCGCAATCTTGAGCGAGCTCATCAGCCTGATACAGAAACCGGCGAAGCTCAAGAGCCTCTGCGAGGCTACCGATTATGCGTCGCTCGTGAAGATATTGGAGGACAAGGACCTGTGAAAGACGAGCACCGCCTCCTCATCGCGCTCCAAGATCTCGACATCATGATCAAAGAAGTTAGAGACAAAGCCACTTCCAAGGAGCTCCAGAGCCTCGGCTTCAAGCTCACCGGCCTGCATGAGCTCCAGGATGCCCGGGACAAGCTCGCGAAAAAGGTACCGAGGGGGCTCCTCCAGCGCTACGAGAAGCTCACGGAGCATTTCACGGTGGCTATCCTCCCCGTTACGGGAAGCCTCTGCCTCGGATGCTTCGTCAAGCTTCCCACCTCGTTCTTTTCGGCCGTGAGCAGGAACGAGCTCCAGACCTGCGAGAACTGCGGAAGACTTCTCTACATACCCTAGACGGGATCCGCAAGGCCCACGCGCAAGTTTTCCTTGTAATTCCCATTGCTTTGCGGTAAAGTAATTTAACCAGTCAAGAATCTTAACGGGGCGATGGTTTCATGTGCAGTGAGATTCTCAAAGACTCCCTTAATTCGAGGTATGTCGTCAGAAAGACCCTCGGAGAGTATCCGCCCTGGCACGGCTACAGCGTGGCGGACTCCCTGAGCGAGCGCGAGTATCTCTTTTTCTCGCTCGAAACACCCTCGGGTCTGAACGTTTCGATCGAAGATTTGCGGATGAGGGATCATCTATTCTCCAGATCCGGGACGCTCGCTCCGGCGACCCTCTCTCTCCAGCGCTCGAACGGCTCGATCACGTTTCTTCTTCCCCGTACCGAGATCGTGCCCCTGACGAAAGCGCTTCCCCTCATGAAACCGGCCAAGGCGAGCGTGGTCATGAGCGCGATTCTCTCCTACACTCTCGCGAGGCTTGAGGAAGGACTGTCCTTCTCCAACCTGAGCCTCGAATCGCTGTTCATGGCGAATGAAAAGCCCGGCCTCCTTCCGGTCGCGTACCTTGTGCCCGGCGATATTCTGAACCGGGTGCCGGGGGCCGCAGCCGGCCTCGAGCAAACGCTCGATGCACCGTACCGGGACCTCCGCGCGCTCGCGCGGGTTCTCGCGGCGTTCTGTCGCTTCCTCGATCGCGAGAACGCCGAGCGGGTCAAACTGCTCTCCGCGCAGCTCGCGTCCGTCGCTCCGCAGACCCCGGGCGCGGAGTTTCACGCGGCGCTCGCGGGACTCGCAGCGCTGGCCGGTGACACCCGTCCACGGGACCTCGCGTTTCCGGCGAGACCGGTCGAGGAGAGCCCTCCCCCCGTTTCCGCGAGAAAGCTCAAGCAGCTCGCACTCAAGGCGACGAACGGCGAAAAGCAGCTCGCGATCGTCACGGGAAAGCGGGGCGAGGGGAACACTCGCTTCCTCGAGTCTCTCGCCGGTCGCCTCGCGAATGAATGGGGATTCCGACGGGGCGTCGTCGCGGGAGATCTGGCGCTCTTCCAAAACCCGGGCGGCAGGGATACCCTCGAACAGTGCGATTTCGCGCTCGTTGACGATCACGCGGACGAGCCGCTTCTGTCGTGCCACATCATCGAGTACCTCTGCCAGGCTATCGAGCGGTGCAACCTCGTCGTAATCGCGATGAACAGAGAGGAGCCGCAGCTCGCGGAGCAGATCAGGGAGGAATTCTCCAAACGGGAAATCACGGCCAGGGATATCGAGCTTCCCGCCCTGGGCGCGGCCGAAAAGAAACGGATCCTGTCAAGCCTCGTGCCGCCGCGCACGGGGAAGGATATCGCGAACGCGTTCGAACCGGCCGACAATCTCGCTCTGGCGCGGCTGAACGTCATCGCCGCGGCGAGCGGCGCCGGGGCCGGAACCGGCACCGGCGGCACGCCGTTCCTTGACACGCTCTCCGGAGAGGAACGGACGGTTCTCGCGTTCCTCGCGGTCTTCGGCTTCGAGGCGCCCCTCTCGTTCATTCTCGGCATCTACGCGCCGGAGGAGAACAGCATCTTCACGGCGCTGCAAACGCTCGTCGCGCGCGGCCTCGTGACATCGCGCGCGGAGATTTCGAGCCTCGCCGGCGGGGAGCTCTGCACCGTGTACCGGCTCGCGAGCAGCTCCGCGAGGCGGGCCGTTCTCCGCGGCATCGCGCCCGACCGTCTGGAATCGATTCACCGCAGCATCGCGCACGTTCTCGGGGAGAAACGCGACGTCCCCGCGATCTATACCTTCTATCACATGGCCCGCAGCGGATCCCGCGAGGAAGCCGCCCTCAAGGGGCAGGAGATCCTCCGGAGCTTCATGGCTCACAAGAAGATCGCCGCCCTGAACTGCTTCAGCGCTCATTACCTGGCCGAAAAGCTCGACCGCGCGCTCCCCGTCGACACTCGCTTCAGCCTCTACCTCGAGCTCGGCACCCACTTCTCGCTGACGGGAAACATGGAGCGTGCGGAGTGCCAGTTCCGCCAGTGCCGCGAGGACATCGCGCGGGAAGACGAGCCGGCGCGATTCCGGAATCTCGCGGTCGAGGCTGCGCGGCGCGAAAGCGAGATTCTCGAGAAGAAGGGGGAGTTTCTCAAGGCCGAGAAGCTCCTCGAGAAGGCGCTCGACACGCATGGCGATCACCTCCTCTCGAGCGAGCGCGCCAAGCTCTATAGCGATATGGCGTGGATCCATTACCGCCTCGGGGCGTTCGATCGTTCGTGGGAGCACTGCCTCGTCGTGCACAAGCTCCTCGACGAGAAGCAGAATCCCTCGGAGATCGCCCAGGCGTACAACCTGATGGGCACGATCAACTGGAACCGGAGCAAGTACGACGAGGCGATCCTCTGCCACAAGCGCTGCCTCGCGCTCCGCGAGGAGTGCAGCGACGAGATCGGCATAGCCGTGAGTTACAACAACCTCGGCCTCGTCTATCGTTCCCTCGGATCTCTCGCCGAGGCGCTCGAGTGTTTCACCAAGAGCATGCAGATCAAGAAGCGCCACGAGAACCTCCCGGGCCTCGCGGCCGCCCATCTCAACCTCGCCCTCGTCTACCTCGACCTGGAAAAGCTCAAGGACGCCGAGCGCAGCTGCATCACGGCCGCCCACCTCGCCGAGACGATCGGCAACCAACAGCTCCTCGCCGAGGCGTACGGCACGATGGGCGAGATCTGGTTCCTCCAGGGCAACTACGAGAAGGCGCAGAGCTACTACTCGAAGGATCTCCACCTCTGCGACAAAACGAAATCACTCCGGGAACGCGCCGTCGTGTACCGGAAGCTCGGCGAGCTCAACTTCGCCCTCGGCGACCTTCCCGAGACGCTCGACCTCCTCGAGCAGGCGCGATCGCTCAACCAGAAAATCGGCTCCCGGCTCGAAACGGCGCTCCTCAATCTCCTCGAAGGGAAGGTACTCATCGCCCAGGGAAAACGCGACGACGGGAAACGCAAGCTCGAAGGGACGAGCCTCGAGCTCTCCCTTCTCGGAAAAAAGAGCGCCGCTTCCGTGGTCGCCGCGGAGATCGCCCGCCTTTACCTCGAGGAAGGGAACGAGCCGCTCGCGCGGGAGTTCCATCTGAGGGCGATGTCCCTCGTCGCCGAGGGGGAGCCGGCGCCCGCTCAGGTGCGGCTGCTCCAGGAGGAGCTCGACGCGCGCACGCCCCTCACCCGCGACCGGATCGCCACCGACTCGGACCGGTTCCGGGCACTCTGCAGACTCGCGTCCCTCATGAGGACGGCCCGCGATCCCGAAACGCTGCGCTCCACGATAGTCGAGGCGGCTCGCCGGATCACCGCGATGGAGCGCTCGGCGCTCATTCTCAAGACCGAGGGCCGGGATGCCTTCCGCATCGCCGCGGCGAGCGGCGCCTTCACGGCGGGGAGCATGCTCACCGATCGCAGCATCATTGCGGTCCTCGCCCTCGCCCGGCAGCTCGGCTATCCGCTCGACGTGTCGCGCACGACGATTCCCGAGGGCAAGGTCGCGCCCGAGTTCCTCGAGGAGCGCCCGCGCATCATCTGCGTGCCGCTGCGGATCAACGGTGAAACGGAAGGATTCCTCTACCTCGATTCGACACGGAGCGGTACACGGACGGCGGACGAGGACCACAGCTTTCTCATCGCATTCAGTCAGGAGGCGGCCTTCACCCTCGAGAAGACGCTCCTCAACGAGAAGATCGACCGGCTCGAAAAGTCGCGTTTCCCCGTGAAGCCCGCGATCCTCCGGCCGAAGGAGCGCGTCACCTTCCAGGATATTATCGGCGCCTCCGCGCCGATGCGGCACATCCACGAGCTCATCGAGGGCATCAAGGGAATGGACACGACGGTGCTGCTGACCGGATCGAACGGAACGGGAAAGGACCTCATCGCCAAGACGATCCACTACGGCGGCGGCCGCGCCGGCCGGCTCTTCGTTTCCCTGAATTGTTCGGCGATCCCCGGCGAGCTCCTCGAGAGCGAGCTCTTCGGACACGAGAAAGGCGCCTTCACCGGCGCGCACCGGCAGCGGATCGGCCACTTCGAATCGGCGAACGGAGGGACGATCTTCCTCAACGAGATCGGCGACATGCCGCTCGATCTGCAGCCGAAGCTCCTCCACGTCCTCGAGGAGCAGAAGTTCTACCGCGTCGGCGGCACGAACACGATCTCGACGGACGTGCGGATCATCGCCGCGACGAACAAGGATCTTCTCGCCCTCGTGAAGCAGGGACGCTTCCGGGAAGACCTCTACTACCGTATCAATATTTTTCCGATTCGCATTCCCGATCTCAAAGAGCGCGCCGAGGACATCGAGCCGCTCTGCAATCATTTCCTCGCGACATTCTGCCGGCTCTACGGCATCCCCGTGAAGAGGATCTCCTCCGAGGCGATGGCGCTCCTCATCTCCTACGACTGGCCCGGCAACGTGCGAGAGCTTGAGAACCTCGTCAACCGGATCATTATTATGTCGAAAAAGGAAACGATACTCCCCGAGGATCTCCCCGATAATATCGTCAAGCGGCCCGAGAGCGCGCGGGCCGAGTCTCGCGCGACCCTTGAGGAAACCGTCGAATCGATCCTCGACAACGTCCAGTTCTCAACGAGCGACCCGATCCTTCCCAAAGTCGAGGGAATGATCGTAAGCAAGGTCGTCGAACGGTTGGGCGACAAGACCAAGGCGGCCGCGATCCTCGGAATCTCGAAACCAACGGTCTACGCAAAGCTCAAGAACTATGGAAAGACCAAGGGTTCTTAGCCGCTCCCCCCTCATAAAGGCGGCGCTCGTCGTGACGTCCGCCGACATCTGCAGCAAGGCGCTCGCATCGCCGGGAGACCCGCGTTTCCTCGAGCTCCAGAAGAAATACACCGAGGAGATGCGGCGGATGAAGGGGCGTGCGTCATGATCCGGAGAGGCAAATAGAACGGGCCGCCCCGCAGGGCGGCCCGTTACGCGAAGCCGGATCGAGACGGCGGTGATTTACCGAAGCAGGATCATCTTGTGCGATTGCACGAAGGCGCCGGCGTGCAGGCGATAGAAGTACACGCCGCTCGTGACCTTCCGTCCCTCGTCATTGCGCCCATCCCATTCGACTCGGTAGAAATTCGCCTTCAGGCTCCGATCGACGAGCGTCTTGACTCGACGCCCCGCAACGTCATAGACGGCAAGCGTCACATAGCTGTCTTCGGCGATCGTGAACTTGATCGCCGTCGACGGGTTGAACGGGTTCGGAGCGTTCTGCGCGAGCGCAAACGGCGCGCGGCAGATCACCTTGTACGGCCCGGAGAGATCCTTCGAGCCTCC